>Ga0210023_1000332_pt1 | contig 36908 bp, 56 predicted proteins | sample CryGeymeta201524_FD_183987 | JGI IMG/M metagenome (GOLD analysis project Ga0210023, IMG submission 183987) | Groundwater microbial communities from Crystal Geyser aquifers in Utah, USA - Crystal Geyser metaG 2015-24 (SPAdes) (version 2) | ecosystem: Environmental > Aquatic > Deep subsurface >... | reverse complement strand
AGCCTGAACCTGCCCGGCATAGAGTGCCTGCCCGGCGACCGGCGGGGCCTTGGGAGCCCGAACCTGCCCGGCATAGAGTGCCTGCCCGGCGACCGGCGGGGCCTTGGGAGCCTGAACCTGCCCGGCGACGGTGGGAGCTTTGGGCGGCTGGCCCCCCGGTGTTTGTGCAGCCACCGGCGTGACCGCCAGCACCGTGCCTAATGCCACCGCGCTTGCGGCTCGGCCGAGCCCGCCGGTCTTTTGTTTCTTTTCGATGCCCGGGGTGGCCTCGCTATCGCTGCCGCCGAACAGGCCGCCAACAAACCCGGTCAGCTTCTGCCCGGCCTTGAACAATAGCCCCAGCGGCGACATTTCCCAGACCTTGGTCAGAAAACCAACACCATCCTTAAAGATCGCCTTTATCCCGTCCCAAAGGCCGCTAAAGAAGCCCTTGATCGGCTCCCAAAAGGTGATAATCGCGACCGCTGCGGCGGCCACGCCCGCCACCACCAGGCCGATCGGGTTAGCCAATAGCGCCGCGTTCCACAGCCAAGTCGCGCCGGTGATCGCCGTCAAGCCCACCACAAATGTCCCCAAGCCCGCCACCACGCCACCAATCAGGCGACCGATAAACGGAAAGCGCTCAATCAGTGCGCCCACCCACTTGGCAACGGCGGTCAGCGGGGTAATAATCGCATTCAGCGCCGGGAGCAGCGTTCCGGCCAGGGTGGTGCCGACAATGCGGATATTGTTGGAAAGCACCGTCATCTGGCCACTGGTCGAACCCAAAAAGCGCTGGTAGCTCTGGTCGATCAGCCCCTTGCTGCCCCGGCTCACATCATCCTGCGCGGCACGTAACCCTTTTAAATTCTTGCCCAGCAGCACCACGCCGCGCTGACCTTCCTCGCCAAAGGCCTTCTGCATGCGGTCGATAGTGGCCTGGTCCATCCCCTCAAAACCGCCGACACTGGCCTCGATATTTTCCATGGTCTGGACAAAATCAAGGTTGCCGTCGGCGCTGCGGGCGATATCAAAGCCGAACTCTTCCGACGCCTTGCCCAGATTGCGAAAGGTTGCAGCCAACGACGTGCCGGCCATGCTGCCCTGCATCCCGGCGCTATTGAGTGCGCCCAACAGGGTCACGCCCTGTTCCAGCGGAACACCAAACTGCGACAGCGCCGGAGTGGCATATTTGAGCGATTCGCCCAGCTGGTCAAAATCGCGGATTTGAAACTTAAATTGGGTCTTGGTCAGCAACTCGCCGATGCGCGTCAGCCGCTCCTGGGTGGTTCCTTCCAGGCTGGTGCCCAGGTTGTTAAAGACCGTGGCGATCACCTCGCCGACCCCCTCGGCACTGCCGTCGGTGATTTTGGCCACTTTGGCGACAACGTCCGAGCCCGCCCGCGCGGCGCTGGCATCGAGACCGGCGCTGTTCAGGGCGTACTGAATATTCAGCATCTCGGTTTCACTGGTCAGGCCGCTGCGGGCAAAGTCGAGGGCGTGCTTTTTGGCCTTGGCCAGATCGCCGGGCAGGTCTTTAGTATTTAATACCGTCGACAGCCGCACTTCGGAACTTTCAAACGCGGCCGCCTGGTTCATCATCCGCGCCCCGGCATAAACAGCCCCGGCCACGCCCATCAGTTGGCCCTTCAGTTCACCTAAGCGCGCACCGGCGGCGCTCTTTTTGGCCATACGCTGCTGCATGCGGTCGTACTTGGCGCGGGTGGCGTCCAGGCTCTTGCCCAGGCGGGTGTACTCACGGGACAAATCCCCAACCTCAAACCCGGCCTTACTCATCGCCTGGCGGCTCTTATCCAGCGTCTGGCGTTGTTTTTCTACCGCAGCAGAGAGCTTTTCCGCTCGCGTCTGCGTCTGCGCCAGCGCCTTGGCCGTCCCCTCGTCCGCCGGGTCTTTGCGCAGCGCCAGCTTCAGCGCCATGACCTGCTTCTGAGTTTTCCCCAGCTGCAACCGCGCCTGCTCCAGCGCTGCTTGATCTTTTTCGAAGCGCGAAACCAGCCCGCGCTGATTGGAAAGCCCTTCTATTTCGAGCCCGAGCGTGTTAAATTTCTTCGATGCGCTACCGATGGCACGATGAAAGCCGCCGGACACCGTCGCGCCAATCACCACACCTAAAGCGAGGCCCTTCATGCGTCACAACCTTCCAGGTTTAATGATTCTATTGCTGTCATGGCTGTTGGCCTCCCTTGGAGTTGCAGCGCTGTCGCCGAACTCCAGTGTTTTTGCCGTCGTTTCCGCAGGTTTTATTCTTGCTCTGCTGCTCTGCCTGCCGCTGGCCCTGCTGGCCGCCGCTATCTACCGGCCCCTGTCAGCACTGGTCTTTGCGATAAACAACCGCCACCGTCTCCAGCCACCCCGCTAAATCCTCCACCGCCATCTCCATCAACTCGGCATGCCCCCAGCGGGTGTAGCTGTTCAGTACCAGCACCGCCCGCCGCAGGGCTTCCGGGCTTAGGACAAAAAACCGCTGTACACCTCCTGTACCTGCCGGTAATCAGCCAGATCCAGTTCTTCGATAACCGCCGGGGCCACCTCGCACAAATTCGCAAACAACCGCACTTCCTTGTCAGCGTTGCCGCCACTGCCCTTGTCGGCAGCCAGCTGGTCTTTCACCTTCGGGCGCCGCAGGGTCAAGCGCTTAATCTCTTCTCCGGCCACCGTCACCGGGTGCTGCAATTCAATAGTTTGCATCGTTTAAATCCCCAAATTCTTGCGCGTTGCTGAAAGCCGATCTATGCCGTTGACCTTCTCGACCATGTTCGGCACGTCGATCTCGATCAGGTCGACGCCGTTTGCGTTGTACTTGTAATAGCTGGCGGCCACGGCCACCTTGAGGGTCGCCTTGTCGCCCGCCTTCCAGCTGCCGCCGTCCAGCTCGCGCCAGCGACCGCGCACCGTCACCTCCACCGGGGTCTTGGTGGCGGCGGCGTCGTCGGCCTCCAGCGAGCCGCGAAACTTGAGGCTGCACCCGGCCACATCGTCGAGGCCCCAGAGCTTGAGTACATCTTCGTTGTACTCGGCCAGGGTAAAATCGCATTCGAGCTTTTCCAGCCCCATGTCCAGCTCAAGCGGCGCGTTCATGCCCCCGGCGCGGTGCTCTTCCATCTTGCGGGAGAGTTTGGGCAGGGTCAGCTCATCGACCTTCCCGGCATAGCCGCGCCCGTCAACGAACAGGCTGAAGTTCTTTAAAATTCTCGGCAGCATCAGATGACCTCCTCAAAGTAATCGTTGACCAGGCGCGAACGGAACGTCACATGCTCGGCCGGGGTCGGCGGGGTAAAATCGAAATCAAAATAAACCTTGCCCGCCGCCAGTTCGGTGGGCGTATTCAGATCCGGGTCGGCCCAGCACTTGCCGCCCAGGATCGCGCCGACCTGGGTCAGGTGCGACAGGTAGGCGTTGACGCCCTCGACCACATCCTCCAGATAGGTCTTGGTGATATTGCGATCCACCGCCCACAGATGGGCGCGCAGCAGGCTTTCATTGATCATGTCGGCGGTGCGCACCACCGACAGGAACGCCCACTTGGGGTCCATCGACAGGGTGCGGTTGCCCCATAAACGAAAGCCGTTCTGGTGGATAATGGTCGCCACCTTGGCCTCGTTGAGCAGGTTGGCGCGGGCGTTGGCATCCCCCAGGGCGAAATCGACGCTGCGGGTGGTGCCGACAATGCCGTAAACCTCGCGGTTACTCGGGCTCCACCAGAAACCGCGCTCGGCGTCCGATTTGGCGATGATCCCCGCCACGCGGGCCGATGGCGGGTCGATAGAGACGGCGCCGGTGGCGTCGAGGATCTTGACGCCGGGGTCGACCACATACACCCGCTTGCTGCCGAAATCCCCGGCGTAGGTGATGGCGTCGGCGTCGTTGGTGTCGGGGCCGTCGGCGACAATCACCGCCCGCAGCCGGTCGGCGATGCCGAGCAGTTCGGCCACCACCGGGTTGGCCAGGTAGCTGCCGGGGGTCACGGGGTCTTCCGGGCGCTCGCCGGTAAAGCCGGGGGCGATCAGGATGCGCGGCGCCACGCCGACCACGCTCTCGGCGGACAAAAACGCCTGCACGCCGGTATAGGCGCCGGTACCGGCATCGACGCCGCCGATGATGTTGGTGCGGGTCGCGGCGGCATCCAGCCCCTCCTCAACGCGGACCACCACCACCACGGCGCCGGCCTGGTCAAAGATGGCGTCCATGGCATCGGGCAGAGTGCCGAGCCCGTCACCGACGGTGTCGAGCTTGGCGGCTTCAAGGCGGCTGCCGACGATCAGCACCGGGGTATTGAGCGGGAAAGCGGCGGCGTCGGCATCAGGGGCGGTGCCGATCAGGCCGATCACGCTGCTGCGTACGGTCTGGATGGGACGCGGGCCGTCGGTGATCTCGACCACCTCGACGCCGTGCAAAAAGGTCTCGGGCATGGTTTAATCCTCCTTCTTCTTGGCGGCCGGGGTCGCCGGTTTGGTTTTTTCGGTGACGGGGCGGATCTTGCCGGAGAGCAGCAGGTACCTGGCCTGGCGCTCGCTCAGCTCAACAGTCGCTCCGCTGTGGCCGGGCTGTCCGGTCAGGGCGATGGGCTTCAAAACGGTGTACTTGGGCATAATGTCTGCTCCTTGTTAGAGGATATGGCCGGTGTGCTCGCTGTCGGGCGCGCCGCTGTCGGTCTGCACCAGGGCGTTAGCGTGAATCTCATCAATGATTCCCTGACACAGCGCTTCCAACACCGCCCGGCGGTAGGCCAGCGCCGCGTCGCCGTCCGAACCCTGCACCAGGTCGACGTCGGCAATGTGCGCCTCGACGAAATCGGCCATACTGGTCTTGGTCATTGCCATGGCTAAAAGCTCTCCGTAACGGTCGGCGAAACATGCGGGTGCGGCTTGCCGGTAAAGGCACACAGGCAGTCGCCCTGCACCGTCCCCTTAACGCTGCCGCCGCCGTCGATCTCCACCAGGTCGCTCTTGACGGTGGTCTTGCCGGTGACGGTGATGTCGGCCTTGCCGCCGACGGTGATCAGGGTGTCGCCGGTGGTGTTGATGCTCAGTTTGCCCGCGTCGCGGTCGTACTCGGCAAAACCGCCGTCGGCAAAATCGATCCGCGCCAGGGTCGGCCGGTCGCCGTTTTGCGGGTGGGCGTTCTGGTAGATGGCCGGCAGCGCCACGGCCTGCGCCGGATCGCCACAGGGGGAGATCAGCAGCACCTGCTCGCCGGTCTCGGGCGCGTGCCAGGTTGTGTCGTTTGATGCCCGGCGGGTCAGCCAGGGCAGCCAGCCGGTTAACAGCTCGCCGCTTTGCACCCGCACGCGCGCCGCCGAATAGTCGGCTTCGGCAATAGTGCCGTAGCGCACCAGGGTGTTCAGGCGCCGTTCCAGCTCGGCCAGGCGGTATTCAATCGGCTCATTCATGGCGTCACCTCAAAATAATCATCCGTGTGCGGCACGCCGATCTCCGGCGCATAACCGACAAACAGTTGCGACGGCAACACCCCGTCCCCGGCCCAGATGTCCGCGCCCAGCAGCAGTTGCTGCTCCCAGCTCACCGCCCACAGCGCCACCCCGGCCTTGTCGAACGCCTCGCCGTAGAGATTGTCGATCCGCGTCACCTTGGCCGCCGAAACCCCGGCCAGGCCAAACCGCCCGGACTCGATCTGGGCCAGTACCGCCTCGGCCAACTCCAGCGCCAGCACGCCGCGCTGTTCGCGGCCACCGGCATGACGAGTCAGGCAATAGGCGCTATAGCGGGCCAGAAAGGTATACTCGCCGTTGCCGTGGTCGGCACCCCGTGTTGCCCCCAGGCAGGCCACCAGCACCGCCGGTGCCGCCAGACTGGCGCGCGACAGTTCGCCCCCGGCAAATTCCCCGGCGTACAGGTCGCACGAGCGCAAGCCCGGCAGGGCAATCTTAAGGTGATCAACGGCGGCTTGCTGCAGTTGGGTCGGGGTCGCCATTTACAGATACCCCTGACTGTCATCACGGCCCCAGATGCGGCCACCGCTCTCCATCTGGGCGGTGTCGCCGCCTGCGGGGCTTTGTGCCAGGGCATCCACGCCCAGGCTCACCTTGCCGGCGGCGATTTCACGCAGCAGCTTACGGGCGTCATCGGCCTGCTTGCTCCAGCGCTCATCAGACACGTCACTGCCCGTCGCCAGTACGTCGCGGGTCAGCAGACACGCCAGGCGCGTCAGGGTCAGCGGGATACTGGAGAGCGGCAGGGCGTAGCGCCCGGCCAGGTACATGTCGATCTCGGCCGAGGCGTCGGCAATTGCCGCATCGAGCACGCTCGCATCCACAACCCCCAGATTCTCCCGGTCGGTCAGCTGGGTCACCATCTGCTCGCCGAAGCGCTCGGTCATATCGGCCTGAGTGCAGTACATTTATCGGCTCCCCTCGCCCTTCGGGAGAGGGGCCGGGGGCGAGGGCTCCACGTAGAGCAGCGGGTCAGCCTTGATTGCTGCTGCCTGCTCCGGAGCCACGTCCACCTCGCGCGCCTGCGGGCCGAACTCCAGCCCGGCGCGAAACCTGCGACCGGTCTTGCAGGTCACGGTCAAGGTTTGTTTTTCGGTTTGTTTTTCGGTCTTTTTAACCGCCATAAAATACTCCTTTAAGCCGGGGCGGCAGAGGGTTCAGCCGCCCCGCTCACATCGTCTGTTACATCACCCAGGGGGTCACCAGCACATCGACCATTTCGCGGTTGACGTTGGTCGCGCCGTTGGCCAGGCGCTCGGCCTTGACCACCTCCAGCGCGGCGGCACGCAGGGCGGGCGGTACCACCAGCAACGTCGGGCGGATACTCAGCGGGCGGCCGCCATCGGCGGTGCGCTCCTGCATTGCCTGGACGGCGGCGTTAAAATTGGCGGCATCGAGCGCCTGCTGGCTGCGGTGGGCCATCTGCCAGAAGCCGAAGCCGACATTGCAGCGGCTGCGCACGCCGTAGCGGTAGGTGTCCGAGGTGAACACCGCCTCGTCGTCACTGCTGGTCAGCGCCTGCAATTCGGGCTGGGTGCGGCGCTGAAAGATCAGCGGCTTGATACTGCGGCTGGTGTCGAGCAGATACCAGGCGGTTTCCGGCACACCGGGCACGTCGTTGTTGCTGACGGTCACGGCGACGCCGGTGCCGTCAACGTTGGGGTAGACCGGGTGGTCGGTGTCGAAAAAGTTCTGGCCGTCGTAGCACAGGCTGGCGGTTCCGGCCTTGAGCAGGGCAAACACCAGCTCGTCGGGCTGAACCCCGGCAGCACGGCCCATCTCGTTGAACAGCGGCGCGTAGACGCCCAGGTTATCGTCCTCGATGTCGGTGCGCGCAACACCCACGGTCGATTCCCACAGTTTGTTCGTGATCTGGTAGCCCTGGGCGGCCATATCTTTGATCACCCGGTCACCGACCCATTCGCGAAAGGTCGGGAACTGTCCCAGCCAGCCGTAAGTATTGCTGGCGGTCGAACTGTTGATTTCAGTGGCGATCTTGTTCCAGGCGCTTTCGGCGCCGGTCAGGCCGTCCTGGTAGTTTTTCTGGAAGCCGGTTTTTAAAGCGCTCAAAAGCGCCGGGGTGACGATGGCCATGGGTTAGGCTCCTTTTTTGTGAGAGAGAAAATCAGCTTCGGTCAGATTCAACAGGCGGCAGGCGGTCTGCTCTTCGGCGGACAGGCGCTGCTGCTGCTCGGGGGCCTTGCCGCCGCTCTGGGTGCCGGACAGCGCGGCGATCGGTTGCGCCTGCTCGACATAACTTTTCAGCGCCGCCAGATCCTTGGCCCCCAGCTCCCGCGCCCAGGCTTCCATGGCCGGTAACAGACGGCCATCCTGCAGCGCCGTCGCGACCAGCACATCGATGCCGCGCTGACAGGCCTCGGCCTTCAGCACTGCCAGCTCCTGGCGGATGGTTTCCACCGTTTCCACCGGCACGAACCTGGCCGGGTCGGCTTTGGCCGGGGCTGCCTTGAGCGCGGCGATTTCGCCGTGCTGCGCATCAAGCCGGGCTTGCAGGGCAGCGGTCGCCGTAGCAATCTCGGGTTCGGTCGGGTCGTCTTGCAGACCCAGTAACTTTTGCAATTCCTTGATCATCTTCTGCTCCTTTGTTTGAGGGGAAAACTTCGCGGCGGCCAGTTGCGCCATGCCGTCCAGGGCCGGGTAGTTGGTCAGCGCCGCCATGTGCAGGCTGACCACGCGGCCGGCCGCGTCATAGGCGAACACCGGCGAGATAAATTTGTATTCGCCGGCCGCGATCATCCCCTGCGCCTTGGCGGTCCATTCCACGTCAGTAGCGAACAGCCCCAGACCGGGCCGGTAGTCCAGGGTTTTGAACCAGCCTGCGGCCGGGGCCGGTTGCCCGTTCTGCTCGCTGTTCAGGGTCTGATGCTCGTAGTCGATCACGTAAGGGGTTCTGCGCTGACTGGCCTCCTGCACCAGGGCAGCAGCCAGCGCGGCATCCAGCCGCCAGCTTTTGCCGGTGCCGGGCCGACCGTCGCGGGCCGAGAATTCACCGTCGGGCAACAGCTGCAATTCGCGTCCCGAGGTGCTGATTTCGAAGGTACAGAGGGCAAACCGGTTTTTCATGGGGGCCTCATATTGTGTAATAGTGTTGAAATGTCTTAAAACCTTGTTGAAATTTGACGATCTTCCTCTTGCCTATACCTTGGTAAGGGTTTGGAATAAAAACGCCTCACAGGGCAAATATGGCGTTTTGTCTACAGCGCCCCGGCCAGGTGATTTTCGAGCAGCCGCAGCACTTCGGTTTCGTCGGCGCGCGACAACCCCAAAAACGGCCGCGCCGGTATGTTTGCTTCATCACGCCCGAATTGATGCGTCGCGCCATACACGCGGTCGGTGCCGAACACCAGCGAAGCCGCCGAGGCCTGATAGCGCAGCGTGCCGCCGAGCAGGTCGTCCAGAGTCAAGATTTTTTCTTTGTTGCGCTTCTTGCGCTGCTTGTACTTCTCGTTCAGCGGCTCCCAGGGGTCGCCCTCGGGGCTTTCCTGCGCGGCAAAACGCTCATCATGCGCCAGCAGCAAGTACTCGCCAATATCCTGCAACGCCGGGCGCAGGTTCGCCACGCGCTTTGACATATGCTCCAGGGCAGCGGTGAGCTGGTCCTGCCCGGTGATATCGACGTTGATTTTTGTTCCGGCCATGGGTATCCTTAAGTTGTTACGTGCCCGACGGTTTCAGTCACCCGCGGACGAGGCGCGAACAGGGGTCGCTCGGGCTGAACGTGCGGCCCTATTTCTTTTCTTGCCAGACAAGGGTTGTCCCCTCGCGGCTGCGGCGATCAAGATCGGCGATGGTGTCGGCTTGGTGCGCAGTCACCCCAACCCACCCCTGCGGACCGGTCTCAAACACCACCAGTGCCGGGATATCTTCCCCTTCGACTTCCCACCGGGCGATATAACGCCGTCTGGGCACCTTCTTTCCCCCGAACTCCGCCCATCCCAGCCGTATCTCCTGCGGCTGCTTGATTGTGTCGGCCAGCAATTTCAGATAGGGGCCGCGGCCGCGCTTGTTGGCCTTGAGAGCGCCGCCGCGTTCGCGCAGCAGCTGGTCGCTGATCAGCAGCGTCTCTCCGGCCACGTCGGTAAAGTAGGTTTGCCGGTCACCGGCGGGCATGAACTCGCTGAGAAAGGCCGAGACATATTCCTGATCGCTCAGGCCCTCCGCCAGCAGCCGTGATTTTGGCGCGAGTCTTGGGGTCAGAGGCGCGAGACTGCCGCCTGCCGCTGCTATTGGTGGCAAAAGATCGTCGATGGGCGGTGTCATGGCTGCCGCCCGATTTGCCCCTGGCCGGTACTCGAAACCCGGATCAATCCCCTTCGGCACCCGCACTGTGCGCGGGAAAGGGCCACGAATCCCGACCGTCTTCTCTTCCCAGTCGATAGCTGGCGCGTCATCCGCCACCTTCAGCCCCATGCGCTTGGCATCGTCGGCGCTGATCATCCGCTTCTTGCATTTACAGCCCCAGCCGTTCTGCGGGGTGTGGGTGTCCCACCAGGGGTCGTTAAGCGGCAAGACCAGGCCGTCCCAGGCGAGATGCTCGGGGCGCGGGTCTTCGCTGCCGCCGTGGCGATACAGGCCGTAGGGGCGTTCTTGCTGCAACTGCGGGTCGGCCATCTGTGCTTCGCGCCCGGCGTTGTAGCTCTGGCGCAGGTTGGTTTCAAAGATCACCCGGGTGCGCCAGTTGCGCCCGCCGGTGTAGCTCCAGCCGCGTTTTTCGACCAGCGCGTCAAAGTCCTTACGGAAGGTCTGCAAGGTAGTGCCGTCGGCAATCGCCTTGTCCACCGCGCCGCGCAGATCGGCGAGCAGGTCGGCCTTGGCGGCACCGGCCACCATGAAGGCGTGGTTGTGCTCGGCGGCATAGACGTCGGTCCAGGCGGCCGTCAGCTGCGGGTGTTTTTGCCGAAAGAACTCAATCTGTTCGGCAAACGGCAGGCTGCCGTAGTCGGCGGGCTTCGCCACTTACAACCCCTCCAGTATCTCGTAGCGGCCGGCCATGGCGGCGGCGGCCAGCGCCTGCGCCATCACCTCGGCCAGCTGGCGGCTGTCCATCTGCGGCCAGGCATCCAGCAGCCCGTCGCGCAACTCTTCCAGGCTTTGCGCTTCGTCCACTTTGCGGCGGATCACCGCGATCATGTCGGCGAGCGGCTGTAGTGCCACCTGTTCCAGCTGCGCCAGCTGCAAAGTTTGTTCGTCGCCTTGCGGGTTTCCTTCGCGCTCTTCGCGGCTGCGTGTGAGGCCAGGCGTCAGCCCCTTGAGCGCCACCGGCGCGGCCATGCTGGCCGTCAGTAGTTCTTCCCCTTCATCTGGTTCGGGAATCCCCAGTTTCTGCCGCGCCCAGGCCGCCGGAATCCGCAGGCCCGCCTGCGCCAGCTTCGGCAGCGCCTCGGCGTAGAGGCTTAAGTCCTCGACCTCTTCCAGGTCGAACTCGAAGCGCGGCAGGCTGGTCAACCCGGTGTTGAGCCGGGCCAGCGGCGCCACCAGCTGCCGGGTCAGGGTCTGGGCGAACTGGCGGGCGTCGGCCTTGAGAATGTCGCGGCGCACCTCGTCATGCACCTGGGCGGCGGCGTAACTGCCTTTGCCGTCCACCTGACTGGTCAGGGTGCCGCCCAAAATCGCCTTACTGACCGAGCTTTCAGCCCAGGCAATCATGGCGTTGAAGGGATCGCTGCCCCCCTTGGCGGCTTCCTGGAACTCGATGCGCATCCCTTCGGGGATAATCCCGGCGGCGGCGTGGCCGATCCCGGCCACCGCCTGCATCAGGGTCGATTTCTCCTCACTGCTGCTGCCGGGCGGATAGTGCCCGAGGCGCAGCGGCAGGCCGTAAATCTCTAAAAATTCGGCCAGGTCGCGGGCGGCGAAGTTGCGAAACAGAAACGGCCAGGCCAGCACCCGGCACAGCCCGCCGCGCGCCAGGTAGCCGCTTTTAGCCTGGTGGTGATGCACGATCCAGCCGTAGGGGCGCAACGGCTCCCCCTGCCCGTCGCCGGTGCGCAGGCGCAACCGGTCGCGATCAAAGGCGTTGGTCATGAACCAGTCGGCCGGGCGGTAGTGCAATCCGGAGGGGAGCCACTGCTTGCCGCTTTGCGCCCACTCCAGCTCAACACAGGCGTAGCCGGGCAGAATCGCGGCGGCCAGATCGAGAATCAAATCATCCATCGGCAGCTCACGCAGCAGCGCTTCGAGGCGGACCGTCTCGTCCTGCTCTTTGGCGCTGGCGTCAACCGGTGCGGCCAGCCGCCAGTCGGCGGTCAGAATCGCCCGCTTGCGCTTTTGCAGCTCGGCGTACAGGTGCGCGTCTTTTTCTTCCATGTCTTCGGCCAGCTGTGCCTGGGCGGTCAGGTCGCCTTGCTCGGCATCTTCAAAAATCCGCGCCAGCCTGGCCGGGGTCAACCCCCGGCTCGGGTGCTCGGCAAACTCGCGGTGCAAGTGGCCAAGGCGCGCGGTCTGGGGTTCGGCCTTCAATTCGGCCGGTTTGATCGGCCGGTCGTTAGCATCGTACAGTGTCACCATGCGCCTATCTCCCCGGTTGGCAGGTCGTCGTTGTTTTCTGCTGCGCCCCAGCGGCGGCCGCGTCCCGGCGCCAGCTGGTATTCGATCGGGGCCTGCCCGCCGTGGGCGGCGGACAGCGCCAGAAAGCAGGCCCAGGTGCGGTCAGCATGGCCACTGGCGTCGCTGTCGGCGACAAAGCGCGGCGTGCCGGTCGGGCCGGTCACCTTCTGCAGCTTGTGCAGATCGGCGCGCAGCGCCACGTCCCCCTGCGGAATGCGAATCTTGTGGTCCTCAAACGCTTCCTTGCCGATGGTCGCCAGGGTGATTTTGTTGGGGCCGGTAAACAGCACACCCTCAACCCGGCTGCTGCCATGGCGGCGCCGTGCGTCTTCCACCGGCTTTTCACCCATGCCGGTCTGGTCCATGCAGCAGCGGATCACCCGGTAACGGCGGAACACCTCGTCGAGCAGGGCGTCCTGCTCGGCAAAGGTGATGCGGCGGCGGTCGATAATCTCCCGCGTCCAGAGCACATCACCGACCTGCTCCAGCACATAAATAACAAACAGGTCATTTCGGGCGGCGATATCCACCCCGATAGAGCAGGGGCCGCCGGCGTACTGTTCCGGCCGACCGGCCTGGTCATGTTCGACCGCGCTGATCTGCTCAAAACTCAGCCAGCTGCTCGCTTCGTCCAGCCATTTCAGCTCGTACTCCTGTGCCCAGGCGTCATCGTCGCCGATGCCGGTTTTCAGCTCATCGATGTCGCGCGGCAGGCCGTCTTGCACCGCTTGATAAATGTCGCAGGTCTGGCGGTACCACAGCTGGTCACTGCCGGTCATCAGATCATAAAACTTGTTGCCCTTGCCGTTGGGGGTCGAAACCACCCGCAGCTTGAACCCGGCGCTAATCACCGGAAACAGCGCCGTCCAGATTTTGCGGCTGTCCTGGTGAAAGGCGAACTCATCCAGAAACACATTGGCGGAAAATCCCCGCGCCGTGTCCGGGTTGGCGGGCAGCGCGGTAATGCGGCTGCCGTTCGGGTATTCCACCTCCAGTGCGCGATAAGTCGCCTCGGCAGTGCGGTAGTCAACCTCACTGCTGCGCACCATGCTGCCCAGCGCCTGGGCGTGGCGCTTGACCCCTTCTTCCATCGCCTCTTTGGCCTGCCGTTCCCCCCGACTGAGAATCACCCAGCGGCAGCGCTCCCCTTGCAGGTCGGCCAGCTGGCAATCCTGCGCCACCTCAAAGGTAGTGCCGAAGGTTTTCCCCGTCTGGCGCGCAAACATGCCGACCTTAAAGCGGCTGGCGTTGGCGATCCAGCGTTGCTGGTAGGGATAGAACAGGGCGTCAGACACCATAAACCTCGCGGATTTTAGCCTTGAGCTGTTCGGCGCTTAAGGGGCCGGACTTGCCCGGCTCAACGGCTTTCAGCAGTTTGTCCTGGGCTTCTTTCATGCGCCGAGCCAGCTCGTCTTTCAGTTTTTCGCGCTGCACCCCGGCGCTTTGCAGCCGGGCCACGGCGCTCGACAGGGCGGCGATCTTGTCCGGCTCGATCTCGCCGAAGGTGATCATTTCCAGAATCCGCGTCAGCAGAATCTTCGCCCCCGACTCTTCGAGCACCAGCCCTTCGTCCGGGCCGCTGACAATCTGTTTGGCCTGATCGGTGACAATCCGCACCCGGCGGCAGGTCTCGAGAAAATCCTTGCCGTAGCGGCCGATACTGCTTTTGCCGATCTCGTACCCCTGCCCGGTCAGCCAGGCGCTGATCTCTTCATAGGTCGCGCCCTCGATCAGCATGCGGTCCACCGCGCTTTTCAGGGCGGAAGGCAGCTCGGTGCTGACCTTGGAGCGTCTGCGCACCGTCGCCATTACAGCCCCAGCTCGCGCTCGATTTTGCGCATGTCGGCCATGACTTCGGCCAGTTCATCCTGAGCGATAATCGCGTTTTGCAGATGGCTGGCGGCGGTCTTCAGATCGATTTCGTGCAACGGGGTAATACTGGCAATCGCCAGCGTTTCCTTGGCCGCCTTGACCGCCGCGTCGGCGGCCAGGGTCAGGGTCAGTTTTTTATGTTTCAGCCGGTCAAGCTGTTCGCGCAGTTGCAGATAGTTGCTCATCCGTGGGGCTCCTTCTTGCCGCTGGTTTCGCGGCGGACCATGGGGCAATACAGGTTATTCTCGGCCACGCTTTTGATCGCCGTCAGTGTCTGGGTGGTGTGGATAATCAGATCCTGCTGGCTGTTGACGATGCCTTTGTAGCCCTCGACCAGTAGCTGATGATCTTTCACCAGACGGATACTGTCTTTGTACATGCCGGCCACGCTTTCAAAGCGTTTGGCCTGCTGATAGCCGACCAGTACCGCCAGCCCCCAGGGGCCGAGAAATACCAGCGCCACCAGCGATGTCAGCGGCATGGCGCCCACCGTGGCGACAATGTCGGAGACCGCCTTGATCATGGCTATCTGTTCCGGGGTCATCGTTGCTCCTTCTCAAACGTGACTTGGCACTCGATACAGCGCACCGCCAGCGGGTTGGCCGCGCGGCGCCGCGCGGGGATCACCTCGTCGCAGCCCAGGCAGGTCTTGCGCCCCTGGTGCGGCTGGTCGCGACGGTGCCAGGCGTCCAGGATGATTTGCTGGTGCAGTTCATTCTGGTATTGGGCGCGGTCGATCTCGTCAGCCATTGTCCCGCTTGACCTTTTGCACCGCCGCCTCGATGGCGGCATTGATCATGCTGCTGGTGACCTCGGCGCCGATGGCGACCCCCTGGCGCATCAGGTCGGCTTCGATGGCCTTGAACGCCGCGTCGCGCTTGTCGGCGCCGCTGGCGCCGCTCATCGAATCGGCGGTGGCTTTGACGGCCGCCAGTGCGGCGCTGGCCAGCAGCGGCCCGGCCTTGGATAAAAAGATCGCGATGAACGGCTGCAAAAAGCTCCACAGCCCGGAAAAAAACAGCTTGAAACGGCTCATTTAGGCCTCCTTGATAAGCGTTTGAGCCAGCGCGCCAGCCAGGCGTCCCAGTCACAAACAAGGGTTTTGCGGATCAATAGTTTATTGGGCAGTTTTATTTTCAATGCTCGCCCTCAGCTTTTCGGCCTTGCCGCCCAGCCCCAGCGCGACAAACCCGGCGGCCATGGTTGTCCATGCGGTTTCCAGCTCCATGTGCGGCAAGCCCTGCTCCGGGAACATCTGCCCCAACACCCCGACCAGACCGGAAAGGATCAGGCCCAGCCCGCCGATCAGGGTTTTGTAGCCATCGAGCTTGCGGGCGGTGAAGCCGAGCAGCTTGTCCAGAAAGAAAATTTTCATCATGCCTCCAGTCGGTTCAGCCACCCGGCCAGAAAGCGCGGGCGATTGAGGTTGATATAGTGCTGCGCGGCCTGATACTTCAGCGCCACCAGCAGGGCGCGCGGGTGGCTGTAGTCGTTGACGGTCACTGCGGTCACTGGCCCGAGCGCCCCGTCTTCCGTCAGTTTGTCGTGCGGTTGCAGCAGGTTACTGGCGGCTTGCAGCAGGCGCACCGCCACCGCCGGGCCGCAGTTGACGCCCAGGTCGAAGACCCGCGCGGCCAGGTCCTTGTCGCGCAGCCGAAACAGGCCGGGCTTATCCCAGTAGTCGCGGCGATAAATGGCGCTCGCCTGTTCGATGTTCAGGTTTTTGATGTCAATATCGGGGTAGGCGCGCTTGCTGATGCCGTAGCGCGTTTCTCCGCCGGGGTCGGCGGGGTCGCACACATAGCCCCCCTCGTGTTGCAGGGTGGCGGTGATAGCGGTGTCGAAATGATCCATGGCGCTTTACCTCCCGGATTTACTGTGTGACAGAATAAGTCACACACCGGCAGGTTATAAAAAAAGGGCCGCGATTTCGCGGCCCTTTGTCATAAGGTGGTTTTTTTGCAGACCAGGCAAAGCGGGCTATCGCCCGCCCCACCAGATCACAGAAAACAGATCACAGAACGAAAGCGGGGCGGAACCCGATGCTCGTGCTCACGATCGAACGCTCATTGTGCAAGACCAGGGCGAAAGACCCGGCATCCGCACCATTGTGCCAGCGGCCGCCACGGCCCGGCAGAGCTTCGAAACCGTCGCTGGAATCGGCCCAGAACCACCCCCGCTGTGTCATGCCTTCGACCGGGCAGAGGCCCGCTTGTCTCAGCGCGGGTGGAACGATAAAGCCATCTTCGGCGGAGAGCTTGGCGAACTCGCAACCACCCCAGCCGTCCTCGACAGAGGAAGGGGTGATCATCGGCTTACCTCCGCGAATATCAATGGCGGCACCGGCATCCGGCCACTGATCTTCAGCAAGGCGGAAGTTGTTGTCTGTAGGCATCATGATCCATCCGGAGACGAGCTTGAGGCCATCCACCCACTCCCAGACGTTCCCGACCAGGTCGGCGATACCAAAGGGCGTCCCGTCATGGCGCCAGGCATCAGGCCCGGAGCCGGTCAGGGCCACCGAATTTCCTTGGCCCAGCTCGCCAGGGTGGGAGTGTGACCGCCCGCCATTGGTGTTGCCGCGCACGTCGATCCCCAGGGCGGCGCACTGGAGGGCAATGGCCGCCCACTCCCAGTTGGTCATGAGATGAAATCCGGGACCAGCTGCGCCGCAGACGGCGCGAGCGGCATCGAAGTCAATGCGTCCCGCCGGAACTTCGCCAGGCAGAGAGAGGGCTGCGCCATCCCGGATCACTGCCTGATAGGTGCCGATGAAAAGCTCGCTCTTCTCGACACCGTCGACCACGAACGCCGGGTGAATGCCCGAACCCAGCGAATGGTGCAGATCTTCCAGGCGGATCTGGGGGATGACGTTGAAATAACTCGGCTGGCCCTGGGCGGTGTAGAGCACGGTCTGCTTGCCGCCTGATGCCGCCTCGACTTCCGCACGCAATGAATCTTTCATGATGATTTCGGTCACTGGCTACTCCTTTTCGGTGAGAGGCTTAAAAAAACCCCAACTGGCGCGGATCGACGGCGTTCTGGCGCTGCCAGCTGCGGTTGCGGCGCAGGTAATCGACCAGCTCGTGGTAGCGCACCCGGCGATGGCCGATGGTCATGTAGCTGTCGAGGGTGGCGGGGTGGCGCTGGCCGTCGGCGGTCGGTTCGTGGTGGGCGGTCATGCGCCAGAAAGTGCGCTTGTCGATCCCCAGAATCAGGCAGACCTCTTGCCGCCGATAACTGGGGCGCACCGGCAACCCGGCAACGCTGAGCAGCTGCTTAAGTTTCGCTTCGGCGTCAATGTTCACGACTTCATCCCCCTGGCGAGTTTTTCGCGGAGCTCTTTGAGCTGTTTCAGCCCTTTGGCCCGTTCGGCCTCGCTGATCGGCGGCTCTTCGAGTTTTTGCCGCTCGGGGCGGCGCGGCAGTTGCGCCACCAGGGCGGCAGGATCGGGCCAGCGCTTGTGAGGCTGTTGCAGCAATGAGGTAAAGGCTTTAGTGATGCGCGGCCGGTCGGTCTGCTCCACCGTGCATCCCGCTTTACCCACCACCAGCGCCCAGATGTCGGCGGTGCGGCAGACAATATCAGCTGCCGGAGCGCCATCGAGGCCGAGAGTCAAGAGCGCGGCCAGGCCGTCGGCCAACTCGGCCCGCAGCCAGTCGCCTTGCCCCCACTGATGAAGCGCAGCCAGACCCTGGGCACGCTTGCCGGTGGACGCTGGCGGGCTTGCCTGTGTGACATATTCTGTCACGGCGGGTGCCGGGGCTGCGGTGTTCTCGGCCACCCGCTTTAGATAGTTGTGGTTGGTCAGCGGCTTACCTGCGCCATCGGCGCGTTTTTGCCGCATGGCGGCGGTGGTCTCTTCGAGCGCCGGGACCAGCCGGGCCGGGTCAATCCCCAACGCCAGCACTTCAGTGGCCAGCTTGAGCGCCCGCTGGTGGCTCAGGTCACGCGAGGCCGGGCGAAAACACCCCAGATACGCCACCAGTGGCCGAAACAGCGGCCCGCTTTGTGCCAGCAGCACCAGCAGTTCGCGGCCCGCTTTGTCGGCGGTGAAGGCTTCCAGGCTGTTGCTGGCGTGGCAGCAGGGGCAGCGGAGCTTCACAGTTTTCTCCACTTGCACACCATCACCGGACCCAGCATCAGCGACCATTCGAGCACGTCATAGTGCGCGTCGCAGAGCTCAAAGCCCCAGCATTTCCACCACACCCGCAAAGGGCCGCCGTAGCTGATGGTGATGCGGGTAAGTCGGTACCAAAGGTTCATATCAGTTCCTTAAAATTTTTCCTTCACCACCTCCCTTTCTGGCAGAATGCCGGTGCGACCCGGGCACACAAACCAGAAAAGGAGATGGTAAAATGAAAGAGCACGAAACAAAAATTCCGGTCCTTGAGTTCTTTATTGATTCGCCGCTCAGTCTGAGATACGACGAAAAAACCGGCGTCTTGCAGGCAGAAACACCAGCGGGGACGAGTAGCGGCCCACAGGCTGTTGTTCGCCTTCATATTTCGTCCCAAGCACTGCAAGAGCTTTACATGAGCTACCAAGCTCTTGAAAAAACAGCGGATACGCCACCTTCAGCGCATACCAGGCCACGCACGCGGCAATAGCTCTGACAATTTTCATTTCGCCTCCCCGCTCAGATCCCACCCGGCGCGCTGCGCCTGGTAGCGCAGGGCGGCGATGATTTTACGCAGGTCGGCGGCGGGCACCCAGGCGACCTTATCGACCTTGCAGATGCGCTTGGCGATACCGTCGGCGTAGGCCCAGCTTTTACCGCCGACGGTAAGCAATGCCTCGATCTTTTTCAGCTGGGCGCTGCGGCTGCCGTGATCGAGGTTGCCGGGGCGCTTGCCTTTTTTGCGCGGCGCTCCGCCCGGTTGCCAAACCCCGGCGGCGGCGGCCTTCTGTTCCAGATCGGCGAGCAGTTGCGCGGCCTTGAAACTGTTTAAGTCCTTGCTGCTGCTGGCCCCATAGCCCGCCAGCACGGCGCGGTAGTCGTCGTCTGACAGCCGCAGCGCGCCCTTGACGGTATGGATCAATTTAATCTGTCTGGGAGTCGCCATTTTGATTCACATCCTTTGTTAACAATTTGTACGGGGTACGCGCGGTGTATTCAGCCTTTTTGCCCTGGTTCCACTGGGCCACCGGGCGGAAGAAACCACAGACCCGCGCCCAGACCTCGGTCTTTTCAGTGCATTTCATCGGTGTCCTCCAAACGGTAGTACCACTTGTCGCCATGGCGGCGGCAGCGGATATCCAGCCCGCCGTGACGCAGCTCGGCGATGCAGCTGTTGACCGCGCAGACGCGGGCATAGGCGATAATGTCGAGGGTGGTGTACTCGCGCCCGTCGGCCAAAACGGCCAGCACCCGGCGCAGACGGTCGCTGTTTTCGAGACGGGCGGCGTTCATGGGCGATCCTTTTCGGTAAAGCAGGCGGGCTGACTGCGCATGTGAATAACCACGCCGGGGCGATGCACGCAGAAGGCGCGCTGATCGGTGCCGTTGTAGGGCGCGGCAATAGTGCTGCCGTCGAAGCCGTAGCGAAAGCTGCGCAGATACGGACAGGCGCTGGTGCAGTAGCGTATTTTCATTGTTGTCTCCGGTAAAAAGTCCCGGCGGGAGAAGGAGGAGGCCCCCGCCAGGGATGCTTGCCGCTGATGTTGTGGCTGCTCATCAGGCCTCGGGAACCACCCCGAAGCGACCGGCCCCGCAGGGGCGCGGTTTCGCAATCAGGCGCGCTCGTTCCACAGGTCGGCGGCGTCCTGGTGGTTGTCGGCGGCAGGGCCAGCGGCGCCGCAGTCCGGGCAGTACAGCCACACCTGAGGGGGTTCCTGCCTGAGCAGGCGCTCCTCCCATATCGGGTTGTCGTGGCCACAGAACGGGCAGGGGTCGATTTCCATCATCACGCCACCACCTCCAGCTCGGTCTCGAACGGTGTCACCACAAAATCCTCTCCTTGGGTAATACTCACACCGCTGATGGTCGCGGCGATTTCCGGCTCGGCCAGCATCGCCTCCTTGTTGATGTCTTCAGCGACCCTTAAAAAGCGCTGCAAACCGAGCTTTTTACAGGCTTCGATAATCGCCTCCTTGCCGCGCAGCCCGACCTTGGGCGGGCGCATGCGCCAGTTGATTTTGCCGCTGGCGAGCAGGGCGAACTTGACCTTGCCGTTTTGCGTCAGGGCGCTGCGGTTGGCTTCGCACCAGACGTGCAACCCCTTGTTAAGCTGGGCGATTTCGGCCCCCAGCGGTTGGGCTTGTTCTTCAAATTGCTGCTTAATGGCTGCGATCTGGTCGTTCATGTCGGCCTGTAAACGCTGGCGGGTGCGCTGCTTGCGGCCGATTTCAGCAATAAACTCTTCAGCATCCAGGCGAGTTTGCGGAATGCGCAGATCGGGGCTTTCGGTTTTAAGACGGGCTTTAGCCATGGTCAATTCTCCTTGCTGGGGCGGCGCGGGCCGCCGGTGATAAGTGGCGATAAAAACAGCGCCATGCTCAGCCAGCCGAGGCCCAGCCCGCAGCACAGCGCAAACATGAAGGTGGCTTCGTCGGCAGGCTGCCCGGTAGCCGGGGCGAAAGCCGGCACGGCAACGAGAGCGGCGGTGGCCAACAGGGTGTTCTTCATTCAATCCACCGCTCAGCGTCTTTGGCGATAAAGCACAGGCACATCACGATGACGCCGCACAGCCCGCCAAATATAAAGGACGCGACACAGAGTAGAGCAGTCATCACGCACCCCCCAGATCGACCCAGGCGGCACGGATATGTTCGCAGCCGACCTTGGTGCTGCCGCTACCGGCGGCGAACATCCCCGCCAGCCGCAACACCTTGACCACGCCGCGCAGGGCGCCGGGCTTGCTGGCGATATCCAGCAGCAGGGCCTGTTCGGCCTTGCCGGTGACCCGGTAGTGTTCGGCCAGGGTGATCACGTCGGCTTTGTTGATTTTGGCCAGATGCAGGCGTTTGCCGAGCCGCGAAAACAGCTGGGCAAAGGTGGCCTCGCGGCTGCCGCCGGTGAGCCGGGCATAAACCTGCTCATTGCCGCACAGCACCAGACCGACGCCGGTGGCGTCGTGCAGGGCGCGGATTGCTTCAATGGCGTTGGTGCGCAGGTGCTGGGCTTCGTCGATGATCAGCAGCCCCTCGCTGCCGCGCAGCTTTTTGACGATTTCGCGGTGCAGGCGCACCGCCCGGCTCGGCAGACCGCGCAGGCCGACCGCCTCGGCGATCTCTTCGAGGGCGCTGGCCACGGCGGCTGTGGCGGCGTGCATTTCGACCACCCAGACGTTGGGGTTCTGCTCGGCGTAGGCGCGCAGGGTGACGGTCTTGCCCATCCCCGCGCCGCCGTAGATGCAGCCGATATCCCCGGCCATCTGCGCGTAGGCCAGTACCGCGCCGATGCGCTGGGCGCTGGGGGTTTCCAGCCAGGGCGGGGCGATCGGCAGGGCGCTGGCCACCTGCTGCTTGCGGGCTCTGGCGTCCAGCCAGGTGCGCAGGCGGCTTTCCACTGCGCGGCTGTCGCCGCGATACTTCTCTTGCAGCCAGGGCGACAAGATGCCGCTCGATACCCCCGATTCACGGCAGATTTGCGCCTGGGTGACGCTGCCATCGGCCAGAATTTCACCGATCTGCTCGCGCACGTCCGGCTCCAGCGTGGTGCGCATGTCAAAAACCTTTGCTTCTTGTGCAGTCATTTGTTATCCTCCTGTGGTGGTTGGGTTATCGCCCCTTGCCGGGGCAAATCCAAAGACCGGTTGCCGCCGGTCTTTTTTTTTGTGTTTTTTTACCGTTTTATCCCGCCTTTACAGCCGGTTTTTGCGCCGTTCTTCCAGGATTTGCCGGGTCATCTTGTTGATCGTGGCCGTAAACTGGTAAGGGTCGTCACTGCCGTCATCGCCATTAACCACCTTCTTACGCCCGAAGATCGGCGCCACCACTCTTGTTTCCGGCGGGGTCTCTTCGGGCACTTCGCTTGGCAGGTATTTGGCCGCTTCGTTGGCGCTGATGCGCAGTTCTGACTCTTTGATTTTCTTCAAATGTTTCTTGATGCGGCCGTTTTCTTTGGCGGTACTGCGGGCGGCATCGCGGTCGTTGAAGCCGACGGCGGCGATACACTCGGCCTGACAGATTTCGAGTCCGCCGAGGGTTTCCACGATGATTCCGGCGTGCAGGTTGGCCGGGTCGAACCGCGCCACCACCTTGCGCCCTTTGTAGACGGCCAGCTCTTCGGCCCAGTAGCGGTTGCCCAGGATTTTGATGGCGCCATCGCTGCGGTTGCAGGTGACCGGCGCCGGGGCCAGCAGCCACAGCGCCAGCTGACGGGGCGTGGCCTTGCGGATGGTGCTGGCACTGTACGAGGCGTTAAACACCGCGTCGTAGCTTTTGCCGGCGGCGATTTTGCCGCGTCGCCCGGTGCGGGCGTTGAAGGCGGCGATCTCCTGCGTCATGACCGCTTCAAACTCGGCGACAGGGATCGGCCTGGCCTTGGTGCCGCGCCCGGAAAAGGCCGGGTGCTTGTCGATATATTCCCCCAGGCCGCCAATGCCGAAGGCGCGCTCGATCGGTTTGGCCTGCCCGTGGCCGGGCGTGGTCCAGTGCACTTCGGCCCCCAGGGAGGGGATCATCCCCATCGGTTCGTCGTCTTTGATCTTGAAGCGATAGCGGTTTTTCACCCCGCCGGTCATGTCCTTGTTGGCGGCGGCGCGGGTGTTGTCGAGCCAGAAGTGCAGCGGAATGCCCCACTTGCTGATCAGATCGTGCGTGGCCAGGCGGATACTGTCCTTGTTCTCGCTGACATCGGTGCGCCAGGCCAGAATCTTGCTGCTGTACAGGTCTTGCCAGTACCAGGTTTTCGGCTGACAGACCTCGCCGTTTTCAAATTCGCAATAGTTAGAGAACTGATAGCCGTCGCCGTTGACCGCCTCTAAGGCGTGGAATACCGTGCGGTCGCGCTCTTGCGCCGGGCGCGAGGCTTTATAGGCGTCTTCGCCGTCGCGCAGCAGGGTAATCAGGCTGGGCGGCAGCTCTTTGTGCAGTTTGCGCAGCAGGGTGTTGACGCTGGGCAGCTGCCAGCCGTGTTTTTCGGCGGCGCGCTCCAGGCGCTCATAACTGGCGCTGGCGGTGGGGCGATCACGGCGCAGGTAGTCAGCCTTGAAAAAATCCCAGGCGGCGGGGGTTATCTCGGCCTGCACCTGGCACCCGGCGTAACCGGGGATCAGCGCGGCGAGCCAGTCGCCCTGGTGATGCCCGGCGCAGGCATTGATATAGCGCAGCAGGGTGCGGTAGGCGGTGCCGGTCTGGGCGCAAACCTGTTTGCGGGCTTCGGTGGCACTCAGGCCGGTGCGCTCCAGTTTTTTAGCGGCCAGCACCAGATCGAAACGGCGCTGGGCTTCCTCTTTAGCCTTATTGTCCTTGGTGCCGTAGTAGTCCCACAACGCCGCGGCGCTGGCGCGGCGCACCGGCGGCTTGGGGTCGTTGGGCTGCGGCCCGCCGATCCCCGGCGGCAGCACGCTGGTGCAGTGCAGCAGCAGCGCCGTTTGCGCGGCGGTCGGCAGAGCGGTGAGGGGGTATTCACGCCCGCCACCCCTCCCGCTGCGAGTGCGCGACTCCCAGTCCTCGCGCTTGGCCAGGCGAATGACCGCGCTGACCGTCCCCGGCAGTCCCGGTTTTCCGGCCAACTCGCGGGCGCTGTAATAGGGCAGCTCGGTCATGCGTCGCCCTCCGCCAGGGGTTCTTCGATACGCAACGCCATATATTCTTGCGCCTTGGTGCCAGGCCTCTTTCTGCCCGTCCAGCTTTCACGTTTAGCGCGTATCTGCACCCCGCGTTCGCTCCCCGGCATCCCCGGAAGGCGCATTTCTGCCAGTTCTCTGGCGGTATACCAGCGCAGCTTCATGATTCAATCCGCCGCGCCAGCAGGGCAAACAGCCCGAACAACGCCACCCCGGCAAAATTAATAGAGGGGAAATAATCGCCGTCGGACCCGGCCAGGGCGATGCCGGTCAGAAACAGGGCGGCCATGGTTGCGTTGTAAAGATGCTGTTTCATACTTCCTCCTGGTATCCCCTTGTGTTACTTTGGACGGCGCCAACCAACCTGTTTCACATAGGGGGAAAAACTATGAAATGGTCGCTATATGTCGACGCGTGTCTGCGACTCGCGCAAGAGCTGCGCGAATCTCTGCCACAAACCGTGATCGACCAACTGCGGGAAGATCTTGACGGCTTGCCTCTGGCGGACTGGCGCATGATGCGCAGTCAAGGCAGCGAGGAAATAGCGGCGTATGTTGCCGCGACGCCCTCGCAGAGAGCCCGGAGGGTGCCGCCTGATCAGGCCGGTTTTCTGACTTTGGCCGCAATTCAGCATTGTTTAGATGCTGCCGAACTGCTTGATCGAATTGACCGGGCTGAAATGTCTGTTGGTTGTTCATATCGCAATATGGCTGCGCGGGCCGGTATGGTGTTTGCCGAGTTGCGCGATTACGCCGCCTGCGAATGGCCTTTTGCTGGCGCGAGTCCCTTTGTTTAATCATCTCTCCAACTCCTTTAAAAACAGTTCGCGCCGTTTGCGCTCGCGGCTGATTTTTTGCTCGTCTTCGCGTAACTTCTGCACTTCGGCCCGCAGGGCGTCGGCGCCCGGCAGGGTGTAAACGCCGCTGATTTCGGCCAGCAGTTGCAGCGGGGAGGTGCTGCCGGTGGCCTGGCACAGGGCGGGCAGCAGTTCGGCGGGCAGCCGGTGCGGGTGACTGTCGGCCAGCCAGCTGTTGATGTTGTTGACCGTCACCGGCTGACCGGTCAGCTCGCTCATTTCGTCGGCGATGGTCTCGCGGCTTTTCGGCGCCGCCTTCACCGCCGCCGCCACCGCCGCTTTAAGCCGACTGCTGCAGCACATGCGCCCCGGCGTGTTGGCCTGGCGCTCGTCGCGCTCTTGACTGAGCAGATCGAGCAGGTTCAGCTGGCGCTCATCGACAAATCTTTTACCGGCCTTTGTCATTGATTCACTGCCCTTTTTCGGGTAAGCTTGGCCTTAAGTTCATAGCGCTCGGGCCAAATCTCTTCGGGGGTCATGCCCAGATAATCGGCGATGGCCTTTTCCATTTTGGGGTAGCGTTTCAGCACCGCGCTGCGCACCGTGCAGCGGTCAAGTCCGAGGTCGCGGGCGATACTCGCAAACGAGTGCCCACGCAGCTCTAACTGGTACTTAATCCACGCCCGGCGTTCGGCGTCTTTTTTTGTGATAGTGTTTGCACTCATGGGGCTACCTTAGTTCCACATTGGAACCTTGTCAACTATAAATTTCCAGTTCCATACTATTTTTTTTTATTTTGGAGGTTTATTTGAAAAAATATTGGGAAAATAGCTATTTAGCTAAGTACGGAACTGGAATACAAAAGTTCCATACTTGTTCCGTACTCGAACCATGAGTAAGGAACTGATCGACCCGGAATTTCACGCCAGGTTAAAATTACTAATCGGTAATGAGCGACCGTTTGCATGGGCTGATCGTGTGGGTATTCCAAAGGGGACATTTAGCCGAGTGTGGAACGACGGCAGCATTATAGGGTCTGATCATTTGAGGGCTGTAGCATCATCAACTGGCGTCTCTATCGACTGGCTGTTGACCGGCGAAGGGCCGATGATGCGGGGTGAGGTGCGTGATGAAACCGAGATACCCCTGGATGGTGAAATTTATATGCAGGTGACCGAGGCGGTGCTGACGGCGATTGAAGATTACGACCGACCACCCAGGGCGCACCTGTTGTTGGAGCTGATAAGGTTAATTCATGATGAGATTAAAGACGGGGAAATGAAGCAGGACGAAATCAAAAAAAACGTGGTCAGAATTTTAAAAATCGCATCGTAACGGAGGGTAGCACAGATGGGTCAACGGCTTAAAAAGATTGAAGATATTACTATGGATGTTAAACGCGACGGGGTGCGGGGAGAGGCCAGGTCAAAGCCTGTATCCGTGGTGAAAATTGGTAATGGGAACAAGAATTGCAATATATTATAACCGGCGCGCCGAAGATAAACACCTGAACGGCCCCTGGATGGTTGACTGCCCCAACTGCGCCCGGCGGGTATCGCGCAAGGCGGTAAATTGCCCAGGGTGTTGTCACCCGGTGGCGCTGCACTTCAAAAAAATCGCGCTGAAAAAAGCGGTGAATGTGCTCACCTTCACCCTGGTGGCAACCGCCACAGCGATAGTCGCCACCGGCCAGACAGCAGCCCCCTTTTTTTTATGCGCCGTCCTGGTCAACCTGACCGCTCTGGCCGGAACCATCTACGCGCTCGGCAAAATACCCGCAAACGTATGACCATTAAAAGCGCAATTTTAACAAAATTTCAACACTTTTTAAGACCCCTGCGTTGGTGCCAAATCAGCTGGGAAAAATTGCCGTTTTTGCCATTTGGTGCCAAACCTGAAATTGTCACCAACTCAACACCACATCCCACGCAACCCCGCATAATCAAAGCCATTTCCCGCAATTTCCCATTCTTTCCCGCTCTTTCCCATTTGGTGCCAAACCAGCTGCTCGCCTTCAGTCTGATCCTCTTCTGACCGGATTTTTTATGCATTTGGGGGGTATCTGTTGTCTATTCTTGTGCGAACCTGCTAATCTTTCAGTTAATTTTATCGTACGGTTTTTTTGATTCTCTGGCCCCTGGTGTATTGATGATTTGTCTCTGACACCTGACACTGGATCCTGTTTGCGTGAAGACGAAAATGGTTTATCCCCTGATCCTGATGGGCGTGCTGGCATTTTTTTCCTTGATGCCGGAAAAAATCCTAAGTCAGGGCTACGCCGATTTTTGTAAAGAATTTCTCGGGGTCAAGGTGTGGTATAAATCCGATACCCAGCGCTTTTCTAACTTTGGTCATCTGCTCGCTTATGCGACCCTGCTGCTGACCATGGCTTTCAGCTGGCGACTGTGTTGGTGGCAGACCGCACTGCTGGCCCTTGGGATTGGCTTGTTGTTCGAGGTCGCCCAGTTGTTGACCCCCAGCCGTCAGGCTAGTCTTTATGATCTGGGATATAATGCTCTGGGGGTTGGGGCTGGCCTCATTCTTTTGGCCGTTTTACGCCCAAGAGTGTAGCTTGCCGTTCGTTTTGTTTCAGGGGTTCATAGAACGAAAGTGTGCGCAACTCTGTATCCGAGGTCGATTTTGCCGAGGATTCTATGTCAAAATCAATCATCGGCCTGCGCGTTGCATAATCCTTTGCCCGTGCGTTTGTGATTTGCTTAAATTAAAGAATTTAAGCCAACGTGGTTGCCAGAATTTCCCTGCGCCTCGACACTGAAATTTAAGGGTTTTCCCTCCATTTAAAGGTGAATATGATGCACATATTGGCAAAATATCGCATCCCCTGCCTCGCTGCTTCCCTGTTGTTTTTCTTTTTGTTTGGCTGCGGCGAAGATCGCCCGACGCGGCCACTCTATTTCTTCAGTGTGAGTGGGGCAGTGACTGCTCTGGCCCCTAGCCGGATTGATGGCGATACCAACAATCCCGCCCAGAATCTGGTCTCGAATGATTCTTCTGCCCGCGCGCAACAACTTGAACTTCCGGTTTCTTTAGGCGGCTATGTAACGGCAGAGCCAACCGGGGTGAGCGGTGATCGTTTCGCCACCAGTGCCGATGAGCAGGACTGGTACCGGCTGGTCTTGTCCGCTGGACAGACGATTTCTTTGCAGATTGCCGATCACGACGGCAATGCAACCAACCTCGACAACCCTGATATTGATCTTTTTCTGTTTGATAGTGGTCTTTCAGCCATGCAATCGTCGGAGAGCAAGGCACAAACAGAAGTCATTGCCGTGCAGGTGGCTGGCGACTATTTTTTGCAGGTTAAGGCCATCACCGGCGGGTCGAATTATCGCTTGACCACCAGTGATGCTTCCGTGGCGAGCCTGCCGGCGGCGGCGCGAATTGAACAAGCTTTTGTGCCCGGCGAACTGATTGTTAAGTTTCGCCCTCAGGTTTCCACCGCAGCGGCTGGTCAGGGTTCGGCAACCCTGGTTCACCGTGCCGAGGATTTGGGTCTGAAATTGCGGGCCGGTGGTGCGGGGGCTTCGGCTCTGTTTCAACTTGACTCTGGTCAAACTCAGGCCGGAATCCGCCTTGCGGCCGCTGCTGATTCGGCAGAAACTTTGCTCCAGGCCAAGCGTGCGACCCTCGATGAGTTGAAGCGCCTGCAGCGAGAGCCCGATGTGCTCAGTGTCGATTTAAACTACCTGCGGCGCCCCCTGCTGGTACCGAACGATGAGCTCTATCCGTCGCAGTGGAACCTGGCCCAGATCAATCTGCCTCAAGCCTGGGAGCAGGCGGCAGCGGTTTCGGATGCGGTTATCGCGGTGGTTGACACGGGTGTACTTTTTGATCACCCCGATCTGGCGGGGCGCTTGTGCCTTGCCAGCGACGACTGTGCCGGTTACGATTTTGTTGCGGATGTCACCAATTCCGATGATGGTGATGGTATTGATCCTGACCCCCAGGATCCGGGCGACAACAGTCTCACCGGCGGTTTGAGCTTTTTTCATGGCACCCATGTTGCCGGGATTATCGGGGCTCTGGCCAATAATGGTCAGGGGATCGCCGGTATTGATTGGCAATCGAAAATTATGCCGGTGCGCGTATTCGGTCGGAACGGAGCAACCAGCTGGGATATCATGCAGGGCGTCAGTTACGCTGCTGGCCTTGCAAATGATTCGGCGACCCTGCCTCCCCGTCACGCCAATATCATTAATCTGAGCCTTGGAGGCGAGGGGTTCTCCCAGGCCGAGCAGGAGTTGTTCACGCAGGTTCGTGCTGCCGGAGTTTTTCTGGTGGCCTCGGCGGGCAATGATGGCAGTACTGCGGTGGTTTATCCGGCGGGTTACCCGGGGGTGTTATCGGTCAGTGCCGTCGATTTCAATAAAAATCGGGCGTCATATTCCAATCGTGGTGCAACCATCGATCTTGCCGCCCCCGGCGGTGACACAACCACCAACCTGAACGCGGACGACTATCCTGATGGCGTGCTCAGTACCAGTGGCAATGACCTGACTAGTCCGGTGACGTATAATTATGATGTTTATGCCGGAACATCCATGGCGGCTCCCCATGTATCGGGCGTGATCGGCCTGATGCTGGCGGCTGATCCGGCTTTGACCCCGGCGGATTTTGATGTTCTGCTGGCTGCGGGTTTGCTGACCGAAGATTCGGGCAATGATGGCGCGACCATCCGTAATGATGATTTCGGCTATGGTTTGATTGACGCCAACCAGGCCCTGCTGACGGCCTTTGACCACGCCGGAAATCCGGTGCTGCCTGCGGTGCTGTTTTTTTCTCCGCGGGTTTTAGACTTTGGCACCACCAGCCAGACCCAAAACCTGACTCTGACCAATGCGGGCTCGGGCAATCTGAATCTGACCCAGGTCACTTTCACCGCGCCCTGGATTTCTGCTGTCACCCTGGGCAATGAAACACCGGTAGCTAGCGGGTTGGGCGACTATCTGGTTGAGATTGACCGTTCCGGCCTGGCGGCGGGCAGCTATACGGCAGAGATTACCTTTGAGACGGATGTTGCTGGAAGTTACACCTTGGCGATCAAGATGCAGGTGGCGGCACCGGTCGTTGTCGGCGATATTGGCCCGCAGACCATTGCCTTGCTTGATGCCCAAACCGAGGTTCCTCGTTATCGTTTGCAGGTCAGTTTTGACCCGGCATCTTCAAACTATCCTTACCACTTTCCGGTGGTTGAGGGAGGTTTCTATCTATTGGTGGCCAGCTCTGATCTGGATAACGATGGTCAACTCTGTGATGCGGGCGAGGCCTGTGGTCGTTACCCGCTGATTGGGAGCCCGGTTGCAGTTGAGGTTATCGATCAGAACCTTGAAGGACTTGATTTCAGCAGCACTTTCGAATGAGCCGTTCGCTAAGGCCCGGCCCGATAAAAGCACAGAAGTGCTGCATCATTTGATGGCGCACAGAAAGGTAAATAGCATGAATTTATTGCGCGTATTTCTACTGACGCTGAGTTTTGTTCTGCTGGTTCTGGTCGGCGCGGTTGGTGCGGCACAGCACCAGGGTTTTTACGCCGGAATTTATTACGGCGCAGCGGTGGATAAAGAGGTCACTGCCAAGGATGACCTCGGGCGCTATACCCTGGATACGGATCTGCCGGAAAATTTAGTTGGCAGCCTGGGATACGATCTGCCGCCGGACAGTCTACTCGGCAGGGGGCGTATTGAACTGACGTATTTTCAACAGAAATCCAGCTTTGATCAGGCCCATTTCAGCGATGGAAGCTTCTCCGCCGCTGGTGATCTACAGGTGCAAAGCCTGATGCTCAGTTCTTATGTTGTTTATCCGACAAATTCTTATTTTTCCCTTTATCTTGGTGGTGGCATAGGCGCGGCGAAAATCAAGGTTGACCAACTGATCATTGACCAGCTGTTGCTGTTGGACGGCAGCAAAACCGAGCTGGCCGGTCAGCTCGGTGCCGGGGTTCAATTGCAGCTGACCTCCTGGCTGCGCGCTGATCTGGGCTATCGCTACTTCCTGAGTAAAAACCCCAAATTGAAAGATAGCACCGAGCGTGAACTGTCGCTCGAAGTTAATCGTCATAACGTGCTTCTCGGACTGGTGGTGCTCTTTTGAAAACGATCGCTGGATGCGTAAAAAACTCTCTGCGGCCCTGCTTTCTTTTGCTGGTGCTCTTGCTGTGTTCTCCTGCAGGCTTGATGGCGACAGAGCGTCCTGCTGAACTCGACCGCGCCCGTGATCCGCTGTTAGGCGAGCTTTCCGATGCGCGGATTATTGAGCTGGGCCAGCGCATGTACCGTGAGGGCATATTGCCTTCCGGCGCGGTGATGGAAGCCTACATTAACGAAGATATTCTGGTTGATAGCCGGGCTTTCTCCTGTTCCAGTTGTCATCTGCGCGCCGGACTGGGCTCAGTTGAGGGCGGCGTGGTCACGCCGCCGACGACCGGGCGTAAATTGTACCAGCCCTACACCCGGCCACCATCCCTGAATGATGTTGCCGAAAAAGCCGGTTATTACACCTATGCCAAGACCATTATCCAACGCCCGGCCTATACTCGGGAAACCTTGAAAAGCGCCCTGCGCTTGGGGATCGACCCCGCCGGGATTGAATTTAACCAGGTGATGCCGCGTTATCCCCTGGAAGATTTTGACCTGGCCATTCTGGTACGCTATCTCGAACTCTTGTCAGACGCCTATTCTCCCGGTGCGAGCCGTAGTCTGATGAAGTTTGCGACCATTATTACCGATGATGTGAATACCGCTGATCGCGAAGCTTTGCTGACTCCCCTCAAGCGTTTTGTCACCGATCAAAACAAACAGGTTGATATGTATCGCGACTTCTTGAAGTTTGGCTACAAACCAACCGGCGATATGAAAGATTCTTTCCGCAATGCGTCCCTCGACATTTGGGAGCTCAAAGGGCCTGCGGATACCTGGAATGACCAGCTGGAAAATTATTATCAGCAGGAACCCGTTTTCGCGGTTTTGGGGGGTGTTTCCAACCAAAGCTGGCAGCCGGTTCACGACTTTTGCGAGTCGCGTAAATTGCCCTGTCTTTACCCGGTGACCAAACTGCCGGTTGTGTCACAAGCGACCTGGTATACCTATTATATGAACAAGGGTTATTACCAGGAGGGCGAAACCCTGGCGCGATATTTACGCCCCGAACAAACGCAAAAGACGGCAAACGTACAGGGCTTGGTTCAGCTGGTGGAGAAGAGTCCTGTCGGTGAAGCTTTGGCTGCCGGATTCCATCAAACCAGGCAAACTCTCGATCTGCCTGTGGTTCCGACCCTTAGTTTCGACGCACAGCAGGCCCGCGACCCGCAGGCCTTAGCGGCGTTGGTGGCAGATTTGAAACCCGAGAAAATTTTGCTTTTCGGCGGCGTGGATATTTTGCCCGGACTGCCGGCGCTGGCGGCGCTGAATCAGGGGCAGGCAAAAATTTATCTCTCGTCCACCGCCCTGGGAGCCGACAGCCTTAAAATCGCCGATGGCTTGCGTCCTCAGGTGTTTCTGACCTTTCCCTACCGTTTAAAACCCTTTTATGGTGATGAACAGGGCATGGGTATTCTGGCCCGGGTGCCGATTGAAACCACCTATAAGGCTCTGGGCGAAAGCCGGGTGGCTTCCATGACGGCGATCATGCTGAAACAGTCCGTAATGCAGGGGCTACGTTTGCTTTACGATAACCTGTATCGCGATCATCTGATCGACACATTGAGTATGCAGATGGATCAAACGGTGCTCGATTTTGAGCGTATCAGTTTCGGTATCGGCCAGCGTTATGCGTCTAAGGGCTGCTACGTTATTCAGCTGGGGCCAGGGCCCGAGCCCGAACTACTGCCGCGCAGCACCTGGATTATTCAGTAACTTTCCGGCGGGAAGGCGCAGCGGTCAGGGGGGAGTTGAAGATTTCTGGAAATTTTCAATCGCGGCGTGCAAGGCATTGGCGGCGAAGTTGGAACAGTCGAGTTTGCGGGCGGGCAGGCCACCCAGGGCCGCGGCGATATCCGCGTTGCTGATCCGCAAGGCTTCTTGCGGGCTTTTGCCCAGCGCCAGTTCAGTGGCCATGGAGGAGGTGGCAATCGCCGCAGCGCAGCCAAAGGTTCTGAAGCCGACGTCAACAATTTTTTCCTTGTCAATCTGCACATAAATCCAGATCTGATCACCATCGTCAGAATTGCCCGCCATGCCGATGCCATTGGCTTCGGGCAGGCTGCCGACATTGCGCGGGTGGGTAAAATATTCAATCACCTTGGCGTTGTACATGGTTCAATCTCGACTGCTGAGCAGACGTTCAATAATAAAATCAACGACTGCGGCGGGGTTGTTCAAATCCAGCACCGGCACGTCGAGTTCCAAAGCCACATCACTGGCAACCGCCACCAGACTGGGGTCATCCTCGGTGCCACGACACAAAAGTTCGTTGCTGCGCTCGGCACGATGCACTTCAATTTTGGGCAGTTGTCCGCGTTTAAAACCTTCGGTAATCACCAGATCGACATCGGTAAAATAGCGCGGCAGCAAGTCTTCCAGGGGCGGGGAGGCGTCATGTTTTTTAATCAAAGCGAGCTTTTCGCCCGAGGTAATCAAGGTGGTGGCCGCCCCGGCGGCGGTCAGGCGGTAGCTGTCCTTGCCTGGATGATCGATATTGAAACGATGAGCGTCATGTTTGATGACGCCGATGCGATAGCCGCGTTCCGTGAGCAGGGCAATCACTTTTTCAAGCAGGGTGGTTTTGCCGGTGCCCGATTTTGCCACAAAGGAAATCGCTGGAATTGTCATTTTATTCTCCTGTCAGAAAAGATCGAAGCTGATTCTAGTACCCTATAACACATAATCTTTCGCATCTTGCTGGTTATTTTCCGCGTCAGCTGCGTTATGATAATCGCTGTTTAGCTATGGCTAGGCAGCGATCATCATGCCTTACTGACACGAAAAATCCCTGCGCAATCTTACGAAATCCTATGCATTACAGGGTACTAGCAGAAAATGTTTGAGCTGGCCAAAGCGCAACGCCAAATTGATTCGCGGTTTAAATGTCGTGAACCTCCACCTGCTCACCGGCGGCGAAAAAATCTTTTTCTGCCGGCAGAATGGCGAGGCCGTTGGCGTGCAGCAGGGTGCTGGTGATGCCGGTATTCTGGTCTCCGGCACTGGTGGCGGTCAGTTGGCCCTGCTGGTCGACTAAAATTACGCGCAGCAGGTTGGTGCGACCGGCCTTTTTGCGAATGTCGCTGGTGAGCCGGGCCAGGCGCAAAGGGCGCAAAATCTGCTTGTCGCCCTGCATTTTACGCAGGGCAGGGCGCACAAATTCTTCAAAGGTCAGCAGCGCCGAAACCGGATTGCCGGGCAGGGAAAAAACCGGCGTGGTGCCGCGCAAACCAAAGGCCGTCGGGCGTCCTGGTTTCACATCCACCTTCCAGAAAATCTGCTCAATTCCGACATCGGTTAAAACCTCGCGGACAAAGTCGCGGTCACCGGCGGATACTCCAGCCGAGGTGATGAGCATGTCGGCTGCAAGCCCCTGGTCGAGCTTCTCACGCAAAATTTTGGGGTTGTCTTTGGCGATACCGAGTAAAATCGGCAATCCACCGGCCTGTCGAACTGCGGCGGATAACGCCAGCCCATTGCTGTTGATGATCTGGCCGGGGCCGGGAATCGTCCCTGGTTCAACCAGCTCATCGCCGGTGGAGAGGATGGCGACCCTCGGGCGACGATACACCATGACGTGGGCTTGCCCCAGGGCGGCGAGCAGATTAATTTCGATTGGCCGCAAAATAACTCCGGCACCAAGAACCAGGCTGCCGATGCGAATGTCTTCGCCCTGATAACGAATGTGCGCTCCACTGACCTGGGTCTTAAGTATCTTGACCTGCTGATTGTCAAGTTCTGCGGTTTCTTCATAGGGGATAACCAGCTCGCAGCCCTTCGGGGTTGGCGCTCCGGTGAGAATGCGCACCGCCGTGCCTGGTGTGACTTCGACTCCCGCAGGATTCGCGCCCGCGGCGAGGGTAGCGATAATCGGCAAAACGGTGCCTTCCTGGGCATCTGCGGCGCGCAAAGCATAGCCGTCCATCGCCGAATTATCCCACAGGGGCAGATCGTAAGAGGCGAAGACCTCCTGTGCCAGGCAGCGATCGACGGCCTCAAACAGGTCAATCTCCTCGGCCTCAAGGGGCGCGACTCTGGCAAGAATCAGATCCCTTGCGTGCTGAAATGTTTCGGCCATAGTTCAGATGCTCCGCTTTGATGTTGGGGTTGAATGTTTGATTGTTTCTGCATCAGTTCTCCCTTGTGCAGAAACAGGGGGCTGGTCTGCAGTCGCCGACTTTGCTGCGCGTCATGGGATGACAGCACAATTGTCAGGTGTCTTCCGGCCAGACCAGCCATCAGGTTCTCAAAGGTTGGCAGGGTGTCGGCGTCGAGTCCGGCCGTCGGTTCATCCAGCAGCAGAATCCGTGGATGCAGGGCCAGCGCCCGCGCCAGGGCCACGCGCCGGGTTTCACCCCCCGAAAGCTCTTTGCCCCGCCGCTTTTCAAAACCACTTAGACGGACGTCGGCCAGGGCACTTGCCACCCGTTGGCGTTGCAGCTCGCCTTTGATATTGCGCAGGCGCAGGCCAAAGGCGATGTTTTGGTAGACACTGCTGTCGAAGAGAAACGGGCTCTGCTCTACCAGGGTCACTTGTCGGCGCAGGGCTTGGGCCTGCGCCGATTCCTTGACCGGCTGACCGTCAAAAAAGATTTGACCCTCATCGGCGCGCAGCAGCTGGGCAAGCAGATGCAGCAGGGTGCTTTTCCCGGCACCGTTGGCCCCCATTAAATGGTAAATCTGCCCTTCCATGAGCTGCAGGCGGTCGATCTTCAGTTCAAAACCGTTCTCACGCCGCAGTCTGATGTTGCGCAGTTCCAGTAAGGTCTTCATCGAATCACCTTTTAATCATCAAAATAGATGGCTAAGCAAAAAGCGCCAAATGCAAGGCGTGCAATTGTCGAACAATGAGACGTACTTATGTACGTCGAAGCCGTGAGACCATTGCAACAACGCCGCAGTTGGTGAGTTTTTGCGACGCCATCACCTTTGTTGCATGAGGTTGAGAAATAAATTGATAACCAGGGCGACGCTCATCAACACCATTCCCAGGGCCAGACCGAAAGCAAATTCCCCCTTGCTGGTTTCCAGGGCGATGGCGGTGGTCATGGTGCGGGTCGTGCCCCGTATATTGCCCCCCAACATCATGGCGACCCCGACTTCGGCAATGACACGACCGAAACCGGCAATAATCGCCGCCATCATGCCAAAGCGCAGTTCCAGAAACAGTTGCCAGACGCCCTGCGCTGGGCTCGCCCCCAGGGTCAGGGCGGTCGGCAAGATGCGGGGGTCGGCGCCGGCAATTGTTGCCAGGGTATAATTGGCGACGATCGGCGTCGCTAAAACCATCTGACCGGCAATCATTGCCCAGGGGGTAAACAGCAGCCCGAAACTACCAAGGGGTCCCTGGCGACTGAAGAGTCCGAACAGAAAAAGACCGATAACCACCGTCGGCAAGGCCATCAGGGTGTTAAGCAGGGTCAGCACCAGGCGACGCCCGCGAAATCTGGTCAGGCCAATGACCGCGCCCAGGGGAATGCCAAAGAGCGCAGCCAGGATGATCGAGGCCCCGGAGGTTTCCAGGGACACCCTGACGGCGCTGAACACCTCGGTATCCAGGTGTAGCAACATGCCCAGCGAGGTGCTCAGGGAATCAAGCAGGTAGTTCAAGGCCGGGTACTCCTGTTATTCAGCCACATAAAAGAGCTGCTCACCGCCGCGTTTGTAGCTGGTGATCAGGGCACGGCCTTCTTTGGAGGTCAGGAAATTCATGAATTTTCCGGCCAGATCAACTTTGACATGGGGATGTTTGGCCGGGTTGACCATAATCACGCCATAAGGGTTAAACATGTTTGCATCCCCTTCAACCGCAACCTTCAGATCGCTCTTGGTTTTGTAGGCGAGCCAGGTGCCACGGTCGCTGAGGGTATAGCCCTGGCGTTCGGTGGCCATGGTGATGACCTCACCCATGCCGCGCCCGGCTTCGAGATACCAGTCGCCGGCGGGGGTAATTCCGGCGGCTTTCCAGAGTTGTTTTTCACGAGTATGCGTTCCCGAATCATCGCCACGCGACACAAAGGTGGCTTTGACGGCGGCAATTTTTTTCATGGCCGCTGTGGCGTCTTTGCTGCCGGCAATCCCGGCTGGATCTGCCTTGGGGCCAAGGATCACAAAGTCATTGTACATGACATCACGCCGATCAACCCCAAACCCGGCGGCGACAAAAGCGTCTTCCTTGCTGCGCGCGTGCACCAGCACCACATCGACATCGCCGGTTTCACCGAGCTTGATCGCCTTGCCGGTGCCGACGGCGATGACATCGACCTTGCAGTCGTTGGCCTGCTCAAAAGGGGGCAGCAACTCGGCTAGCAGGCCCGAGTTCTCGGTTGAGG
>Ga0210023_1000331_pt1 | contig 36911 bp, 33 predicted proteins | sample CryGeymeta201524_FD_183987 | JGI IMG/M metagenome (GOLD analysis project Ga0210023, IMG submission 183987) | Groundwater microbial communities from Crystal Geyser aquifers in Utah, USA - Crystal Geyser metaG 2015-24 (SPAdes) (version 2) | ecosystem: Environmental > Aquatic > Deep subsurface >... | reverse complement strand
GGTGCCGTTTTGATTTGAGCCGTTCTTCATTCAGTAAAAGCAAAGGGGCCGACAGGCCCCTTTGCTTTTGGGCAGCCACTTGCATAAAACTCCGCCAAATTTACGCACATTTACACAGCCGCTAACATGGGGCGTGGGCTGCTGGAGAGTTTCCTGGCCAAAGAGATGTTGGCCTACCAGCACAGCGGATTCTCGGTCGATGCGGGTGTGTGCATAGAGGCGCACGACCGCGCTGCACTGAAGCGGCTGCTGCGCTGCTGCGCAACTTCGCTACTGCGCAACTTCGCTACTGCGCCCGCCCACCCTTTGCCATGGATCGCCTTAGCAAAGAAGGGGGCTGCTCTGGTGTACCGCTGTGCCAAGCAACGCAGCGCGCCCACCAGTGACAAGCCAGGTGCGAAGGTAGACGAACTGCACCTCACACTGCTGGAGTTGATCGACCGCATTGCCGCACTGATGCCACCGCCACGCACGCACCGGCGCAAGCGTTGCCATTGCCCGTCCAGCCTGCGCAAGCCGTCGTGGGTGAGAGTTCGCCAATCCAGGGTGTGCCGCCGAAGCGCTCACCTTCCCACTACCTGTGGGCAGTGTTGATAGCCCGCATCTACGAGGTTTCCCCGCTGCTGTGCCCAATTTGCGGCGGGCAGATGCGCAGCATCGCAGCACGTCGGCTATCGGGTTTCTGGACAGAGCTTTTGCTTGCTGAGACCAGCTAGGGCAGGTGAGTGGCATGCAATTCGAGGGTTTCCATGCGGATCGAGGGCTTCTTTGCGTTGTGTTATTTAACCTCATGCGCTTGAGTTTTCTATCCGCTATCCGTTTCAAAGTTTGTGTGGCAGCCCGTAGTGGCGCAAGCGCATGTCAAACTTGTCGACGCTTGGAGAGCATCAATATCTGAGTTTGTGGGATGGCGATAAAAAGCTGCAATATGAGACGGTGAGTTTTACACGCCCAAACAGAACGCCCAGTTGCCAGGGTGTTCAAGCAGTGGGTGTGAGCCAGCCCAGTCTCAGCCAAGACCAAAAGTTTGGACTGGCCAACGCACCACTATCAATTGTTTGCTTATCTGGTTAGCAAGACATTCACGGCGACAAGATCTTCAGCATTGAGTGAGCCATTGGCTTGGCGCAGTTTCAATCCCCCCAATAGCACGTCGTAACGCGCCTTGGATAGTTTGGCTTTGGTTTCAAACAAGGTTGTCTGGGCGTTGAGCACATCAATGTTGATGCGTACGCCGACTTGGTAGCCTAGTTTGGTGGCATCCAGTGCGCTTTGGCTGGACGCTTCTGCGGCTTCAAGTGCCTTGACTTGGCCTTGACCGGATTGCACACCAAAAAAGGCGGTGCGGGTCGCTTGTGCCACGCCACGTTGTGCACTTTCCAGATCGCTGCGTGCTTTGTCTTCCAGGGCAAGTGTTTCTTTAATGCGGTTTTGTGTGGCAAAACCGGCAAACAGGGGCAGGTTGAAACTCAATCCCACGGCAGCTGCATTGGTTCGGTTGTTTAGTGCCGGATTGCTTGAGCCATCGTATTGGGTGACGCTGTAGCTGCCGGTCAAATCCAGCGTTGGTTTGTGGTCAGCTTGGGCTTTACGGGTTTCAAGTTGCGCCACATCCAAGCCCAGTTTGGCCTGGTTGATGCTGGGATGAATAGACTCTGCCTGAGCGACCCAAAGTGCTGGATTATCAGGAACTATTTGTTGAATGGTTACAAGAGCTTCAAGCCGTTTTGGTTCAATATTTGTTTTGCCAGTGAGTAGTTCAAGCGCAATCTTTTTGATACGTAAATCATTTTCTGCAGCAATTTCCTGTGCCAGCACCAGATCAAAGCGAGCTTGTGCCTCGCGGGTATCAGTGATGGTGGCGGTGCCAACTTCAAAGTTGCGTTTGGCAGCGGCCAGTTGTTCGGAAATGGCATCTTTTTGTGCTCTCACAAAGGTCAAACTGTCGGCCGAGGACAGCACATCAAAATAGGCTTGAGCAACACGCACGATCAAGTCCTGGTCGGCGGCTTGAAACTGAAGCTGCGCAATCTCAGCTGACTTTTTGCCTTGTGCGGCGATAACGACGTTGACCGGTCGGTACAAAGGCTGTCTGGCGCTGAGGGTTGCATTTTGCGTGTTGGTGGAACTGCTTGTGAGGCCAAAAGTGGCAGCATTGCTGCTGCTGCGATTCACACCCAAACCTAAGTTAACCAACGGGAAAAGCCCGGCTTTGGCCTGCTCGGCCTTGAATAGGTTGGCTTCATACAGTGATTTGGCCGACTGGTAGGTGGCATCAAAGCTGCGAGCTGCATCGTAAAAGTCGACCAGACTTTGGGCTTGAGCGGGGATCGTAAATGCGGTAGTGAGAGCCAGAACAAGGGGAAGGGCGCGCAAGTTCATCATGGTGTGCGGGAGGTTAAGTTGCCAAAAAATCGGTGCAAAGCGTGGGTTCAGTAACGTGGCACGCTGGGGTCAACTTGAGCAGACCAGGCGTTGATGCCACCGGTCACGTTGGCCACATGGCTGAAACCGCGCGCTTTCAGAAAATTGGCAACCTGCATGCTGCGTGCACCGTGGTGGCAAAGGCAGGCCACAGGCTGATCGGGGTCCAGCTCGGACAACCGTGGCGGGATCACGCCCATGGGCATGGTGATGAGCTCAAAGCCATCGGCCTTGATGCGGGCAATAGCCAGCTCAGAGGGTTCACGCACATCCAGTACCACCGGGTTGCCGTGGCCGCGCACGGCCTCCAGCCAGTCTTTAAGTTGCAGGGGGTGGATGTGTTGAACCATGTTCAGAATTTGAATGGGCTGGGTTGCGGAAAGTTGACCAGGCGCGGGGCGTTGTCGTCCCACTTGTCAACCGATGTGAAATTGGTGTCGCTGGTGCGGGTGATGACCTGAGCGTGCATGATGGGCTCGCTGCCCACGATGCCCACCAGTCGACCACCCACTTTGAGCAGGTTCAGCAAAGACTGGGGCACTTCTGCCACCGAGCCGCCGAGCACGATCACGTCAAAAGGTGCATCAGCCGGTGTGCCTTTAGCCGCGTCGGCCAGGCGCACTTCAGCGTTGTGGATGCCTGCGCGCTGCAGGTTGGCGCGCGCCATGTCGGCAATTTCGGGGTTGATTTCAAGCGCGATCACGCGTTGCGCCTGGCGCGACATCAAAGCCGCCATGAAGCCCGAGCCGGTGCCAATTTCAAGCACCTTGTCGGTGGCCTGGATAGCTGCATCCTGCACCAATCTGGCTTGCACGCGGGGGGGGAGCATGGCTTGGCCGCCGGGCAAAGGAATGGCCATGTCGGTGAAGGCCAGGGCTTTTTGTGCCAAGGGAACAAAGTCTTCGCGCTTAACCGTGGACAGGAGCGCCAGCACAGCGGTGTCTGACACGTCCCAGGGACGGATCTGTTGCTCGATCATGTTGAAGCGGGCTTGTTCCACGTTTTGCAAGTTCATTTGGTACTCCAGGGGGTATGTTAACGGAATCTTTTAATTTTAGCTGGCGGGGTCGTCAATGGCCCTTTTTTGTGCAAGGGATGGGGTCGGTTTGCGCCAAAATTTAGCCAACCATTGCGCCAGATCATCCATGTAGCAGTACACCACCGGCACCACCACCAGGGTGAGCAGTGACGAGGTGATGACACCGCCAATCACCGCCTGGCCCATGGGCGCGCGCATCTCGGCACCTTCAGATAGAGCGAACGCCAGCGGCACCATGCCGAAAATCATGGCCAGCGTGGTCATCAAAATCGGGCGCAAACGCACACGCGCCGCCATCATCAGCGCGTCATGGCGACTCGTACCGCTGGCGCGGGCGCGAATGGCAAAGTCCACCAGCAAAATCGCGTTCTTGGTCACCAGGCCCATCAGCATCACCACGCCAATCACCGAAAACATGGACAACGTGGAGTTGAACAGCATCAGCGCCAGCACCACGCCAATCAGCGTTAGCGGCAGCGCGGTCATCAGCGCCAGGGGCTGGAAGAAGCTCTTGAACTGGCTGGCCAGCACCATGTAAATGAAGATCACCGCCATCACCAGGGCTGAGAGCGCATAGCCAAAGGCTTCGGCCATGTCTTTGACCGAGCCGCTGAATTTGTAGCTGTAACCCGGTGGCATGGCGATGCTGTCCATGGCTATTTTGATGTCGGCTGATACTTCGCCTGCCGAGCGGCCCGAGACGTTGCCGGTGATGGCCACCTCACGCGTCAGGTCGCGCCGGTTGATCTGGTTGCTGCCGCTTGATTCCACTATGTTGGCCACTTGATCGAGTCGCACCACGCGGGCGCTGCCATCGGCTTGCTGACCCACGGTAAAGGGCAGGGCGGCCAGGTCTTGCGCTAGCTGGCGTGACTGGGGCGACAGGCGCACATTCACGTCGTAGGTTTGGTCATCTGGGGCGCGCCAGTTGCCCACGGTTTGGCCCGCCACCAGGGTGCGCAGGCTGGTGCCGATTTGCGCCACGCTCAGGCCCAGGTCAGAGGCCAGGTCGCGGCGCACCTGCACGTCCAGCGTGGGCTTGTTCGGCTTGAGGGTGGAGTCCATGTCCACCAGCCCCGGAATCTGGCGAATTTTGTCCAGAGCCAGCGCGTTCAGGCGTGACAGTTCACCCATGTCTGCGCCTTGAATCGAAAACAAAATCTGCTTTTGTCCACCCACCGGATCCAGCAAGCCGACGTGGGTGACGCTGATGCCCGGCACCTCGCGCAGGCGCTGGCGCAGCACGGTGGACATGGCATCCACATTGCGTGTGCGCAGGTGGCGATCCACCAGCCGGATGTAGATGCTGGCGTAAATTTTGCCCTGGGCGTTGCCGGTGTTGATGGTGGTCAGGGTGTAGTTGACCTCGGGGAAGGAACGCAAAATACCCTCCACCTGACGCGCCCGGGCTTCGGTCACTTCCAGGGACGAGCCCACCGGCGTATTAAAGGTGAGGTTGGTCTCTGAAAAATCTGACTTGGGCACAAACTCGGTGCCCAGCAGCGGCACCAGCGCCAAAGAGCTGACAAAAATCACCAGCGCCAATGCCACGGTGCTAAGTTTGTGGTTCAGCGCCCAGCGCAGAATGCCCTGGTAAACATCGGCCAGCCAGTCGGTGCCCACGTCAAACAGCCGGGTGATGCGGCCAATGGTTTTGTCGTACCAGTTGCGTGGCGCATGGTGCTGGCCGTGGGCTTCAATGCTGGGGTCGTGCCAGAGGCTGGACAACATTGGGTCAAGGGTGAAGCTGACAAACATCGAGATCAGCACCGCTGCCACAATCGTCAGGCCAAATTCGTGGAAAAACTTGCCAATGATGCCGCCCATGAAACCAATCGGCAAAAACACCGCCACGATCGACAGCGTGGTGGCAAATACCGCCAGGCCAATTTCTCGCGTGCCTTCCATGGCGGCCTCAAACGCATTGCTGCCCAGCTGCACGTGGCGCACGATGTTTTCGCGCACCACAATGGCATCGTCAATCAGCAGCCCCACGCACAGGCTGAGCGCCATCATGGTGATCAGGTTGATGGTGAAGCCCAGCAGGTTCATGAAGAAAAACGTGCCAATCAGGGCAATCGGCAGCGTCAGGCCGGTGATCACCGTGGAGCGCCACGAGTTCAAAAACAAAAACACGATCAATATGGTGAGCAGTGCACCTTCAATCAGCGTTTGCCGCACGTTGGCCACCGACACCCGGATTTGCCGCGAGCCGTCGGTGATGGACTGCAGCTTGATGCCCGGTGGCAGTTGGGTTTGCATCTCGGCCAGCGTTTTGTTCAAGTTGTCGACCACGCCAATGGTGTTTTCGTCTTGCGACTTTTGCACGTTCAGCAGCAGCGTGCGCTGGCCGTTGTAGAGCGCCAGGCTTTCAATTTCCTGCTCGCCATCTTTCACCTGCGCCACCTGGTCTACCCGCACGGGTGCACCGTTTTTGCGCGTGATGATGATGCGGCCAAAGTCTTCGGGGCGCTGCACCCGTGCTGCAATCTGGATCACCCGGTCTTGCACGGCAGAGCGGATGCTGCCTACCGGATAGTCCTGGTTTTCATTGCGTACCGCAGTAGCCACTTGCTCAGGCGTGAGGCCAAAAGACTCCAGCGCCTGTGGATTCAGATAAATATTGATCTCGCGCTTGTTGCCGCCCACCAGCACCACCGAGCCGACACCGCGCACGTTTTCCAGTCGTTTTTTAAGCGTCTGCTCGGCCCAGTTGGTGAGTTCTACCGCGTTGAGTGCCTGCCCGACGCTGGTATCGGGCAATACCGCCACCGACCAGATGGCGCGGCTGCTGGGGTCAAAGCGCAGCACCTTGGGTTCTTTGACTTCGGCGCGCAAGGTGGGGCGCAGAATAGCCACTTTTTCGCGCACATCTTCGGCGGCTTTACGGCCATCGATGTGCAGGCCAAATTCAATGATGACCACCGACTGGTTTTCATAGGAGCGTGAAGTCAGGGCGTTGATGCCGGCAATTGAATTGACCCCTTCTTCAATTTTTTTGGTGACTTCGCTCTCGATGATTTCGGGCGAGGCGCCGGGGTAATCGGTGCTGATCACCACCACTGGAAAATCCACATTGGGGAACTGATCCACCTGCAGGCGCTGCATGGAAAACAGACCCAACACCACCAGAGCCAGCATGAGCATGGTGGCTAATACCGGGTTGTGCAGGCTAACGCGGGTGAACCACATTCATGGGGCTCCGGCACCGGGTGCGGTGGTTTTGACCAGCGTGCCTGCACGCAGGCTGCCCACGTTGCCGTCAATCACCAAGCTGCCCTCGGGTACACCGGTGACCGCCACCATGGGTGTGCCACCTGATTCACCGCGCGTGCCCAGGGACACGTTCACATGCTGCACCTGGTTGTGGTTGACCACTTGCACGTAGGGTTGTGGCTTGTCGGTGCGCACCGCACTCAGGGGCAAGGCCAGGGTGGTCAGTTCGCCCACTTGCAAGCTGCCCTGGGCAAACAGACCGTGACGCACATTGGCACCCGGTGCAAGTGATAAATAGACCAACACGGCTCGGCTGCCTGCCGTGGCAGAGGGGTTGATGCGCACCACCTTGGCACTGATGGGTTGCGCTGTGCCGTCCAGCGTCAACTGCGCGGTTTGTCCCACCTTGACTTGCAGCGAGTCCGCCGCACTCAGGCTGGCTTGCAGCTCCAGCTGGCGGTTGTCAACAATCTCAACCAAACGGGCTTCAACCGCCACGCGTTCGCCAGGTTGCACCAGGCGCTGCGAAATTTGGCCTGCAATCGGTGCGCGCAGCACCGTGTCGTCCAGAGTTTTGGTGGCCAAGTCTGCGCCAGATTGTGCAGCAGCAAAATTGGCCTGCGCCGCTGCCAAGCTGGCCTGGGAAGATTCCAGCGCGGTATTGCTGATAAACCCTTGCGAGACCAGGGCGCGGTTGTTGTCAAAACTGCGTTGCGCCATGTCGACCTGCGCTTTGGCAGCAGCGGCTTGCTGGCGCGCCTGACGCACCCGGGCATCGGACTCGGTCGGGTCAATGTGGGCCAGCACCTGACCGGCCTGCAAGCTGTCGCCCTCGCGTACGCTCAGGCCGCGCAATTCGCCAGCAACGCGCGCCTTGACCCAGGCGGTATGCAAGGCTGTGATGGGACCTGACAGGCTGATAGTTTGTAACAGTCGAACGGGTTTGAGTTGCACCAGGTCGTTGGCAGCCAGTTCGATGCCAACTTCGGTTTTTTGCGCGATCTGCTGGGCCTGCAGCGCAGTTTGTCGGGCTTTGCGTGCTGACAGCGTGCGCGCAGTGCCCGCTGCAAGCAGAGCCACGACCAGGCCAGCGGCAGCCCACTTCATCCAGGGTTTCATGCGGGGGTGATCTCCATCGCTTCGGAGGAAGGAGCAGCACAAAAACCATGCAGCAGCATGTCAAGTTGTGCTGTCAGGTATTGGTGCGGGTCTAGCTGCACATGGTTGCCGCAGCAGATGCCCAGTGAATGTTGCCACATGACCATGAAAATCATGGGTGCTAACACCAACATCACACCATACTTCAGGTTCATGGCGCGAAATTCACCTCGAGCCACGCCACGCTGCAAAATGCGCTCAATCAGGTTGTTGCCTGGTTGCATCACTTCGTGCTGGTAAAACTGTGCCAGGGTCGGAAAATTTTGCGCCTCGCTCATCATCAATTTGGGAATACCGCTGGCTTTGGTGGAACCAATGCGATCCCACCAGCTGAACAAGCAATAACGAAGCATTTCTTGGGTGCTGCCTTCAAAGCGGTCAAACTCGTCATTCCATTCGGCAAAACGGCCAGAAATGTTTTCCCGCACCACGGCTTTGAAAAGGTCTTCTTTGCTGGGGAAATACAAAAACAGCGTGCCCTTGGAGACCCCGGCACGCTGGGCCACTTCTTCCACCCGGGTGGCGGCAAAACCTTTTTCGACAAACAAATCCAGCGCAGCCGCCAGCAACTCACCGGGGCGTGCTTCTTTACGGCGCGTTCGACGCACCGGGCCATCGGCTGGCGGGGTGGACAAGGGAGATGAAGAGGACATTAAATTAATGACTAACGGGTTATTAATATAACTTTGGCCTGCTGTATTGTCAATTGAAAGGCTGCAACACCCGCACCAGGCAGGGGTAAATTAACGTGAAACAACGCCCACAGCCTATAAGAATGGCGTGTTGTAGGGCCGACTTCAGTCGGCCATGGCGGGTTGAAACCCGCCCTACGCAGGGCACGCATGTTTCATGCTTTGGGGTGTCCTTGTTGAACATGGACGTTAGGGCAAAGACCTGAGCGCATCAGGCTTGTGCATTTGGCGATAGCATGAAAGATTGATCGTTTTATTCCCAGATTTTGGAGTTTCAATATGTCCACTTCTTTGCAAACCCTGACCCTTGGTGGTGGTTGTTTTTGGTGCACGGAGGCGGTGTACGTGCGCGTCAAAGGCGTGGTGGATGTGGAATCTGGCTACAGCAATGGCCACACTTCATCCCCCACCTATGAACAGGTTTGCAGTGGCAACACCGGTCACGCCGAGGTGGTGAAGCTGGTGTATGACCCGCAGATCATCAGCACGCGGGAACTGCTACAAATTTTCTTTGTGATCCACGACCCGACCACGCTCAATGCCCAGGGGCACGACCACGGCACGCAGTACCGCAGTGGCATTTATTTTCAAAACCAGGAGCAGCAGCAAGTGGCACAAGCCATGCTGGCCGAATTGACGCAAAGCGGTGTCTACACACAGCCCATCGTGACCGAAGTGCTGCCGCAAACCAATTACTGGTCGGCCGAAGACGCGCACCAGGATTATTTTGAGCAGCACCCCCATCAGGGCTACTGCATGGCTGTGGCCGCACCCAAAGTGGCCAAGTTCCGCAAAACGTTTGCACGGCTGGTGCGCGATTGAGCGGTTAACGGGAAACTCTGGTCACTACAAATTGCTTTTCGTGGGGCCGAATTCAGTCGGCCATGGGGGGTGTAACCCGCCCTACGCGAGCAGCACATGTTTCAAGCTTTGGGGGTGGTTTGCTTGCTGGTCGGCTTTGCTTTTTTTGCGGCAACTGATTTGACGTGCACGGGCTTGGCCGGTTCGTCCAGCGCATCGGTCAACTGGCGTGCCAGACCGATCACCCGGTCTGGGTCGGCTCCCAGCGTGCCCATCAAAAACTCAATGATCTCCGAGCGCGGGTTGGCTAGCGTCGGCTCAATCATCATCACCGCGGCTGATACTGCCAGGGCGGTTTCGCGGCTGGTTTGATCGGGCAACAGTTGCTCCAGCGCGTTGAGGGCTTCCACCGGGGCTACGGCGGTGATGCGTGCCTGGATTTTTAGCAGGGCGATCCAGTCAGCGGGTTTGCCGTTGGCGCGATTGTTGGAAGGCAGTTGGGCGAGTAGCCGCGCCAAGCGCAAACTGCGTCGCTCAAACGCCCCCACCGACACCATCCCCGCCAGCACAATGCGGCACACTGCCTCAGGAAAACCGCCTTCGGTGATGTGCGCCAAGGCTGATTCACGAAACGCTTGCAGTTCCTCCAGCGCCCGCGCGTGGGCAATTTCGGCATCGGGTACGTCCGGCTTGAACACCGCCCCCAGACCCTGTGGGCCGAACAACTGGCGGGTGGACTGCACGGTGTGTGCATCGCGCTGGTCGCGGTACTGGTTCAGGCTGGCGCTGATGTGCTCAGCCATGGTTTTCTCGAGCTGGCGCAGCGGGTTATCGTCGGCCACTTGCACGCGCTGCGTGCGCGCCAGCTCGGCCTGGGCGCGGATGAACCCAGCCAGCGCAAAGTGGTCAGAAAAAAGTTGCCGCTGCAAGCGCATCGGATTGAGCTTGCCCAGTGCATCGCCCATTTGGCGTGTTGCCATCAGCCTGACCCAGGGGCGAACCCAGGTTTTGTACAGGTTGGCGTTGAGCTCTGACAGCTTGCTGATGCTGGAAAACATGGCTTCTTCGTCACGGCCTTCCGGGTTCAGCGCCACGATGTCGGCCATGGTGCGGTGTTCGTAATGCACCGTGTAGGCGCCGGGCTCCAACTGATCCCAGCGCTGCGCATCCAGCCCGGCTTTGTCCTTGAGCTTCATCTCATACAGACCCGGTGGCAGGCTCTCGATCACGTCCAGCGAGGTGACCAACTGGTCGTGCTCTTTGCGCGCCACGTCGCCACCGACAAAAATGCCCAGGTGTCCCACGCTCTCATGCAGCACGTAAATGATGGTGCGCCCGGCCGCGGCAATGGCGCGCTCGTCGCCCCAGGTGTCAATGATCCAGTTGAGCGCCTGCGGCGGCGGTGTGATGTTGTCGCCCCAGCTGGCAAACACCACCACCGGTGCGGTGATGTGGCGCAGGTTGATGGCCTGGTCACCGGCCAGCATGGTGCCACGGGCCAGCCGGTTGCCAACAAACAGGTTTTCGACGATCGACTCAATCTCTGCGCCGGTCATGCGGAAATAGCCGCCCCACCAGCGCTCAAACTCCAGAAAGCGCTCGGCTTCGGTGTCCACCTGGCTCCACAGGTTGTAGTACTTGTTCCACCAGGTGTTGGCCGGGTTGAGTTTTTCAAAATTCTCCACCAGGTGCACGCCGTCAAAGCGGTCTGCACCCAGGTCACTGGTCAGGCTGGCCAACCACGAGCCCCCCAGCGACGCACCGGCGTAGCGCATCGGGTTGAGCTTGGAGCTGCCGGCCCAGTACGACACCGGTGCGCCCATGATCATCAAGGGGCCAAACAGCTCGGGGCGCGTGGCGTTAAGCGCCATCATGGCCCAGCCGGCCTGGCAGTTGCCAATTACCACCGGTTTGGCTTGGCACTGGGGGTGGCGCGCGATCACCGCCTCAAGAAACTTGGCCTCGGCGTGCATCACCGTCAGCAGGGTTTGGCCTTCTTCGGGCTCGGGGCGGAAGGTGACAAAGTACACCGCATGTCCGGCACGCATAGCCATGCCGACTTCAGAATCCTGCTTGAAGCCACCAATGCCCGGGCCGTGGCCAGCCCGTGGGTCGACCACCATCACCGGGCGCGCCATCGGGTTGATCGGCAGGTGCGCCGGGGGAATCAGGCGCAGCAGGGCGTAGTTGCAGGGCTCGGACAGATCGTGGCCGTCCAGCACCACTTCATGTTCAAAATTGAGCAGCGCCGGCGTGCCTTGGTTCAGATGTTCCAGGTAGTTGTTGCCCCGGTCAAGCATCGTGTCTAGAAACAAAAACGTGCGCTGGATGGCATCGCTAAAGTAGTCGTCACTCGCCCCAGAGGTTGGGTTGGCAGCGTGGCGACTTGAGCTTGAGGTGGAGTTTGTTTTGGTTTTAAGTGTCATGGGTTCAACCTGCGGTGAAGGATGTAATGGCCTGTGGATGATAGACCGCGCTGACGCGGTGAACCTCACTGCCATAATCAGCCGGATTTTATTTTGCAAAGCGCTGCCATGGAACTCCAAAGCCTGATCGACCAACCCGGTAAATTGCCCACCATTCCCAAAGTGGGCCAGCAACTCATTGCCAGCTTCAGTTCCGACGAGGTGTCCGTCACCGACATTGCGGCCCAGCTGGCTGCCGACCCGGCCTTCAGCGCCAAGCTGCTGCGGCTAGCCAACTCGGCTTATTTTCATGTGTCGCGCAGCATCGGCACAGTGGATGCCGCGTTGCAGATGCTGGGCTTTGTGATGGTACGCAACCTGGTGCTGGGCAACAGCGTGGCGGGCGCGTTCAAACACATCAAGGGCATCGACCTGCCGCAATTCTGGCGCTACAACCTCTTCACCGCCTGTTCGGCGCGCTGGTTGGCACACCGGGGGGACTTCAATTCAGATATGGTGTTTACCGTCGGCCTGATGCACGGCATTGGACAATTGCAAATGCACGCGGTGATGCCGCAAGCCATGACCCCGCTGGACAAGCAATTGGGTGTGCTGGATGCGGGGCGTGCCCAGCTTGAAGTGGAGACCTTTGGTTTTAATTACGCCCAGGTGTCGGCTGAACTGGCGCGGGTGTGGAATTTTCCGCCCGCCTTGACTGAGGCTTTGCGCCACGTGGCTGATCCTTTGGCCGCAGCTGAGTTTTCAGAAGCCGCTGCCTGGGTGCACATGGGCGCTTGGCGGGCCCGCGCTGAGGTGCTGAACCTGAGCCCTGAGCTACAGGCAAGCACTTATCCGGTGGCGGTGGGGCAACGTTTGCATCTGGACTCGGGCTGGACGGGGGCGCTGGCCAACCACTTGCCGCAGGATGAATCAAGCCTGATGCCGCCACTGGCTGAGTTGACCGAAGGGCTGGAGTCCATGTTTCAATAGTTGCTGATGTTTTTGGCCTCTAGCCCTTATAATACAAGGGCTATTAGCTATTTTATATATAGCAATAAAACTCAGTTTTGCTGCATCCCAGCCACCAGTTGCGTCAGGTTGTGGCGCATCATCTTCATGTAAGTGGGTGCCGGGCCGCTGGCCTTTGACAAGGCATCTGAGTACAGCGTGGCACCCACGCTCACCCCGGCGTCCTTGCTGAGTTGCGCGATCAACTTCGGGCTGCTCATGGCTTCCACAAACACGGCCTTGATCTTTTCGCGCTTGATCTGGCGAATCAGCTGCGCCACATGTTTGGCGCTGGGTTCGCTGTCGGTGTTCACGCCTTCGGGAGCCAGCATGGTGATGCTGTAGCGTGCGGCCAGGTAGCCAAACGCGTCGTGCGAAGTGATGACCTTGAGCTTGGCCGGCGCAATGGCGTCAAACTGCGCCTTGGCCTGGGCGTCAAAGTCTTTGAGCTGTTGGGCGTAGGCCTGCGCGTTGGCCTGGTAGATGGCTGCGCCACTGGGGTCGGCCTTGGCCAGACCGGCGGCGATGTTGCCCACGTACTGCACCACACTCAAAGGGTTTTGCCAGGCGTGCGGGTCGGTCTCGGCATGGTTGTGTTCCGCCTCAGCGGCCATTTGGCGTGGTTTCACACCCTTGGAGGCCACCACCGTTTCGCCCTTGTAACCGGCAGACTTGGCCAGTTTTTGCGCCCAGGGCTCAAAACTCAGGCCGTTCACCACAAACAATTTGGCACCCAGCACCGCCCGGGCGTGCGCCGGGCTGGGGCTGAATTCGTGCGCATCGGCATCGGGTCCAGCCAGCGTGGTGACCTTGACCCGCTCGCCGCCCACCACCTGCACCAGGTCGCCCAGAATGCTGAACGAGGCCACTACGCTCAAAGGCTCGGCAGCGTTGGCCTGGGTCAAAAACAGACCACTGGCAGCCAGGGCAGAGAGCGCAAAAAATTCAAGTGTGATACGTTTCATGAATTGGTTTTTGGTAATAAAGACAGGCCAAAGTCACCTCGGGATACGAACAAATGAACCGCCTTGTAGGGCGGACTTCAGTCCGCCATGGTCGACTGAAGTCGACCCTACAGCCTAGCAGCTTCATCGGCTTTAAGGGCTCGTAAAGCAATAACTTGGACATTTCGACGGCCAGATTTGGGATGCAGTGCTAGGCGCAAAGCGCGCCGTTTAGCTCTGCTAAACAAGCGATTTGTAACGACACAATGCGCCCAAAGATGGCTAGGCAAAAGTACAAGTTATTGCTTTGCGAGCCCTAAGCCGGACAAGCCGGAACCAAAAAGGCAACACAAAACCTCGGTCGTGCGCAAGATTTTTGGACGTTCAGCCGATTTACGTCCCCGCAAATGTTCTTGGGTTGACCAAGAGAAAGTTTGTAACCCATTGGGTTTAAAGGCATTTTGCCCATGGCGAAATAATCGCCGGATTCATTTTGACACATCAGAATTCTTCGCAGGAAATGTGAAGACTGAACTTGTTAGAGACTAAGTGGTGTTTCACATCAACCCACCCGGTGCGGGCGTTTCAAAATGTGCGGCAACCAGCCGCCGGGCGACACCAGCAGTGATGCCAGGTACAACACGCCGGCGCAGCCAATGATGGTTGGACCGCTGGGCGTGTCGAGGTGGTACGACAGCAGCAGCCCGGCCACCCCGGCCACGGCGGCTTGCGCGCTGGCGTTGAGCAGTTGCGCGGCCAGGCTGTCATGCCACAACCGGGCCGATACGGCAGGCAGCATCATCAAGCCCACTGCCATCAGCGTGCCCAGGGTTTGAAAGCCGGCGACCAGGTTCACCACCACCAGCATCAAAAACACCTGCTGCCAGACCCAGCCACGGTTCCAGCTGCGCCCGGCAGCGGCGGCCAGAAACACCGGATCGATGGTTTCTAGCACCAAGCCGCGGTACAGCGCGGCCAGCAAGATGACGCTGACGCTGGCCACCCCCGCCACCAGCAGCAAGCCTGGCGCATCTACGCCCAGCGCGCTGCCAAACAAGATGTGCAGCAAGTCCAGCTGGCTGCCCTGGCGCGAGATCAGCGTCACACCCACGGCCAAGGCCAGCAAATACATGGCGGCCAAGCTGGCATCTTCCTTGAGCGTGGTGGCGCGGCTGATGACCCCCGCCACCGCTGCCACCAGCAGGCCTGCCGCCACACCGCCCAGCGCCATGGCAGGCAGCGACAAGCCCGCCAGCATGAAGCCCACTGCCACGCCGGGCAACACCGCGTGGCTCAAGGCATCGCCGAGCAAACTCATGCGTCGCAGCGTCAAAAACACACCCAGCGGCGCGGCGCTGATGGCCAGCGCCAGCGTGGCCACCAAGGCGCGACGCATGAAGGCAAATTCGGCAAACGGGCTAATGATCAAGTCCCAAACAGCCTGCCAGCTGGTGCTCATTTGGCTTGCTCCTGTGGCACATGGCGCTCGCCTAAATGGGTAGCACCCACGTTGCGCTGAATGGGTGTTGTGTGCGCAGGCCCTGTTTGCAGGGCAGCCACGGCTGGAGTTTTGTGGCTTGACTCAGCGGCGGCGTTGGACTCGTCGCTGTGGCAAATCTCGGCCTCATCGTCCCAGGCTTCGGCCAGGGCACGGGCGCGCTGCAAATTTGGCTCGGTTAGCACCTGTGCGGTGGGACCCCAGGCCACCAGCTCGCGCGCCAGCAGCACGGTCTGGTCAAAGTGCGCGCGCACTTGCGCGTCGTCGTGCAGCACGGCAATCACGGTGCGGCCTTCGGCTTGCCATTGGTGAATCAGGTCCAGCAGCGCGGCGGTGGTGCGCGAATCCATGGCGTTGAAGGGCTCGTCCAGCAAAATCAGCTCGGCGTCTTGCATCAGCAGCCGGGCAAACAGCACGCGCTGAAACTGCCCGCTGGACAGCGACCCCACCGCGCGCGCCTCAAAGCCTTCCAGTCCCACGGTTTTGATAGCGGCATCGGCGCGCGCCAGCAGCTCGCGGCTGATACCGCCAAAAGCACCCACCGCACTCCAGCAGCCCAGCAGCACGCAGTCGCGCACCTGCAGCGGAAAACTGCGGTCGATCTCGGTGGCCTGCGGCAGGTAGGCGATGCGGCTGCGTGGCGTGGTGGTGCGCACGCTGCCGCCCGACGGTTTGAGCAACCCCATGATGCTTTTGAGCAGCGTGCTTTTGCCCGAGCCGTTGGGCCCAATCACCGCGGTGAGCGCGCCCGCCACAAACTGGCCGCTGATGTGGTGCAGCGCCGGGTGCTGGCGGTAGCTCACCGTCAGGTTGTCGATGGTCACCACAGGCCGGCTCCTTCATTGGCCCACAGCACCGCCAGCCAAAGCAGCAGCACCAGTGGCAGCACAGCGGCGACGCGCAGCCAGGCGGGCCAGGCCAGCACGCTGCGTGCTGCATTGGCTGGCGCACCACGGTGCGCGCCGATGTGTGCGGCGTGCGTAGACTCAGGGCTGTGACCGTGTGCAGGGTCGCTATCAGGTGGCGCAATGGGGGTTTGAGAGGTCATGTTGGATCATTCAAAAATGGCGGGATTTCAGTCATAATGCAATTGAGTTGCGGTATATCTTATCGCAACTCAATTGCATTAAGTTATTAATCTGAAAAATATCTACCTGCCCTGCGCCATGCCAGTGACCCAAACCTTGCGCGTTCCTGATCCGATTGATGCCTTGCTCTCGGCCCATGGTCTGCGCCGCACTGGCGCGACAAAACGCGTGCTGGGCTGGCTGCTGGCGCACCCGGACACCAGCTACACCCACGCGCAATTGCAAACCGCCTTGCAGTCTGACAGCACGGCAGACGGACCGGGCGACGGTGCTGTCACGCTGGACCGCGTCACGCTTTACCGCCTGATTGATCGGCTGGCGCAAGTGGGCTTGCTGCTGTGCCGGGTCGATGCCAAGCGGGTGCGCCGCTACCAGGCCATGCCAGCCAGCGTGCATGCCTTGCCGCACTTCGAGTGCCAAAGCTGCCACCGCGACCAGCCCTTGCAGGGTGCGCTGCAAGGCAATGCGCTTGACCTGGAGGTGGCTGCACAAAATGCCTTGCAAGCGCTCAAGGCATTGGGCTATCAGGGGTTGAGTCTGGACCTGGCAGTGCGCGGCGTGTGTGCCGATTGCGCCACGGCAGCCACTGCCCACGCGCAAACGTGAGCAGGCGTCAACGCGGGTGACCTATGCGGCCAATTGACTTGTGGCTGGTTTAATATTCCGGTTGATTGATTTGCATCAGTTTTGTCTGTCAGGCAGCATTGCCAAGCCCGGGCGGCGATGCGTTTCGAATTTATGATCAACTATTTTTAAGGACCAACACCATGAAAGCACTGCAAGACCTTTTTTCCACTGACTACGGCCTGATGAGCGTGGTGGTCATCGGTGCCATCATCGCGGTGTCAGTCGGCGCTTACGTTGTGCTCAAGTCGAAGATGGCTGAAAGTGCCAAGAATGCCGGCAAGTCATAAGGGCGCGTGAACAACCCTGTTTTCTCGGCACTGCTGCCAGTCGTTTTATTGATTTCTGTTGGCATTGCTGCCGGTCGCGCCGGCTGGATCAGGGCCGTGGCCATCAAGGACCTGTCGAATCTGGTGTTCATGGTACTGACACCAGCGCTGCTGTTTCGCACCATGAGCACGGTGCATGTAGAGCAACTCAATTTCAAGCCGGTAGCCACTTACTTTGTGGCAGCGTTGCTGCTATTTACCGCGATGTTGTTTTGGCAAGGCGCAAATCGTCGCGCCGCCGTGCTGGCGCTGGCCGTCACCTTCAGCAACACGGTGATGATCGGCATTCCGCTGATCGGACTGGCTTACGGCCAAGCCGGTTTGGTCACACTGTTCACGCTCATTTCCGTGCATGCACTGGTGTTGCTGACGCTGGCCACTGTGGTGCTGGAAATGGTTGCTGCCCGCGAGGAGCGCGCCGGCGACCAAGGCAGCCAAAGGCACATGGCGCTCACGGTGCTGGCGGCGGTGAAGGGCGGCATCATCCACCCGGTGCCGCTGCCCATCATCGTCGGCCTGCTGTTTGCACAAACCGGGCTGGTGCTGCCCGAAGTGATCGACAAGCCCCTGCACCTGCTGGGTAGCGCGTTTGGCCCGGTGGCGTTGGTGCTGGTGGGTGTCACGCTGACGCAGGCAGAGGTGGGCCCGAATCTGAAAAACGCGCTGGGTATCAGCCTGCTCAAAAACCTGGCTCTGCCCAGCCTGGTCGCCGCTCTGGGTTTGGGGCTGGGCATGTCAGGACTGCCACTGACCGTGATGATCGTCACCGCATCACTGCCAACCGGCGCCAACGTGTTTTTGTTTGCCCAGCGCTACGAGGTCGCGCAAGACCTGGTGACGGCCAGCATGGCGGTATCCACTGCACTGGGCCTGGTCACCATCACGCTGGTAATGTCGCTGGTGGGCTTGCTGGGGTGATTTTGCGCAATAGCCCTATCGACGCGATAGCAGCATGCCCAGCAAGATGCCAACGCCGGCGGCAACGCCCGCCGACTGCAGCGTGCGCTCTTTCACATCGTCGGTGCTGGTAGGAATTATTTTTGCGGCAGGATCAATCGGCGTCTGTGCGATAGCGCACAGCCCCGCTGCTGTCAGACCTGTTGCTCAAAGAAAAAACGCAGCATCTCGCGTGTGGCATCGGGCCCGCTGCCATCGGTGTAAGAACCCTCGGCCGAGCCGCCCGACCAGGCGTGACCCGCGCCGTGCACCAACCAGTGCTCGGTCACCACGCGGCCATGCTCGGCACGGCGGGTGGAACGGGTGTAACGCCGCCCGCGCGCTGACACGCCTTGCTCCACGTGCGGGCCGGCGGTGCCACTGCCCAGCACCGCAGCAATTACCTTTTCACCGTTGCGCGGGTGAACCGTGGTGTCATGGTCACCGTGGAACACGATGGTCGGCACGCTGGTCTGCGGCCGCAGCGGGCTCTTGATCGCAGCGCCCAGGCGGCCTCCCTTGCCGGGCATGGCCATGCCCGGCTCGCCACTTTTCATGACCGTCAGCGCCTCGGCCACATTACTGGCGGCGCCCGTTGGCAGACCGGAGTGAACGCCGACTGCAGCAAAAATTTCAGGGTAGGCGCCAGCCACAATGGCGGCCATTGCGCCCCCGGCGGACAGACCGGCGATGAAGACGCGACGCGGGTCAATACCCTGCTGCTTTATCACCGACTGCGTCATGCTGGCGAGCAGGGCTGGTTCGCCGCTATCGCGCTGTTGATGGTTGTGTTTGAACCAGTTCCAGCAGCGTGAGGGGTTGGCTTCTTGTGATTGCTCCGGGTAGAGCACGCAAAAGCCCTGCTCGCGGGCGCGCTGGTTCATGCTGGTGCCGGCGGCGAAGTCGTCAGGATTCTGGGTGCAGCCGTGCAACATCACCACCAGGGGCATGGGTTGATCGCCCTGGCTTGGCGGCGTGTAGAGTTTGTAGCGGCGCGTCAGGGCGCCGAGGGTGTGGCTGCCCGAGGTGAACTCGCCGGCTGCAGGTACCAGCGCATCGACCTCAAATGCGCAGTCTTCCAGCACCAGTGGCGAATCTGCCACGCTGGCGTTGTCGGGGCCACTGGCGCCCGGCCACGCCCACGTTGGCGCCGTTGTGGCACCGTCCGCACTGGTGCTGTGCAAGGCGCGTTGGATGGCTGCAGTCGCTTCATTTAACGAGCCGGCTTGCGTCAGCTCGGTCGCTTGGCGCATCAGGGTTTGGAAGTTGGTGTTCATGTGACTTTTCTAGGGCGGGGTAAATGGGGTGTGATGGGGCAGGGCGCGCTCAGCGCAGGCGGTTGGCCAGCGCGGCCTTGACCGCCGTGCTGGCTTGCAGTGCGCCCAGTACTTCGATTGAGTCGATGGTGGCCAGGGCCAGCTCTGGCGTGACGTCGGGCGCAATGGTGGCGAGGCCGAGCACACGGATTTGCAGTGTTTGCTGGGCTGCCTGCAGGGTGCGCAGGTCGTCCGCACTGATGTGCTGCAAGCCCAGCACCAGCATCTTGCGCGCCACCGCCTGTTTGACGGCCTCCGAGTGTGTGCCGAGCTGGTTGCGGATGGCGGTGCGAATGAAGTCGGTGCGGTTGCTGTAGAAGCCTTCGGTCACCAGCAGGTCAATCTGGCCCAGGTCGACAAAACCGAGGTTGATGGTGATTTTTTCGGACTCGGCCAGCTTTGACTTGGTCGGGGTGAAGGTGTTTGCTTGTTTCATGACGCCATCCTAACACCATCTGTGTGGATGGTATCAGGCTGGAATACATGGCCATGATTTGGATGTGCTTGCCTTCTTCTGGTCGATTTGGTTAGTCAGCTGCTGGCCAGTCAGTGAACGGAAAGGGCACCACCTCACTGGCAAAACTGACAAAGTTGGCGATCTGACTTTGGAAACGGCCCAGGCTTTGGCCAAAGCCAGCCAGGCGCGGGTTGGGGGCGTCGCTGGCCAGGTTGAAAATGAACTGGAGGATGGCCGTGAAAAACAGCACCGTGCCTGCGAGCTGATAGGCCAGGCCCATCAGGAGCATCAGCAGGCCGCGCAGCCAGATGTTGCGTTTTTCCAAACCGGTTGGCGCATCTTGATTCATGGTGACTCCATTTCAGAAATGGCATACAGAGCGCGTGACCGTGATGCAGCAGGGTCCGCGACGAGCAGGGCGCGCAATTCGCGCAATTCGGTTTTGCGCGCCTTTCAGTGGCTATTTGAACACTTTACCGACGCCACAGCGCTGCGTTGGCTTGGCTGTTCATGCTTGGGTCACCATGCGCTGCAGTTGCGGCATGCAGGAGCCGCAGTTGGTACCGCATTTCAGACTGGCTTGCAGTGATGCCAGGCGCTGCGCTGGCGCTGCGTTGCTGTGTGCCAGATGGTCAGTAATGGCAAGATCGGTCACGTTGAAGCAGGCACAGACTTGCTGCCCACGTGACACCACTGGCACGGGCGGTGTCGCGCCGGGAATCAACAAAGCCCGACCATAGGCATGCGCCGGCAAGGATTCCTTGAGCAGGGTCGTGATCCAGCTTTGGGCGCTGGTGTCGCCTGCCAGCATGAACCCCGCCAGTACGGTCTGGGTTTCGCGCTCGACGAGCCGTGCCACCCGATGCTGGCCGCGTTTGTGATCGGTATAACGCAGCGCATCCGGACCGTGCAGCTGCAACAGCTTTTCAATTTGTTCCAGAAAACCGTGCGCTGGTGCGTCTTGACGCGCGGCCCGAAACAGCACGCCGCCACGCTCGCCCAGGCGGCTGTTGGCGGCGCTGGCAAACGGCACACAGGTGGCATAGTCAAATTGCGCCATCAGGCCTCGCAGCGATGCCCTGGCAGTCATACTCTGTGCATCCGGCAGCCAGGCCACCGCCAGCATTTGCCACGGCATTTCGGCTTTGACAATTTTCACAGCGGTGTGTTTGAACTCGGGTTGTTTGGCGTCGGGGCAAAAGATGCTGCTGGTGAGCGCATTCACCCCGGCCAGACGTTCGCCTTTGGTGCTTTGGCCGCTCAAAAATTCCTCACCCCAGTGCATCGCCATGAAGGCCTGGTTCAAGCCGACTTCAAGGCTGGCCTGAGCGGGCACCAGCACCGAGCCGCGCACGCTGGTGAGGTGGACCAGGTCACCCTCCTTAAGTTGGCGCTGGCGCATGTCTTGCGGATGCAACTGCACGCAGGGCTCGCTGACATGGCCAAACAATTGGCCCAGCGTGCCGGTGCGACTCATGCCGTGCCACTGGTCGCGCAAGCGGCCGGTGGTGAGTGAAAAAGGGTAGCGGGCACTGCGCGGTTCGGCCACGCCTTGGTAGGCTACGCTGATAAAACGAGCCTTACCGTCTGTTGTGGGAAAGATGCCGTCTTGGTAAAGCCGCGCCTGGCCCTGGGTTTGCCCCTCGGCCATGGGCCATTGTTGGGGTGACTGTTCCAGCAGGGCGTAACTCATGCCGGTGATGTCCAGGTCGCGGCCGCGGGTGGTTTCGCGGTGCGCCAGCCAGATGGATTCTGGTGTGGTGTAGGGGAACATGGGGGTTAAGCCCGCTGGGGTAGACGTTCGCTGCGGCTGCAACAAGACCTCAAGGCGCCGGGCAAAGTCGGCGGCAATCTGCCAATCGTGACGCGACTCACCGGCGGCCACGACCGCTGCGCGCACCCGACTGATGCGGCGTTCGCTGTTGGTCACCGTGCCTTCTTTTTCACCCCAGGTGCTGGCCGGCAGCAGCAGGTCGGCGTAGGCACAGGTGGCGGTACCCGCATAGGCTTCCTGCACCACCACAAATTCGGCACGCGCCAGCGCACGGCGCACCAGGGTCTGGTTGGGCATGGATTGCGCCGGGTTGGTGCACGCAATCCACAGGGCCATGATTTCGCCGTCAGCGGCGGCCTGAAACATCTCCACAGCCGTTTTACCGGGCTGCTGAGGCACACTGGTCACGCCCCAAAGTGCTGCAACTTCGGCACGGTGTGCAGGGTTGCCGAGGTCGCGGTGGCCGCTGAGCAGATTGGCCATGCCGCCCACCTCGCGCCCGCCCATGGCGTTGGGTTGGCCGGTCAGGGAAAACGGGCCGGCACCCGGCTTGCCGATTTGTCCGGTGGCTAGATGCAGGTTGATGAGCGAGGTGTTTTTGGCAGTGCCGCTGCTGGATTGGTTCAAACCCTGACAATACAGGCTCAGTGTGGGCGTGCGTGCCTGGCCGTTGGCGGCAATGCCGGCAAACAGGCGTGTGGCTTGAAGCAGCGCGTCTTCGCTGATGCCGCAGGTGCGTGCCACCTTCTCGGGCGTACAGTCGCGCACCACGGCTTTGAGTACCTCAAAACCGCTGGTGTGGGCGGCCATGAACGCTTCGTCCAGCCAGCCCTCCCACAGTATCAGGTGCAACATGCCGTGGTGCAGCATGACATCGGTGCCGGGCTGGATTTGCAGAAACAGGTCCGCCGTGTCGGCGGTGTCAGTGCGTCGCACATCCACCACTACCATTTTCAGGGCCGGGTTGGCGCGGCGGGCATCTTCGATGCGCCTGAACACAATCGGGTGGGCATAGGCGGTGTTGCTGCCGGTGATGAAAATGGTGCCGGCGTGGTTGAAGTCGTCGTAACACGCGGGCGGCGCGTCCATGCCCAGGCTTTGCTTATAACCCGCTACGGCGCTGCTCATGCACAGGCGTGAATTGCTGTCGATGTTGTTGGTTCCGATCAGGCTTTTGGCGAGTTTGTTAAAGACGTAATAGTCTTCGGTGAGCAGCTGGCCTGAGATGTAAAAACCCACGGCATCGGGGCCGTGTTGCTCAATGATGCCGGCAAAACGGCTGGCCGCCAGATCAAGCGCACTGTGCCAGTCGACGCGTTGTGCTGGTGCATCGCGCTGGCTGCGCTGCATCGGGTAAAGCAGCCGTGCCTGGGCCGTGATGTGCGCGCTGGCCGTGAGGTGCAGGCTGGCGCCTTTGGTGCACAGGCGGCCAAAATTGGCGGGGTGATCGGGGTCGCCGCGCACGCCGGTGATCTGGTTGCCACGCGACTCAATGATCACACCACAGCCGACGCCGCAATAAGGGCAGGTGGAGCGGGTTTCTGTCATGGCAGAGCGTGCTTTGCTGGTGTCAGGCGCAGGCAGTGCGACGCGCCGGGCCGGCCACCGGGCGGGTCAGGTCGGTGGCGAGGCTGGCCAGTTCGGCGGACTTTAAAAACACCTCGCCCTCGGTGAGTTTGACCTCAAAGCGTGGTGTGCAGCCTTCATCCGGAGCGGCCGCCTGGCCGGTGCACAGGCCAATCGTCCAGTTGTGCAGCGGACAGGCCACGCTGGTGCCAAACACAATGCCCTGGCTCAGTGGCCCGCCTTTGTGCGGGCAGCGGTCAAGCAGGGCGAAAACCTCGTTGTTGTCAGTGCGAAACACTGCCACGTCCAGGCCCTGGGGGCGCGCCACCCGACGCGAGCCCAGCACCGGAATGTCGTCGATGCGGCAAATGGGAGTCCATTCGTTCGTCATTTTGTATGTCCTTTGGCCTGGGGTTAAGCGCTGATGGCTTCAAACTGGCGGGTGTCCACCGCCGCCTTGTCAAATTCAAACCACGGGTCGGGCTCGCCGTCCAGCGCGAATTGCAGGTTTTCCCAGAGTTCCTTGCGCCCGGCGTGGTCTTCGACAATGCGTTTCTTCACATAGTCCAAGCCGACGCGGTTGACGTAATGCACGGTGCGCTCCAGGTACCAACCCTCAGTGCGGTACAGCTCGCAAAACGCGCCGGTGTATTCCAGCACCTCGGCGGCGGTTTTGACCTTGACCAAAAAGTGCGCTACTTCGGTCTTGATGCCGCCGTTGCCGGCCACGTACATTTCCCAGCCGCTGTCGACACCGATGATGCCAACGTCCTTGATACCGGCCTCGGCGCAGTTGCGCGGGCAGCCCGAGACTGCAAATTTCACCTTGTGCGGCGCGTACATGCGCCACATGGCGCGTTCCAGGTCTTTGCCCATTTGTGTGCTGTCTTGCGTGCCCATGCGGCACCACTCGGAGCCGACGCAGGTTTTCACGGTGCGCAGCGCCTTGGCATAAGCGTGGCCCGACGGCATGCCGATGTCTTGCCAGACCGCTTGCAGGTCTTCTTTTTTAACCCCCAACAGGTCAATGCGCTGGCCACCGGTGACCTTGACGGTGGGGATTTTGTATTTGTCCACCACGTCGGCAATGCGCCGCAGCTCGCCGGCGGTGGTTTCGCCGCCCCACATGCGCGGGATCACGCTGTAGGTGCCATCCTTTTGGATGTTGGCGTGGCTGCGCTCATTGATGAAGCGGCTTTGCGGATCGTCTTTGGCCTGTTTGGGCCAGGTGCTGATCAGGTAGTAGTTGACGGCTGGACGACACGACGCGCAACCGTTGGGTGTTTTCCATTCCATGAAGGCAAACACATCGGCAATGGTGAGCAACTTGTTGGTTTTGATGGCGTCGCGCACCGCCTGGTGGCCATGGTCAGTGCAGGCGCACAGGGCCTTGGTTTTGGGCGTGGCAGAGTAGTCGGCACCAGCCGTGAAGATCAGCAACTGCTCCACCAACCCGGTGCATGAGCCGCACGAGGCGCTGGCTTTGGTGTGTTTACGCACTTCGTCGAGCGTCATCAGGCCTTTTTCCTTGATGGCTTTGCAGATGGTGCCCTTGGTGACACCGTTGCAGCCGCACACTTCGTCGCTGTCTTTCATGGCGGCGGCTTTGTTGTGGCCCTGGTGGCCGGCGTCGCCGATGTTGGATTCGCCAAACATCAGCTTGTCGCGGATGTCGGCAATCGGGCGGCCATCGCGCAGCAGCTTGAAATACCAACTGCCGTCCACCGTGTCGCCGTACAGACAGGCGCCAATCAGCTGGTTGTCTTTCAGAACCAGTTTTTTATAGACACCGCCAAAGGGGTCGCTCATCACGATTTCTTCCGTGCCCTCACCCCCCATGAACTGGCCGGCGCTGAACAAATCAATCCCGGTGACCTTGAGCTTGGTGGAGGTGAGCGAGCCCATGTAGCGGCCAATGCCAAACTGCGCCAGGTGGTTGGCCGCCACCTTGGCTTGCTCGAACAGTGGTGCCACCAGCCCGTAGGCAATGCCGCGGTGTGCCGCGCACTCACCCACCGAGTAGATGCGCGCGTCGGTCACGGTTTGCAGCGTGTCGTTGACCATAATGCCCTTGCTGCAATGCAGGCGCATGGACTCGGCCAGTTCGGTGTTGGGGCGTATGCCCACGGCCATCACCACCAAGTCAGCGGGCACCTGTGTGCCGTCCTTGAATGCGACGGCAGTCACACGTTGGCCATCGTCGCCCCCGCCGCCCAGCAGCGCCTGGGTCTGCGCGCCCATCAAAAACTGCAGACCACGTTTTTCCAGCGATTGCTGCAGCAGCTTGCCCGCCACGCTGTCGAGCTGGCGCTCCATCAGCGTGGGATGCACATGCACCACGGTGACGGACATGCCGCGCAGCATCAGACCGTTGGCCGCTTCCAGCCCCAACAAGCCGCCGCCAATGACCACGGCGTGCCTGTACTTGGCAGCTGCGTCAATCATGGCGCTGGTGTCGGCAATGTCACGGTAGGCCAGCACGCCTTGCAGGTTTTTGCCGGGCAGTGGCAAGATGAAAGGTTTGGAGCCGGTACACATCAGCAGGCGGTCGTAGTGGGCGCTCAGGGTCTCGCCAGCGGCATTGGTCGCATGCACCAGGCGTTTCGCACGGTCCACCGAGGTCACTTTCCAGCCGGCATGCAGGTGAATGCCGTTGTCGGTGTACCAGTCCCATGAGTTCAGCACAATTTCGTCCAGCGTCTGCTCACCAGCCAGCACCGGGGAGAGCAAGATGCGGTTGTAGTTGGGGTGCGACTCGGCGCCGAAGACGGTGATGTCATACAGGTCTGGCGAGATTTTCAGCAACTCTTCAATGGTGCGGACTCCGGCCATGCCGTTGCCGACCATCACGAGTTTCAATTTTGTTTTGGGGACGACGCGCATGTCCATGTCAAGCTTTCAAAGCAGCCTGAGGCTTCGAAGCCTTGCCCTGTGCCTGGCGCGCGGTGGTGATCAGTTCCACCTTGCGCTGCTTCTCGTACAGGAAGGTCAGTATTTCCTGCCGACAGTGGTTGTAGACCGGGTTTTCGGCCAGCGCGATGCGGTTGCGCGGGCGCTCCAGCGGCACGTTGAGAATCTGACCGATGGTGGCAGCGGGGCCATTAGTCATCATCACCACGCGGTCGGACAGCAGCACGGCTTCGTCCACGTCGTGGGTGATCATCATCACCGTGTTGCCCAACTCGCCCTGGATACGGATCACCTCGTCTTGCAGGTGGGCGCGGGTGAGTGCGTCGAGCGCGCCGAAGGGCTCGTCCAGCAAAAGCACCTTGGGCTCCATCGCCAGCGCGCGCGCAATGCCCACGCGTTGCTTCATGCCGCCAGAGATTTCCGACGGGAGCTGATGCAGCGCGTGTGACATGTTCACCATGTCCAGGTTGTGCAGAATCCACGCCTTGCGCTCGGCGGCAGTCTTGCTGTTACCGAAAATCTTGACCACGGCAATCTCGACGTTTTGATAGACCGTGAGCCAGGGCAGCAGCGAGTGGTTTTGAAAAACGACAGCGCGGTCTGGACCGGGTGCGTTGACCTCCCGTCCATCGACAATCACGCCGCCTGCGGAGGCACGAAGCAATCCGGCCACAATATTCAGGACCGTGGACTTTCCGCAACCTGAGTGGCCGATGAGCGAGATGAACTCGCCACATTGGACCTTGAGGTCGATGCCGCGAAGCACCGGGTTGACCACACCGTTGTTGCCGGTGAAGGTCATGTCGACGCGTGAGAGGGTGAGGTAGGCGTTGCTCATGGTGTGCTCCAGAAATTACGGTTCAGCTGGCTGAGGTGCCGTGGGTGACGGCGCGGCCGATCCAGGCGACGAGTCGATCGAGCAGAAAGCCGATCAGGCCGACGTAGATGAGGGCGAGGATGATGTCGCTGATGCGCGAGGAGTTCCACGCGTCCCAGATGAAGAAGCCGATGCCCACGCCGCCGATCAACATCTCGGCGGCGATGATGGCCAGCCACGACAGGCCCACACCGATGCGCAGGCCCGAGAAAATGAAGGGTGCGGCTGCGGGCAACATGATCTTGATGAAGTATTCGATGCTGTTGAGCCGGATCACACGCGCCACGTTGCGGTAGTCCTCCGGGATGTTGCGGATGCCGATGGACGTGTTGATGATGATGGGCCAGATCGAGGTAATGAAGATCACGAAGATGGCCGAGGGGTTGCCGTCCTGAAAGCCGGCCAGCGAGATCGGCAGCCAGGCCAGGGGCGGCACGGTGCGCAGCACCTGGAACAGGGGGTCCAGGCCACGCAAGGCCCAGGTGGACTGGCCCACCAGCACGCCCAGGCTGATACCTGCCACCACCGCCAGCGAGTAGCCATAGGCCACACGCTGCAGGCTGGCGAGCAATTGCCAGGCGAGTCCGACGTCGTTGCCGCCGTTGTTGTAGAACGGGTGCAGGATCAGTTCCCAAGTGTCTTCAATCACCCGGCTGGGTGCTGGCAGCGACGCACCCGGGCGCGAGCCCAGCATTTCCCAGACCAACACCAGCAAGCCGATGACGAGCAGGGGTGGCAGCACGTGGTTGACGAAGCCGCGCCATGCAGTCCTTAGCCAGCTGGGCAACGCTGACGGTGCCACAGGCGCGGACAGCCGGATGGGCTCGATGGTTTCGGTGATGTTCATGGGAATTTGCTCCAGATCGAAAAAGAAAAATGGCGGGATCGACGTGTCAGGCGCTCTTGAGGTACTTGATGCTCAAGCTATCCAGGTACTTTTTCGGGTTGGCCGGGTCGAACACCTTGCCGTCGAAGAAGGTCTCAGCGCCACGCGAGGTGGAGGTGGGGATGTCCTTGGCGGCCACGCCCAGCTCTTTGGCTGCGGCGCGCCACAGGTCTTCACGGTTGACCTGGGCGATCAGGGCCTTGGTGTCAAGGTTGGGCGGCAGGTAGCCCCAGCGGATGTTCTCGGTCAGGAACCACAGGTCGTGGCTCTGGAACGGGTAACTCGCGTGGTCTTTCCAAAAGCGCATCTGGAACTTGCTGTTGGCCTCAACACGGCCAGTGCCGTAGTCGAAGTCGCCCTTGACGCGATCAATCACGTCGGCCACAGGTGCGTTGATCCAACGGCGGCGCGCGCAAATCTCGGCCACTTCGGCGCGATTGGCCGGGTCTTCGCACCACATCTGCGCTTCCATCACGGCCTTGAGCAAGGCCTTGGTCGCGATGGGGTTGGCCTGCACGTAGTCGGCGCGCATGGCAAAGGCCTTCTCGGGGTGGTTCATCCACAGTTCGCTGGTGGTCACTGCGGTGTAGCCGATTTTTTGGTTGATGAGCTGGCGGTTCCACGGCTCACACACGCAGAAGGTGTCCATGCTGCCAACTTTCATGTTGGCCACCATCTGCGCGGGCGGCACCACGATGGTGGTGACGTCCTTGTTTGGGTCCACGCCGCCTGCAGCCATCCAGTAACGGATCCACAGATCGTGCGTGCCGCCAGGGAAGGTCATGGCCGCGTTCACCGCCTTGCCGGTCTTGAGGCGTTTGGCGAGCAGGGCCTTGCCAAAGGCCTTGGTGTCCGCGCCGACCTTGAGGTCTTTGTACTCGGCACCTACGGAAATGCACTGTCCGCCCAGGTTCAGGCGCGCCAGGATGTTGATCGGCACTGGAATGTTGTTGGCCGTGACGGCCCCTGTGCTGATGAGGTAGGGCATGGGCGTGAGGATGTGGGCACCGTCGATGCCACCCTTGCCGGAGCCCAGCACCAGGTTGTCGCGCGTGCTGCCCCACGAGGACTGTTTGAGGACTTCCACCTCGGTCATACCGTGCTTTTTGAAAAAACCTTTCTCGTCGGCCACGAACAATGGCGCGGCGTCTGTCAGTGCGATGAAACCCAGCTTGGCGGCTTTGGTTTCCAGCGCAGTTGACGCATGCGCTGGTGCCACCCAGGCGCTGCCCGTCAGTGCGGCGGTGCCCAGGGCGGTCGCTTTTTGGATAACTTCCCGGCGGGAAAGCAAAAGGGCGTTGGTAGGCTGCTTCATGGTGTCAACTCCTGGAAAGTGAAGGTAAAGAAAAAACCAAAAAAAAACGGCACCCATCACCTGACTTGCGGGAATGCAAACTGGTGATGGACGCCGTTGTCCAGTGTCTGGGGAGACCTCGGGGTTTGTGCCGCCATTGGCTCAAACTCCGTTGAGTGAGATGAAGCAGAGAACGTGCCAGCTTATGGTTCCGCCACACGAGGGGCTACATAGAACAATGATTTCATTGAACAATTGCTTGTGTTGATGTTTTGGGAGGTGGTCGCGCAGTGCTGGCTTCGCGCTTTTGGGGTGTGCGGCTCAGCATCTTTTTGGTGCTTTTTGAGCTGCAGGCACCGTCTTTGTGCGCTGCAGCATTGCTCTTGGGGTGAACCGATGTCAGTGACGGCGCTCGGGCAGCACGTCGGCTACGGCCAGCACCGCTTCGGCCACTTCCACCAGGCGCCGGCTTTGGTTCATAGCCATCTGGCGCATGGCTTTGTGGGCCTCTTCTTCACTGAGCTGGCGGTGGGCCATCAACAAGCCCTTGGCGCGTTCCACCAGTTTGCGATCGTTCAGGCTGGCGCGCACGCTGTCGAGTTCATCGCCCATGCTTTGCAGGCGACGTGCCTGCGCTTGCACCAGTTCCAAAATTGAGCGTTCCAAATGCGGCCCGTAGCCTTGCAGTGGTGGTGTGGGGGTGGCGGCAACACCGTCATTGGTCAAGCTCACGGCGTGGTCTGGCAGAGGTGATTCTTTGAAGAACGACAGTGCATCTTCCTCGCCCGAGGCGCTTGTGCTCAGGGCGGTGAAGGCTTGCAGGTCGTTTTGTGCGGCGGCAATCTTGGTTTCGCACTCCCGCAACAGGTCGTGCGCCAATTGGTCCTCCAGCCACTTCATGCGGTCGATGCGCTGGCTGCAGCACGCAAACCATGTTGTGCTCTGACTGGCGTCCAGGATGGCGCCGTTTGCAGCTGTGCACAGCACGCGGCGCATGCGCTCCAGCTCTGCTTGCGTGCTGCTGGGCTGGCTTTGCGCCCAGAGCGCGCCCAGCCCTGCGCTGGAAAACTCGGTGAACATCCGCAGGCAGCGCTCTTGCGACTCGATCAGGTGCAACAAACGTTGCTGTTCGCTGGCTTCGGCGTGCCCGCTGGCGTACAGGGCCGAGCCCACCGCACGCTCTTGTCCGGCAAATTCCTTACCCTGCATGAAGTTGAAGCGCGCCACCAGCAGGCGTGAAATCTCGGGGTCGGTGGCGCTGTCGGCAGCCTCAAACACCACCGCCAGCAAACCGGTGATCAGCCGCACATAGGCTTCGGTGGTTTTGCGCGCCGTCCAGCGCTGCTGCGCCACCTGCGCCCGCAGACCGGGCAGGGCATCGAGCCCGTGCAGCACGTAGGCAATGCGGCTGAACAGCCGTGCGCCATTGCCCACAATGACTGACTCGGTGTCCAGGCTTTCTAAGCAGGCGCGCAAGTGAGCCTCCGAGGTCTCGCACTCACCGATTTGTGCCAGGCGCTCAGGCGCAAACAGGGCGCCGTTGGAGCCCAGGTACAGGTTGGACAAACCGCGTTCGCGCTGCAAGCCGTGCACCAGCCGCCCCGTCACGTTCACCAGCGCGCTGGTCAGCGCGAGGGCTTGCAGCTCAGCAATTTCGCAGCGTTTGGCGGCGATCAGAAAACTTAAACCAGATTTCATGTGCGACGGTGGATTGTTTCAAAACACCGCAGCAAAAAACATGCCGATTGGGCGTGGACTGCTGTCTGATGACCGTCTTGGGGCGCACGGTTAAGGTAAAACCCTGGGCGGCGGCATGGATGGCACCCAAGCCAGCGACATGATCGGCGAGGTGGCGCTCGACAGCTACTGCGCGCCGTAACCCAGCAATTTTTTCACATCCAGAATCCGGATGTCGCGCCGGTTGATGGTGATGAGTTGTTGCGCTTCGAGCTCGTGCAAGACACGCGAAAAGTACTCGGGGGTGAGTGACAGGCGCGAGGCGATGGTGGCTTTGCTGGCGGGCAGTGAAACCGTGACCGAGTTTTGCCCGCTAACAGGGTCGATCTCGACATCGCGCAGCAGGAAACCAATCAGGCGCTGCATGCCGTTGCACAGCGCATAGCTTTCCACGTCTTGAACCAAGCCATGCAACCGCCGCGAAACACCGATCAGCATGTGCATGGCGAAGTGGGGGTCTCGCTCAATTTCTTTGATCACGCCGCGTTTGCTCACAGTCACCAGAACCGTGTCGGCGAGCGCTTGGGCGCTGAGGATGTATGGCTTACCCAAAAACACCAGCGCCTCGGCAAAGCTTTGCCCGGCGCTGATGATTTCGACCACTTTTTCATTGCCCGCTGCCGACACGACGAACAGCTTGACCTGACCGCTCGCCACGACATGAAAGGCCTCGCAGGCTTCACCCACGCTGAAAATCGTCGCGCCCTTGGCGTAATGCTTGAGTGCACTGCTTTGCGCGATGCGTGTGAGTTCATCGGACGACAAGCCGCTAAAAAGAGGCGTGTCCGCCAGAAAGCCCTGCAAGTTATTCAATTCTGCACTCATCTACCTATCCGGTTGGGGTCAGCGCACGTCGCTCATCGGGTGGTCTGATCCACATGATTTTCTAACTGGTCAGCGTGATCGCGCTGCCCGATGTGTCGAAGGCGATCATATTGGCAAAAGCCCCCAACTTGATGGCCTCCACCATGCCTTGCAGCGCGAGCTCTGCTGCATCGCTCGCGGGCGGCTCTTCGCCAGCTCCCGACAAGCTGCTGGCAAACAGGATGCGCCAGGGTGTTTCGAACTGCCCGGCCTGCTGCATCAGGCGTTCAAAATTGCCGATTTCTTCGGGTGTTTGATCGACACACATGATCGGCACCAGGGCGCCACCCGCGCCTTGGGCAAAGCCGTCGCGTTGCTCTGGGGTGGCGTCATCGGGCAGTTCAGCGGCGGCAAAGACCAGCAACAGGCGTTGCCCTTGCGGTTGCTCGCAAGCCGCAAGCAACAAGTCGTCAAAGCTTGAAATCATCATGGATTCACTTTCTTTGAGTTACTGCACCAAGGGCGTGTCGCTGCTGTCGAGGTCAATGCCTTCGACGTGTGCGTCAGCTGCCAACAGGCTCAGGTATTGGCGTAGTGCGGTCACAAACGTTTGCTGCTTGAGCGTCATGGTGACCGCGCCATGCACTGACTCGAACGGTTGGGCCACGCCGACCTCGCGCCCCAGGACTTCCACCACATGCAGGCCGAAACGGCTGTGCACCAGGCGCGGCAACACACCCACTTCCGGGTGGCCAAACAGCTCCTTGGCAAACTCGGGTGCGCAGTCGGTTGTGGTCAACCAGCCGAGCTGGCCACCCTCGGCGCCGCTGGGGCAGTTAGACAGGGTTTTGGCAGCCTTGGAGAAGGCGTCGTCGGTGTTGAGTTGAATCTTGTTGTGGTCAAAACAACGCACATTGAGCAGCGTGCCTTCGGCCTGCTTGCGCAGGGCGTTCAGGTCCACACCGGGGGTGACTGCGAACAAGATGTGGCGCAGGTTGACGCGCTCACCGGTGGTGTATTGACTGGCCTGGTTGGCCGCATGGTGGCGGCGGCAGGCTTCCTCGGACGGCTCGGGAATCACCAGTTCCTGCTCAAGCAGCGCCTCAATGGCCACTGAGGCCGCCTCGCTGGCGATACCGTCGGTGCCGGGGGCGTCAGTGGCGGCGAGCAAGCCTTTTTGAATGGCGGTTTGACGCAACAATTCAGCGTAAGCGCGTTGGCGCAGTTCGTCGGTCGTCAGTGCATCACCAGCGTTGTGCAGTGCAATACCGTTGATGCTGGCAACCGGGGTTTCTGTGGTGGAAGTTGTTTGCATGATGGTCACCTCAAACACCGGCGCCAGGCTGGCGCGGTTGATTTTGTCCGGCAGGCACGTTCAGGCGCTGGGCCCGCACCACTTGGTAAGGGCGCAGCAAATAACCCACCGACGCAAAGCCGCTCCAGACATGCACCAGGCGGGTGAAAGGGAAGATAAAGAAGATCGTCATGCCTAAAAACATGTGCATCTTGAAGATGAAGCCCGCTTCAGCCAGCAAAGCGACTGCGCCCGGCTGGAAGGTCACGATGGCCTGCGCCCAGCCGGCCAGGTTCATCATCATGCTGCCGTCCAGGTGCTGACCCGACAGCGGCACAGTGGCCAAGCCCAGCGCCAGTTGCAACCACAGCAGCACCAGCAATACGATGTCGCTGGTTTTGGAGTTGATGCGGATGCGCGGCTCGGTTAGGCGGCGGTGCAGCAGCAGGGTGATGCCGATAAAGCCCAGCAAGCCGGCAATGCCGCCGCTGATCATGGCCAAGAGCTGCTTGTCGCCTGCGCTGATGAAGTGCTCATAGACAAAGTGTGGCGTCAGCATGCCGATCAAATGGCCAAAGAACAGGAACAGCACACCAATGTGGAACAGGTTGCTGCCCAGCCGCAGTTGCCCCATTTTCAGCATTTGCGATGAGTCGCTTTTCCAGGTGTATTGGTCGCGGTCGAAGCGCAGCAAGCTGCCAACGATAAAGACGACAAAGGCGATGTAGGGGTACACGCCAAACAGAAAGTGGTCAAGGGTGTTCATAGTGGGGCTCCTGCGGTGGCAGCTGCGTTGGTACGCACAAAATGGATGGGTTGGGGCTGGCCGGGCTTGTCCTGACCTTTGACGGAGCAGCCGCCAAAGACTTCGGGCTCTTCCCAGGTGGTGTCAATCGGCTCGTCGGCGGCCACTTTGACGGCTTGCGCCTTTTCGCCACTGAGCTCCAACAGGGCGCCCAGCACGCTCGCGTAAGCAGTTTGGCGCTGTTGCAGGGCGCTGAAAATGGCGTTGAAAATGTGCGCCATCTCGGCCAAAAAGGCTTTCGCCTCCTTGGGCGGTTGGGTCGAGACAAATTCGAGCACCACCGGCAAAAAGTCGGGCAGCTCGCCCGGGGCCAGAAAAAGTCCGGCTTTTTCATAGGTTTTGGTCAGATCGATCATGGCCGGGCCCCGGTCGCGCGAATCGCCGTGCACATGCTCGAACAGGTGCAAAGACGTTGCGTGGCCGCGGTCGAACAGTTCAACAAACTCGCTCTCGATCTGCAGGGCGTCACCGTGCGCCAGATGGTGAACCAGGTTGTCGAGCTCAAGCTGACGGTCTTTGGACAAGGCGCGTTCGGCATGCATTGCGCTTTGCATGTCGGCCAAGTCACCTTGGAGGGCGGCGTTGGGGTAAGACAGCAGGCGTGCCAACACGCGCAGGGTAATAGAAGATGACTTCTTCATAAGAATGGCCTCTCAGAAAACAGTGTGTTGGTAGGCGTGTCTGATACAGCAAACCAGAAACGCCGTGGAACCGGCTTTGCCGGGCCACTGGCGTTGCCCCCTTGAGGGGGGAGGCTGCTACACGAAGTGAGCAAGCAACGGGGGGGAGCCATATTTATACCTCCGCCTGAATAGGAATGGTGCGGCGTTTGCTGCCGCCAAACAGGCTGGTTTCGCTGGCGCCGTCTGAGCAGCCGTTGCCAAAGCTAAAGCCGCAGCCACCGCGCACGTCAAAGGTGTTTTCGGCGTATTCGCGGTGCGTGGTTGGGATGACAAAGCGGTCTTCGTAGTTGGCAATGGCCATCACCTGGTACATCTCCTCGACTTCCAGCACGCTCATTTGCACTTGCGCCAGCGCTTCCATATTGGGTTTGCCGTCCACATGCTTGCCGCGTTGGTAAGCGCGCATGGCAAGCATGCGCTCCAGCGCGCGTTCCACCGGGAAGGTGTCGCCGGCGGTGAGCAGATTAGCCAGATACTTGACCGGAATGCGCAATTGCTTGACGTCCGGGATTTCACCGTTGATGCCAATGTTGCCGGCGTTGGCGGCGGCGCTGATGGGGGAGAGCGGCGGCACATACCAGACCATCGGCAGCGTGCGGTATTCGGGGTGTAAGGGCAGGGCGACTTTCCATTCGACGGCCATCTTGTAGACAGGGCTGTTGCGGGCGGCTTCCATCCATTTGTCGGGAATGCCGTCGATGCGGGCTTGCTCAATGACTGCTGGGTCATTCGGATCCAGGAAGATATCGAGCTGGGCCTGGTACAGGTCGCGGTCATGTTCCACGCTTGCGGCCTCTTGAATGCGGTCGGCATCGTACAGCAGCACACCCAGGTAACGAATGCGGCCAACACAAGTCTCGGAGCACACCGTGGGCTGACCGGCTTCAATGCGCGGGTAGCAGAAGATGCACTTCTCCGCCTTGCCAGATTTCCAGTTGTAGTAAATCTTTTTGTACGGGCAACCGCTGATGCACATGCGCCAGCCGCGGCATTTGTCCTGGTCAATCAGCACAATGCCGTCTTCTTCGCGCTTGTAGATTGAGCCTGACGGGCAACTGGCGACACAGGCCGGGTTGAGGCAGTGTTCGCACAAGCGCGGCAGGTACATCATGAAGGTGTTTTCAAACTGACCGTAGATGTCCCTCTGAATGTCGTCAAAGTTCTTGTCTTTGCTGCGCTTGGCAAACTCACCGCCCAGAATTTCTTCCCAGTTGGGCCCCCATTCAATTTTTTCCATGCGCTGACCTGTGATCAGGCTGCGCGGGCGTGCCGTGGGCACGTTGTTGCCCGCAGGTGCGCTTTGCAGGTGCGCATAGTCGAAGGTAAAGGGCTCGTAGTAGTCGTCAATCTGCGGCAGGTTGGGGTTGGCGAAGATTTTCATCAACAGCTTCCACTTGGCGCCCTGGCGTGGTTCGATGGCGCCATTGGTCTTGCGGATCCAGCCACCGTTCCACTTGTCCTGGTTTTCCCATTCTTTGGGGTAACCAATGCCGGGCTTGGTCTCCACATTGTTGAACCAGGCGTATTCCATGCCGGGGCGGCTGGTCCAAACGTTTTTGCAGGTCACAGAGCAGGTGTGGCAACCAATGCATTTGTCCAGGTTGAGCACCATGCCGATTTGTGCGCGTATTTTCATTTCAAATCTCTCTTTCATTCAGCAAAATAGTTGAACCCATCAACCATGAAATGACCCCGACAGCGACTAGCAGCGTGCGTTGGGTGTCCAACGTAGCGAAATCAAGGAGGAGGTTTGGGCGAAGCCCAAACCGGGGGACATTCGCGTAGTTGGATACCCAACGTGCGCTGCGGGTAAGGACAAATGGGCGAGGAAGTAAGGCAGCGTGGTTCATGCAGCCACCTCGTCATCGAGCCAATCCACCTTGTTCATTTTGCGCAGCACCACAAATTCATCACGGTTGGTGCCGATGGTTCCGTAGTAATTAAAGCCGTAGCTGAACTGCGCGTAGCCGCCAATCATGTGCGTAGGTTTCAGCACAATGCGCGTCACCGAGTTGTGAATGCCACCACGGCCACCGGTAATCTCTGAGCCCGGCTGGTTGATCAGTTTTTCCTGTGCGTGGTACATCATGCACATGCCGTTACGCACCCGTTGGCTGACCACTGCACGGGCGTTGAGCGCACCGTTGAGGTTGAAGAGTTCTATCCAGTCGTTGTCCACAATGCCAGCTGCCTTGGCATCGTCTTCACTGATCCAGACAATCGGGCCGCCACGGCTGAGAGTCAACATGTGCAGGTTGTCGCTGTAGGTGCTGTGAATGCCCCATTTTTGGTGCGGGGTGATGAAGTTCAGCGCAATCTCTTTGTTGCCGTTGGGCTTGCGGTCTT
>Ga0210023_1000327_pt1 | contig 37060 bp, 34 predicted proteins | sample CryGeymeta201524_FD_183987 | JGI IMG/M metagenome (GOLD analysis project Ga0210023, IMG submission 183987) | Groundwater microbial communities from Crystal Geyser aquifers in Utah, USA - Crystal Geyser metaG 2015-24 (SPAdes) (version 2) | ecosystem: Environmental > Aquatic > Deep subsurface >... | reverse complement strand
TCATTGAAAAAAAGTGCTGCAGTATTAGAAAGTGCAATCAACACTATGAGATTCAATAAAAAGAAATTGAAAAACATATAAAACGTATCTAACCAAAAATCTTTGCGAATAATTGGTTGATTTTTTCGCCAAGGAAAAACGATTTCTAAACCCCAAACAAGCAGTGAAATCAATATCAACCCATAAAAATAGTTTTCCCAATTGAGTTCCATTAACACTGATTTTTGGATGTAATTCCAATAACCAGTGTATGAATTTTTGATGATTTCTAGGTATTTTTCCATGAAGTTGAAACCTTTTTTGACTGAGACAAAAATACGTTGTTTTTAGAAATTCTAAATTTTAGGAAATGTTAATTTTTAAAATCTTAAATAATTAAATTTAAACTGATTAAATGAATTATAATTAAATTTCTATTTTTTTTAACAACTAATTGTATTTTTTAAAAATTTTTGATATATTTGATAAAAATTGCTAAATTAAGTTAACATTATTTCACTTTCCTTGGCGATTCTTTTTCCAATTTATTTTATTCCAAACAATAAAAAAAATAGCTATGCCAACATTTGAAATTAAAACTAAAATAAAGTTAATGATTGATGGAATTTTTGTTGATAAAGGTCTTACAGTTCAAGTAAGCACATTTGCTTCAAACCCATTTAACGAACCTGAAAAAATTCACAATGCATATATGAGAGTGTATGGTTTGAATTTTAAAAAAGGAGGATACATAAATATGGGACATTTTGATTATAAACAGATTTAAAAAATTGTTTATGAATTATTTAAAAAAAATCTCAATAATATTTATTGTTTTATTTTCTAGTTGCAGTTCAGATTTATCTTACAATGAAAAAGTAAGAAATTACAATTATTTTGTAAGTATTTCAGATTCATTAATTAAGCAAAAAAATTATAGAGAATCCATAAAATACAGTGAAGCAGCTATTGAAATATTTGACTCTATTTCAATTGGTTTCTATTTAAAAGGAATTGCAGCTTATAACCTAAATAAATTAGATGATGCAGAAGATTTTTTCTCAGAAGTTATTGACTTGGATGGGGAATACTCAATTGCATATAAAGATAGAGCTAAAGTTTTTTTAAAAAATAATGATTCAGATTTTCTAGATGATATAGATTTTTATCTAAAAAACCATCCAAATGACAATGAAGCTTTATTATTAAAGAGAGAATATTTTGAGAAAAATAAAGAATATGATAATTCAATTCTCGAATATAATAAAGCGATAGAAAGAAATAATCATGACATTGATCTCTACAAGAAAAGAGCAGAATTATTATTTAGGGTAAAAGATTTTAAAGAATCTTTAAAGGATTATGAGCACATAAGTAAAATTGAGCCAGAAAATATTTCAATTTTGAAAAAAATTGAAAAAATAAAAAAAATTATACAAGAAAGACATAACAGATTAATATTTGCTTTAGTCCTAATAGTTATTTATGCTCTTTATTTTTTATTATCTCAATTTGTTTTAAAACCAATAGTTTTGAAAAAAGCTGAAAACCAAATAGGAGGAAAATTTATTGTTTCAAAAGATCCTTTAATTTTAATTTTACCTATAATTTTTCTAATTATATTTTTAGTTTTAAATAATAAAGGTCTAATCCCAAATTTTTAAATCATGATAAACAATATATTTTGTCCAAATTGCGGATCTGATTTAGATATAAATTCTACAATATGTAAATGTGGTGAGTCTATTTCAAGAACAGAGGTGTCATTAATAAACTCTAAAGTTACTGCTATTTCAAATAAAAAAATAGTTGATGAATCTTTTAGAAATAATGTAAATGATTACTTTGAATATTTCGTTAAAAATAAAAAACTTTCATTTATTTATTTTGACTCAAACTCTGCAAAAGTTGATTTTAATGCAAAAATTGATTATTTGAAAAATAGTCTTGTCCCAAGTATTAATGATTGGAATGAAAATATTATAAATTTAAAAAAAAATGTTGCAAGAGATAAAATTGAGGTTTATGGCAGAATAGTTTCTATAACTGAATTTATTTTAAAAGAATTTTTTGGGCCTTTTACAATTAAAGAAAATGGATTACAAGAAATAGCCGCATATAGAGATTTTGGAATTGATAAAATATCTGAAACATATTTTGATTCAAATTTAAATTTATCAGAATTAAAAGATATTGATTTAGGAGCATTAGGTGGTAACGTTCTAAATGCTATTGGAAATACTTTTCAAAGTGATTCGTTCAAAGAAATTTTAAATAAAGGGGAATATTCAAAATCTGATATAAAACAAATGAGAAATGAAGTTGGTGTTGCAGTTGCTGTAGAATTAGTATCTGGAATTACTAATATGATTGGGCAAAACATGCAGGCAATACAAATGATTAGAGAGGCTGATAGTGAGCTTAATGAGAAATTAAAAGAAACATCTAACGTAATCAATTTAATGGCAATTGAAGAAAATGAATCAATTAAACAAAAAAGATTATTTGATAAAAGTGAACTTATTTTAGATATTTGTTTTGAAAAAAAGTTAAAACCCATTGTAAATGAATTAAATAACGTCCCAACTTATATACAATATAAAAATAATAGAAAAAAATTTGACTTAGAACAAGAAAAAATCAAAATAGATAATCAACTTTTAATGAAAGAAATTCCTATTTCTTTTTGGGTTTGTTTACTAAACACTAAAAACGGGAATTATAATATTTATAGGAAAAAAAGAATCAAATCAATTGATAAACAAAATCAATACGCTGAGATAAATAATCTGTTAAACGAAAAAAATCATAAAAGTCTAATTGATTCAGAGATATATAAAGAATTAAAGACTAAAGGATTTGAAGAATTTGAAAAAGAAAATCGAAGAATTTTAAAAACAATTCCTGCAATTATAAACAATAAAGATTACGTGATTGGATTCACACAAGTAATAAGAACAATTAAAAGTAATTTAATAAGCTGATAATTATGAGTACAGAAAATAAAAATCCATCTAATTTACCAGAAAAAGTTGAAACCTTTTTGAAAAAAACAGAAGAAACTGTTAACAAAGGGAATGAAGCTTTGAGTAATTTAAATTCAACAACTAATAATATTGGTCAAACAATTGACAAATCTTCTAATCTTATTGAAAGTGTCAATAATTTAGGAAGTACTTTTTTAGAAACTAGAAAAATAGAATCTAACACTATTTTAGAATTAACAAGAATTGAAAAAAGTCACATAATCACAAATAAATTAATAGACTATTCGTATTTGAAACAAAAACAAGCAATGGACAAAGGTGAAGATGTTGTTGATAAAGGATTAGAATCAGGAAACATTGAAATGATAAAAATGGGACTTGATACACTTAATTATAATGCAAATCACAACCCTATGATAGACTTTGTAAATAAATTAAATAACAAAGAAACTGATTTTGAAGATGATGATTTTATAATTGAAATATAAAATCTTACAAAACCTCAATGACTCCTTTAAAAAGAGCAATCATTTTTGGTTCAGCTTGACCAGCAATGGCAATAATTTCGGCAATGTTGACAGGTTGTAAATTTTTCGGATCACATTCATCTGTCAAAACAGAAATAGCTGCACAAGGCAAATTCAATTGTTTTGCTACAACCACTTCAGGAATTGTACTCATGCCAACTGCATCTGCTTCTAAAATTTGCAACATTCTGTATTCTGCTCTGGTTTCCAATTGCGGTCCTAAAACAGCTGCATAAATTCCTTCATGCAATAAAATGTTGTTTTCTTTCGCTATTTTTTTGATTTTCTGATTGATATTTTTTGAATATGGTTCTAATAAATCCACAAAAATATTTCCAAAAGAATTGGCTCCTTTGAATGCCAAAGGCGAACTTCCCTGCAAATTGATATGATCTTCAATCAGCATTAAATCTCCTTTTTTATAGGTCAAATTGATAGCTCCTGCTGCATTTGAAATCAATAAATTTTTGATTCCTAAACCATGCAATGTTCTGATTCCGTATGTAACTTCCCAAGAATTATAGCCTTCATACAAATGAAATCTGCCAGACATGACTATTACTTTTTTTCCTGACAATGTCCCGTAAATTAATTTCCCAGAATGAAATTCGACAGTTGCCACTGGAAAATTTGGAATTTCTGCATACGCAATTTCTTTTTCGATATCAATTTCACGAACTAATTTTCCCAAACCTGTACCTAAAACAATGCCAACTTCAGGATTTGAAAATCCGTTTTTTGTTAAAAAATCGATAGTTTCTTGAAGTTGTTTGGTTTTCATAATTGCGAAATTTGTTTCCAAAATTAGTCAAAAAATTGCTGAAATGCAGGATGAAATTCAATGTCTTCAAAAACATCCACATCATTCAATTCTTCCAATAAAAAAACTTTTTTATTTGTCAAATCTTCCAAAGTTTCTTTGAGTACAGTAGCTGTTCCCCAATTTTTATTTTCAAAAACTGATTGATAAAGTTTTTTCATTCCTAATAAATAATACCCTCCATCTTTTGCAGGACCAATCACCACTTCATGAGTTTCCAAAGCATGAAAAGCTTCTTGAATTATTTCTGGAGTCAAATCGAATAAATCACTACCAATAATTGCTACTTTTTCATATCCTTTTTCAAAAGATTGTTTAAAAGCATGTTGCATTTTCACCCCTAAATCTCCCTCTACTTGAAGGTACTTTTGAAATATTTCTGGGTTCCAATTATCATTCTCGGTTATTTTTTCAGAGTAAAAAACGACTTTGTCTGATGACACTTTTTGAGCAACTTCCTGCGTTTTTTTCAATAAAAATTGATAAATTTTCAATGCTTTTTCATCGCCAATGGTTTTTGCCAAACGTGTTTTTACTTTTCCTAATTCAGGATTTCTCGTAAAAATTAGAATACAATTTTTAGTCATATACTTTGATGCCTTTATGCAACCATTTGCCCCAATTTTTGTTGAAAGTGTGTACTTTTTCTGTTGGATTTTCGAGTGTGTCAACTATTTGAAAATCCTTGTTTTTCCATTCGAAAATACCTCCATATAAATTATAAACATTGGTAAATCCGTTTTGAATTAATTTGTGTGCAATGGTTTCTGAACGAATTCCCAATGAACAATACACCACAATTTTTTCGGATTTGTCTTTAGGAAGTTTGGCAAGTGTTCCTTTTAAATTGAAAGAATTGTAACCTACAAAAATGGCATTTTTTAAATGACTAACTTGGTATTCACTTTCTTCTCTAGCATCTAAAATAATGGTTTTTTCTTTGGTCATTTTTAGACCTTCCGCTGAAATATACGGAACATTTCTGGTATTCCATGTATTTAGTAACTTGTTCAACTTTTCTTGTCCCAAAAAAGGAACTGAACTTATGAATAGAAAAAGAAGCAAATTATATTTCATTGAAAATCAAGCTAAAGACTAAACATTAATAACTAAAAACTTTTTTTTAACAACACCCTCCACCATCATAATGAAAGGTTGAATTTGAAATAAAAATATCATTTCTTCCCAAATCAGTCAAGGCTTTTGCAGTTTTATCACAAATTGCCAATGGCTGATTTTTAAATAAAACATGCCCTAATGTATCATCAAAATAATCCTCATCACCATAATAAATAGCGGCTTTTCCTGTGAAAATGCAAGGTCCATCAATAGGCATTGGGTCTTTGATGGCAGCCACTTCAATGGATTCAATATAAATCAATTCGTGAGTTGGATAGTTTTTTGGATCTAAAATTCGGTATGGTTTTCTAGCCCTGATTTCGATAGTTCCAAAACCAGCATCTGTCAAAGCTTTTACATAATTGGCGATTGACAAACTTCCACTCAAACACAAAGCTCGCAAACGTTCGTCATTTCTGAGTTCGTCATTCATTTCTTGTTCGCAAGTTGGATCGCTCATCACCAAACGTCCATGTGGTTTTAAAACACGATACATTTCAGAAATGGCTTGTTGCAAATCGTCTTCTTTAAAAATATTGAACAAACAGTTTTGCGCAGCCACATCAATAGAATTATCTTCAACAGGCAAATTCATAGCATCGCCAAAACGCAAATCCACAAAATCCGATTGAAACCAAGGGTTTTGTTTTTCAGCTTCTATAAAATTTTTACGAGAAGCTTCCAACATTTCATCAACTACATCAACGCCAATCACACCACTTTTTTGTCTTGAAAAATAGGCAAACTGCAACAATTCCATGCCTCCTCCAACTCCAACATATAAAATTTTTGGGTTGTTTGTCAAATCTCTTGCATGCACTGTTGAGCCACAGCCATAATTCATTTCTTGCATGATTTTGGGAATTTTCAATCCTGGCAATTCCCAAATTGGATTGGTGGTACAACACAAACCAACATCTGGCGTTAATGCTGCTTCTTTATAGACATTTTTGGTCGTTTCTAAATAACTCATATTTTTTATTTTATTTTTCCCGCAAGGTTTCAAAAACCTTGAAGGTATTTTTTTTTATTTTTTTAACACCTACAAGGAATCCTCATTCTTCGGAAACACCTTGCAGGATTTTTAAGCTACAACTCCTTGACAACTGCTTCCTGCTCCAGCAGTACAGCCATAACAATGTTGGTTGATGACGATGTTTCTATTTTGTAATAATTCTTCTTGATAGTATGAAATGTGCTGAATCTTACTGGCTACTTTCAAATTCAACATTTGATTGAAATCGCAATCGTACAAAAATCCATCCCAACTTACAGAAATGGTATTGGTACACATTACATTCGCTACTGCAGCTGGATTATAAGCATCCACCAAAGCGGTCATATAATCTTCATAATTTTCGGAAGCAATCAAATAATCTAAAAAACGACTGATGGGCAAATTCGTAATCGCAAACAAATTGTGAAAACTGATGTCAAAATCGGTTTTCAATGCTTTTTTAAAATCTTGCTCTAAGGCTTGCTGATTTCCTGGCAAAAAAGCCCCTGAAGGATTATAAACCAAGTCTAGTTTTAAATCAGAGTTTTGCATTCCATAACCCACTTCATTCAAGGATTTTAAAGCTGCGATTGATTTGTCAAAAACACCATCACCTCTTTGTTTATCCGTTTTTCCTTTGGTATAATGTGGCAAAGAAGAAACTACATGCACTTTGTGTTTTTTAAAAAACTCGGGCAAATCATGATATTTTTTATTGGCTTTGATGATGGTTAAATTTGAGCGCACAATAAAATCTTTGATACCAACTTTGGAGGCTTCTTCTACAAACCATCTAAAATTTGGGTTCATTTCTGGAGCGCCACCTGTTAAATCAAGTGTATGAGCTGCCGTCATTTTGATGACTTTCAAACATTGTTGCATGGTTTCTAAAGTCATGATTTCGTTGCGATCTGGACCTGCATCCACATGACAATGTTCACAAACTTGGTTGCACATATAGCCCAAATTGATTTGTAAAATTTCCAATTTTTTGGGACGTAAAGGAAACTGTTTGGTTTCGCTTATTTTCTCAGCAAAAGTGGGTAAATCTCCTTTTTTAAAAATTCCGTTTGATAAAATTTCAAGTTGTCTTTGCGTATTAGCGATGTCGTTATTTCGTGCTTTAAGCGATTTCTTCATTCAATTCGTAATTTCTAATTCGTAAGTAATTTACATCTCCAATTTATTCACAATATTCATCATTTGAACACCATGCACCAATGTTGCGCCACTTTTGATAGCTGCACCCACATGAATGGCTTCCATCATTTCCTCTTTGGTGATGCCTTTTTGCAAACCGTCTTTTGTATAAGCGTCAATGCAATAAGGACATTGTTCAGTATGCGCCACAGCTAATGCAATTAGGGATTTTTCACGAGCAGTCAATGCACCTTCTTCAAAAACTTTTCGATAATAATCGAAAAATTTAGCTCCTAATTCTTCATTCCATTCTGAGATTTTTCCGAATTTTCTTAAATCGGCCGCATCATAATAATTTTTTGACATTTTCTCCTATTTTGAGTATATTTTATTCATAAAGCACAAATATAATTTAAAATATATATTTGCTTTTTACAGTGTTTTTATCATTTAAAAAATCATTTTGATTTTTTTAGACGTTCATTTTTTTGTTTGATTACAAAAATCAATCTAAAATTTCTTCATTTATTTTTAGACTGAATCGTTTCTTGAAATAATATACTGCCAAATACAAAAATGGTGTGTCTAACAAAGCAATGATAAATTTGAAAATGACACCACTAATTATCAGTCCCCAAAATTTATCCCAATTGATAATACCGAACGAACATAACAGTATCAAAACGGTAGCAGTATCAATGAATTGTGATGAAAAAGTGGAAAAATTATTTCTTAACCACAAATGTTTTCCTTTCGTAAAATCTTTCCAAAAATGATAAACTCGAATATCAATAAACTGTGCAAACAAATATGCCATCATAGATGCTAAAACCGCCAAAGGTGCTGCCCCAAAAACATTGATAAACGTCTTGTCATTGACTTGCGACCAAGGAGTTGCAGGCACTTCTTTGGAAACATAAATGATTAATAAAGAGAAAAAAGATGCGAAAATGCCGGCAATAACCACTTCGTTCGCCTTGCGTTTTCCATAAATTTCTGATAAAATATCGGTGATTAAAAACGTCAATGGATAAGGTAATAAACCCACAGAAACCTCAAAAAATTTTACGCCATACACTTCCATATTGAAGGGATACCAATAAAAGAATTTTTGAAAAATAAGGTTTGAGGTTACTAACGATGCTATAAAAAGTGCTGCAAGAATCAGGTAAATTCTGTCTGCTAATTGTTTGTCTTTTTGATTCATAAAACGAAAATAGTGAAATTTCTTTTTGCTTCAATATTTTTATGAATTATTAAACATAAAATCCCACTCAAAAGTGGGATTTTATAAATTGGATTTAATTTACTTTTTTCAAAAAACTTACCATTTATCTTTTATCTTTTTTGATAAATAATCAGTTAAGCTTTTTTCAATTGACTCTTGATTTTAAATATATTTGAGAATAAACAAAGTCAAAATATTTTTTATATCTAATTTTTCTTTAAAAGCTTTTTCAGGTTTCTGTAGTTTTTTTAATGAAAGATTTACTACTTATTACATTCAAATTTTCATAAAAAACTGAATGTATTCTTACAAAATCTTCAGTAGATTCAGGATTTGGTAACATACAATACTCACCCATTAATTGCATTGAAAGAGTAATAGTTTTAACAGTATGATCAATCAATATCAATCTATGCTTAGTTTCTTTTACGGATATTGCTATTAAATAACTAAAAATAGCACTTTCTTTAGCGCCAAGACCATTCTTAATATCCCCAAAATCCTAATTCACTCCCAAAAAAACCCAAAAATGTTCTGTAACACTAGCTTCAGGGAGTTCATAATCCATCAACTTTTTCCCAAAACCCACTTAGGGCGTTCAAAGTTGCTTTGGGGGTGGTGTAAATTAAAATGTTGGGGGTAGAAAACCAATGTAAGATAGTGGAAATTGCGTTGTCGGGGGTGGAAATTGCATGAAAGGCAGTGCAAAATGACTTTCAGGGGGTGTAAAATGCTCGGGAGGTAGAAGTAATCAACAATTTGGTGATGTTTATCAACAAGATTGGGTTTTATTGCGTCCAATTTATTGCGAAAATTTAAAATTTTGGATTCTTTTTTAAAATGTAAACCCTTAAACAATAAAAACCCTTCAACATTTCTATGATTTATTCCTCCCTTTTTCATTTGGATATAAAAAAGGTAAATTTTCGCTTTGAAAAATTGTTTTTGAATCAATATTGATGGCTGTAATTTTTCCTTTGAAAGCGGCTCCTGTATCAATATTCCAAACATTTGCAATGTTCATTGGCAAAGGTTCATTGTAATTGGTGGTTGGTGTGTGACCTATATAAATTTCGTCATACAATTGCAATCTTTTTGGGTAGAAAAGAGAGGTTTTGGGGATATTTTTATCTAAAGCCAACACCATTTCCCAAAATGATCTGTCAGTATAAAAATAGGAGACATCGATTTCTCTCTCTACACCATATAAAGACGTAAAACCTGCGTGTAAAAACAATCTATTCTTAGCATCAATGTGAAATAAAGGCAAGTTTTCAAAAAATTGGAGATGTTTCTTTTTATCTTCTTTGCAAAAACCTTCATAACTATCCATCGTTTCTTTACCTCCATGTAAATACCAAGAAGCATTTACATTTCCGTTTTTTAACCAATCTTCGCACCAAACATCATGATTCCCTTTGATAAAAACACAGTTAAATTTTTTTGATAGTTCCATTAAAAATTGAACAACTTGTGCAGATTCACTCCAACCATCCACATAATCTCCCATAAAAATTAGGGAATCTTTTTCGGTAATTTCAATTTTATTTAAAACTTGCAATAAGGCTTTTAAACCCCCATGAATATCGCCAATAGCAAAAGTTCGCATGAAATATTGTTTTTAGCAAAACTAACTTTTTTTGAAAAAAATTCAATAGTTACTTAGTAAAATAAAGATTAAATTTTAATGTAAAAAAAAGGGAAACTTCTATTTTTAAGGTTCCCTTTTTACAAAATAACTCTCTCTCATCTTATGGTTGGTTAGCGTTCATAAGCATTAAAAACAAATTGTTTTTTTTCTTAAAAACTCTTTTTATAGAGGATCTATATTTTAAAAGAAATAATTGGCAATGTCGAATGGTTGGTAACATCTTCAGCAACGCTTCCCTCCAAAAAATGAGAAATTCCTTTTCTGCCAGTTGAAATGACTGCAATTAAATCAGCACCTGCTGTATTTGAAAAATCTAAAATTCCTTGCATTATTGTTCTTGCACAAATAATATTTAGGTTGATTTTTCTATCAGTATTTCCCTCTAAATTTATAAAAAAATCATTAGCTAAAGCGTCTATTTCTGGAGTAGTTTTAAAAGCATCAAAAGGCGTATTTACATACACAATGTGTTTTTTTGCATTCAAAAAATCCAATGTTTTTAACAATTTTCTAAAAGCAGGAATGCTCTCTTCAGAAAAATCAGTGGCAACAACAATGTCATTAAAATCAATATTCACCATTTCATTTTTGATGACCAAAACTGGGATAGTTGCGTGTCTTATTACTTTTTCGGTATTAGAACCAATAAAAAACTCTTTTACGCCACTTGCACCGTGTGATCCCATAATAATCAAATCGGCTTGTACTTCTTCTGCAACTGAATTGATTTCTTTAAAAACCTTATAATGCTTGACAATTGGAACCACTTTTATATTTTCTAAATACTGCTTTTTTAGAAAATCGAAGAATTTATTCTCTGCTAATTTTAAAAAAAAAGCAGTTTTTTCATACAAATAAACTTCACTTTCTGTTAATGACATTTCTTGCATATCTAACATGTGAAGTGCATAAATAGTTGCGTCATTTTTTTTTGCCAACATTGCAGCGGTTTTTAACGCATATTCAGAATGTTCTGAAAAATCGACAGGAACAATGATTTTTTTCATGAGTTTTGTTTTTAAAAAACAAATTTAAGTTCTTTAGTTCGTTAAAAATAAGACATTTGTCATATTCTTAAAATTATTTTTCTTGCAAATTTTTGAGTAATTTTTGAGCTGGTTTGTTTTGTGGTGTAAAACGATTGTTATTTTTGCCACCTTCATTTTCATGATTGTAATACCATTTCCATAAAAAACCGCCTGCAAACCATTCTTCTTTCCAAAACTGATTGTGAATGGCTTGCAATCCATTCGCTTGTGCTTTTAAGTTAACATTTCCATGAATTTCATCTACTTTCCAAGGCTGTTTTCCATTAAAATGAACACTTCTATAACCATATTCTGTAAATAAAATAGGTTTTTGAAATTTTTTCTGTACGGCTATAATTTCAATTTTATGTGGTTTCCAACCATTTTCAAAATCGGCAACTGTTGGAGTTTGTTTTTCTGATACTGGAAAGTACGCATCCACTCCAATAAAATCCAACTGATGCCAAAAAGTGAGTTTTTTATATTCATCCCAATTGGCTGCATAGGTAAGTTTTCCTTTGAAAATCATCTTGATTTTTTGAATAAGTTGTTGCCAAAACTCAGGTCTATTCAATACAAACTTTTCCAATTCTGTTCCAATACATAAAATATCTGCATTTATTTTTGCAGCTGATTTAGCAAATGTTAAGATAAAATCTTGATAGGAATTTTCTAATGTTTTCCAATTTTCTTCAGAATTCATTTCTATCAAACCTGTAAATTCACCACGCCAAACCCAAATTTGGGGTTTTACCATAATCTTGATATTATTATTTTTGAACTCAACTGCATACTGAATCAATCCTTTTTCAGTTTCTCCAAACCATTGTCTTTGACTGTTGAAAGTGATTGTTGGAGAGGCTAAATCACGGATAAATCCAAATGGCATTAAGGCAACATAATTGCTATTCACCTCAATAACTGGCTGAATATGTCTTTGATTGATAGCATCTCTTGAAGCTACAAAACTAACGCCATTGATTTTTTTGTGTTGACAACTAGTAAAAAAGTGAACGCATAAAAATATTCCTAAACATAAAATTTTTCTCATATTACCCACTAAAGTACATTTTAAATCTTATATCTGATTCACCTTAATTTGTTAAAAATACAATCGAATTTTCAATTTAAATTAATTCTAAATTGAGTTCCCAAATTAAGTTCTTATCTTTCATTTCGACAAAACCGATATCAACCAACAAACTATGGAACACATTGTTATTATTGGAAATGGCATTGCAGGTGTTACTGCTGCAAGGCATATCAGAAAAAAATCTGACAAAAAAATCACTATTATTTCTGGAGAATCCAAATATTTTTTTTCAAGAACAGCGCTGATGTATGTATATATGGGACATCTAAAATTTGAACATACACAACCTTATGAAAATTGGTTTTGGAAAAAGAATAACATGAATCTTATAGAAGGAATTGTCACTAAAGTTGATACAGACAAAAAGAAACTTGTTTTAAAAGACCAGACTATCATTTCTTATGACAAATTAATCATTGCAACTGGTTCAAAACCAAATAAATTTGATTGGAAAGGGCAAGATTTAAAAGGAGTAATGGGTTTGTATCACAAACAAGATTTGGAAAGTTTGGAAAAATACGCACCAAATACTAAAGTGTGTCAAAGAGCTGTGATTGTTGGAGGTGGTTTGATTGGTATTGAAATGGCAGAAATGCTGCGAAGCAGAAAAATTCCAGTCACATTTTTGGTGCGAGAAAGCAGTTTTTGGAATGGTGTTTTGCCAAATCAAGAATCGGAAATGATTAACAATCATATTTTAGAACATCACATTGATTTGCGCTTAAACAACAATTTAAAAGAAATTATTGCTGATGAAAATGGACTTGTAAAATCAATAATTATTGAAGAAACTGGCGAAGAAATTCCCTGTAATGTCGTTGGTTTAACTGCCGGAGTTTCACCAAATATCGATTTTTTAAATGAAAGTAATATCGAGATTCATAGAGGTGTTTTAGTAAATCGTTTTTTAGAAACCAATATCAAAAATGTCTATGCCATTGGAGATTGTGCCGAACAAAAAAAAGCAATTGGACAAAGAAGACCTGTTGAAGCAGTTTGGTACACAGGAAGAATGATGGGCGAAACTGTAGCACAAACTATTTGCGGTAATAAAACGGAATACAAACCAGGACATTGGTTCAATTCTGCCAAATTTTTAGACATTGAATACCAAACTTATGGTTGGGTTTTTAGTGAAAAAAATAAGAGCGAAAATGAATGGCATTTTCAATGGCAACATCCCTCAGAAAACAAATGTATAACGATTGCTTTTGATAAAATTTCATTTGAATTTTTAGGAATAAATACTTTCGGGATTCGAATGCGCCATGAAATTTTTGACAAATGGCTTTCTGAAAAAAAATCAGTAGAACACGTTTTGGAATTTTTAGCAGATGCCAATTTTGATCCTGAATTTTATAAAACTCACGAAGCCGAAATTGTAGCTAAATTCAATCAAGAAATGGATAGAAATATTCAAGTGAAAAAGAAAAGTTGGAAACGTATTTTTAGCAAATTGTAATAAAATGAAAGTAATAAAACAAATAGGTTTAGGAATTTTCTTAGTTGGATTTTCAGTTTTTACAAGTGCTATTTTTTCTGGCTATTTCAACTTTACCCAACAAGAATTAGACAGCTATGTTTCTGAAAAAGGCTACAAAAGTGAACGCATAAAAGAGGAATTGTTAAAGTCAATTGTTACTGATGAAAAATTATCAATACTTGAATTTTCAAGCAAAGTGAGAGCTGCTTTTGAAATCTCAAATAACTATCATAACGCATTGATTTCAAAATACAGTACAGAAAAAAATTGGGCTAAAAAAAGCGAAGAATTTCAATATAAAATCTCTGGAAAACCACACAATCTAAGTTTTGAAATTGCTAAAAAAGCTGGCAAAGGTTTTTTTAAAGACCAACCAACATTGGCTTGGTGGTTGACTTTTGGATTGGGAATTTTTGGGGCATTGTTATTTATTCTTCCAAATGCCATTTTATTGGGAAAACCAGGCATCAAAAATGATGGAATATATCATGAATCTGCCACAAATAGGGGATTTATTGCTTGGTTAGTATTGATTTATTTGGTAACTTTTTATTTATTACTCTATTTTATGCCAGATTATGTGGTGAATTGGACGTTTATTTTTGATCCAATCAGCAAAGCTTTGAATGGAGGAAATGCCAGTCAGTGGTTTGTGTATGGCTTTTTATATTGTACAATTATGTTGGTAATGGGCGTAAGAATGTATATCAAATATCGTCATAACAAATACCAAATTGTAAGAACAACTTCAGTGATATTTTTTCAAATTATTTTCGCATTTTTAATTCCAGAAATCATGACAAGTTTAAATATGCCAGGTTATGATTTTAAAAGTGCTTTTCCTTTAGATTACGATTTTTTCTTTGAATGGAACCTTAAAAATTTACAAAATAGTGGTGCTATAGGAATTTTTATTTTGGTTTGGGGAATCATTTTAACACTTATTATAGTTCCTGTAATGGTCTATTTTTTCGGAAAACGTTGGTACTGTTCTTGGGTTTGTGGTTGTGGAGGTTTGGCTGAAACATTGGGAGATCCTTACAGACAACATTCTAATAAAAGTTTAAATGCTTGGAAACTAGAAAGATGGCTAATCCACTCTGTATTACTTTTCTCAATTTTGATGACGGTTGTTACCCTATATTGTTATTTTTCAGGAACTTCATCTTTATTAGGAATCAAATCACAATGGATTAAAGACACCTATAGTTTTCTAATTGGTGCTTGGTTTGCGGGAGTTATTGGAACTGGATTTTACCCAATTTTTGGGAACAGAGTTTGGTGTAGATTTGGTTGTCCTTTAGCTGCTTATTTAGGATTTGTGCAACGTTTCAAATCAAGGTTTAGAATCACTACGAATGGTGGGCAATGTATTTCATGTGGCAATTGTTCCACCTATTGCGAACAAGGAATTGATGTAAGAGCTTATGCACAAAAGGGTGAAAATATTGTTCGTTCAAGCTGTGTAGGTTGCGGAATTTGCAGCGCAGTTTGTCCAAGAGGAGTATTAAAATTAGAAAATGGTTTAGAAAAAGGAAGAATTAACCCTACTGAAATTCTACTTGGAAACGATGTTGACCTTATGAAACTATTGAATAAATAGTCAATTTAATTTGACAAAGCTCAAAAATAATGTTTCATAAACTAAATCTTAAAGCAAAATACTTTGTTAAAAAAATTAATCTGTTTGTTAAATATTTGACAAAAATATTAATACTTTTACATCCGAAAATTTTAAGGAGTAAAAATCAGATAAAAGTCAGATTTTAATACCTAAAGAGGAGAATAATTTGATTGAACAGTTATAATTTAATGAAACCCCTAATAAAGGTAATAATTCCAGCTTTTAACGAACAAAACTCAATTGTAAAAGTCATCAAAGACCTTCCTAAAATGGTTGAGGAAATCATTGTTGTGAATAATAATTCGACTGATGAAACTGCTAAAAATGCAAAAAATGCTGGAGCAACAGTTTTACATGAAACAAAAAAAGGGTATGGTTTTGCATGTTTGAAAGGAATAAATTATATTGAAAATCAAAATAATAAACCTTCTATTGTTGTTTTTTTAGATGGTGATTATTCTGACTTTCCAGAACAATTATCTGAAATTATTCAACCAATTATTCAAGAAAATATCGATTTTGTTGTTGGAGCTCGCTTGAAAAACTTGCGTGAACAAGGCTCAATGACACCTCAACAAATTTTTGGTAACTGGTTAGCAACCTCTTTAATGAAATTTTTTTTTAATTCAAAATTTACAGATTTAGGACCTTTTAGAGCCATAAAATATGAAAAATTACTAGCGCTAAATATGAGCGATAAAACCTATGGTTGGACAGTTGAAATGCAGTTAAAAGTATTAAAACGAAAAATGAGTTATACAGAAATTCCAATAAAATATAGAAATAGAATAGGTGTTTCAAAAGTTTCAGGAACTGTAAAAGGTAGTATCTTTGCAGGGGCTAAAATTCTAGGTTTGGTTTTTAAATATAGTTTTAAATAATGGTTTTAGAATATATTATTATTACTATTTACACGATTTGCTTAGTGCTTATTTTTATGTATGCACTTGCGCAATTAAACCTACTCTTCAACTATCTAAAATATAGAGATAAAGTTGATGATTCGCCAAAGTTTGATTTCAATAATCCCGAAGAGATTCCTTATGTGACGATTCAATTACCCGTTTTTAACGAATTGTATGTAATGGAGCGTTTGTTGAAAAATATTTCAAAAATCAACTATCCAAAAGACAAACTTGAAATACAGGTCTTAGACGATTCAACTGATGAGTCTGTTGAAACCACTGCTGAAGAAGTAAAAAAAATTCAAGATTTAGGAATTGATATTCAACATATAAGAAGAACCAATAGACAAGGTTTTAAAGCTGGAGCATTAAAAGAAGGTTTAAAAACAGCAAAAGGTGAATTTATTGCCATCTTTGACGCCGATTTTTTACCAAAATCAGACTGGTTATATCAAACAATTCCTTTTTTCAAAGACGCAAAACTCGGAGTTGTCCAAACGAAATGGAGTCACATCAACCGCAATTATTCAACTTTAACCAAAATTCAAGCTTTTGCCTTAGATGCTCATTTTTCGCTAGAACAAGTTGGAAGAAATAGCAAAGGACATTTTATTAATTTTAATGGAACTGCAGGTGTTTGGAGAAAAGAGTGCATTTATGACGCTGGAAACTGGGAAGGTGATACTTTGACCGAAGATTTAGATTTAAGTTATAGAGCACAATTTAGAAATTGGAAATTCAAATACTTAGAAAAAGTTGAAACTCCAGCTGAACTTCCAGTAGTTATTAGCGCTGCAAGATCTCAACAATTTCGCTGGAACAAAGGTGGTGCAGAGAATTTTCAAAAAATGATTAAAAGAATTTTATTAAATAAAAATAGTTCTTTTAAAACTAAAATACACAGTGTTTTACACTTACTAAACAGTACAATGTTTACTTGTATTTTCCTTGTTTCGGTATTAAGTATTCCAATGTTATATATTAAAAATGAATATGCACATTTAAAACCTTACTTTTACACAATGAGCTTTTTTGTGGTAAGTTCACTGATATTTTTTGTTTGTTATTGGTTCATGTATAAAAATATTTATGGTGGTGGGTTTAAAAATTTTATCATTTATATAGGTGCTTTTTTAACGTTCTTCTCAATTGCAATGGGATTTTCTTTACACAACACAATTGCAGTTTTAGAAGGTCATTTTGGCAAAAAAAGTGAATTTGTAAGAACCCCAAAATTCAATATTACAACCTTAAAAGATGGCTGGAAAAATAACAAATACATTAAGAAAAGACCATCTGTTCACGTAATTTTGGAAGGAATATTAGCGCTTTATTTTGTGTTTGGAATGTATAGCGCTTTTATTGTCGGTGATCAAGGTGGCGATTTTGGATTATTTCCTTTTCATTTTATGCTGTTTGTAGGGTACTCATACGTATTTTTTAAATCTATTTTTTCAAAAGCATAATGTCCTTAATTGGAAAGTATAAAAAAGTATTTACTGTTATTTTAAGTACTCTTTTTTATGTTTATGTTGCTTATTTTTTAGAGAGAACTAAATTCCTTGAGCTTCTTTTTTGTTGGTCATTTCTATTCGGAAGTTTTTATTTTCTAACAAAAAAAAACGACCTTTCATTTAAAAATTTAGCATTGATTTCAATCTTTTTTAGATTGATATTTCTCTTTGCAACGCCCAATTTATCACAAGATTTTTACAGATTTATCTGGGATGGAAGAATGTTACTTGAAGGTTACAATCCTTATCTTTCAATTCCAGAAAATTTTATTAAACAAAGTGTAAGCCCCATAAATGAAGCCAAAACTTTGTACGAGGGAATGGGCATTTTAAATGGAAGTCATTTCACAAATTATCCCCCAATTCTTCAATTTTGTTTTTTTATTACTGCTTTTTTTTCAAACAAATCAATCTTTGGCAGTATTATAATTTTTAGAATCATCATTATTTTAGCTGATATTGGGATTCTTTACTACGGAAAAAAATTGTTAGAAAGGGTAGAATTGCCTGTAAAAAATATTTTTTGGTATGTTTTAAATCCATTTATCATCATTGAAATGACTGGAAATCTGCATTTTGAACCAGTGATGTTGTTGTTTTTGATAATTGGTTTAAATCATTTGCATCAACAAAAATGGTTTTTCGCAGGGATTTTTATGGGTCTCGCAGTTTCAGTAAAACTGATTCCCTTGTTGTTTTTACCATTAATATTTCAAAATTTCAAAAAAACTAAAAATTCAACCAAATTAAATTTTAAAATTTATTTTCTTTCAAGATTCAAAACTATCGATTTTGTAAAACTCATCTTTTTTTACATTGTAATTTTTACCACTACAGTACTTTTATTTTCACCGTTTTTATCACAAAATTTTATAGTAAATTATTCAAAAACAGTAGGTTTATGGTTTACTACTTTTGAGTTTAATGCCAGTTTTTATTACCTTTTCAGAGAAATTGGATATTTATTCAGAGGATATAACGAAATCGCAATTATAGGGAAAATAACAGCCATCTGCACGATTATTTTTATTGCGACTTTGGCAATATTCAAAAATAATAAATCGTTTAAAAAGCTTATTGTTTCCATGATTTTTGGCATCAGTTTTTATTATTTTTTTTCAAGCACAGTTCATCCTTGGTATGTGGCAACTCCTTTGTTATTAGGCGTTTTCACTAAATATAAATTTCCAATTATTTGGACATTTGTAGTGATTTTGAGTTATCAAGCCTACACAAACTCTCTTTCAAAAGAGAATTTGTGGCTCATTGCTTTAGAATATGTTTTGTTATATTCTTACATTATTTATGAAATTAAAAAACATATCACAAAAAAAATGATATGTTAATTATTTATTAATAAAATAGCTACGTATATTTTTATATCTTCGTGTTAAAATTTTTCTTATGAATAAACTGACTATTAAGGACATTGCCAAGAAATTTAATGTTTCTATTTCTACGGTTTCAAAAGCGTTGAATGATAGCTATGAAATTAGCGATGCTACCAAAGAAAAAATTCAGAAATATGCTAAAGAAAATAATTACAAACCCAATTTTAACGCTCTAAGTTTAAAAAACAGAAGTACAAAAACGATTGGAATTATCCTTCCAACAATGTTAAAATACTTTTTTGCACAAGTTTTTAAAGGCATTGAAAAAACCGCTTTGGAACGTGGTTATAAAGTAATTACCTGTATTTCAAACGAATCTTACGACAAAGAACTGGAAATTATTGAAATGCTTTCCAATGGAAGTATTGACGGTTTTATCCTTTCAATGGCTAAAGAAACTGAAATAAAAAAAGACTTCAATCACTTTCAGGAAACCATTGAAAACGGGATTCCAATTGTAATGTTTGACAGAGTTGCGCCAACAATTGAATGTGATAAAATCATTACTGATGACTTTAATGGCGCTTTGAATACAGTTGAACATTTGCATAAAACGGGTCATAAAAAAATTGGTTTTGTTTCTACTTTGAGTAATTTACATATAGGTCAAGAACGATTTTTAGGGTACAAAAAAGGGTTAGAAAATGTTGGATTACCCTATAATAAGGATTTTGTAATCAATATTTTTGATGACGATTATAAAAAATATGAAGAAATCTTATTACCTTTTCTGAAAAAAAATAAATTAGACAGTGTTATTACAACTGGTGAATCAGCTGCAATTGCTTGTATGAAAACAAGTTTAAAATTAGGCTATGAAATTCCAAAAGACATTTCTGTAATTGCTTTTTCAAACGGAATTTTAGCAAGACATTCAAGTCCAAAAATGACCACCATAAGTCAACATGGAGAACAAATGGGGGAAACTTGTGCAAAAATTTTGATTGATAGATTGGAAAATAAACACACTGAAATCACAACAAAAATCATCAAAACTGATTTGGTAATCAGAGATTCAAGCAAATAATTTATGAATTTTTCCAACATAAAATTAGTGGTTTCTGATATGGATGGTACTTTGCTGAATTCAGAAGGACAGGTAAGTAATCGCTTTTTTAAATTATTTCAAAAACTTCAAGAAAACAATATTCATTTTTGTGCGGCAAGTGGCAGACAGCACAATAGCATCGTTTCAAAATTAGCATCCATAAAAAATGATATTTATGTAATTGCAGAAAATGGAGGTGTTTTAAAAAAGGGTGATGAAATGCTACGCTCCTACTTTTTGAATCCTGAAAAAGTTCAAAAACTAATACCAATTTTAAGAGGAATTTCAGGTGCAAACATGGTGCTTTGTTGTGATAATACTGCCTTTATCGAAAGCAAAGACGAACGTTTTATTACACTTTTTCAAGAATATTATCACAGTTTTCAAAAAGTAGCTGATTTGACGGAAATTGCAAAAAATATTCCTGTTTTTAAGATTGCCATTTATCATTTTGATTCCTCAGAAAAATACATTTTACCTATTGTTCAAGACTTTAAAAATGAGGTTTTATTGAAAGTTTCAGGCGCACATTGGTTAGACGTTTCTGACGAAAAAGCCAACAAAGGGAATGCTTTGAAAGCTGTACAAAAACTTTTGAATGTTACAAAACAAGAAACCTTGGTTTTTGGTGATTATCACAATGATATAGAGATGATGCAAGAAGCAGGAATGAGTTTTGCCATGAAAAACGCTCACGAGGACATCAAAAAAATTGCTGATTATATTACCGAAAGTAATGATGATTTTGGTGTAGAAATGGTGTTGGAAAAGTTGGCGAAATAATAAAAATAAAATTTTAAATCATTGGTTTGCAATTAAAACTTCATAGAACACAGAGATTCAAAGTCTCTATTTCAATTAAAATAATTGCTTAGAAATAAATTTTAAACATAGAATCTGTTATGTAAAGCGAAGCTTCTATGAATAAAAAAGCTATGTGGATATAAATTTTGATAAATAGTTGATACACCTATTTAAATTAACTTTTAAGGTGAACTAGTGTAATTTAAAAATCAATCTCAACCACCAAACCTTCACTTCCTCTGATATTAAAAACGGTTTCGTCTTCAAAAATTAAATATTGTCCCTTAATTCCAACCAATTTTCCTGTGTACGTTTTTTCTTTTTCAAGTGCTAAACTTTTTGGTTTTTTTGGATATTTTAACACCGGAAATTGAATCTGTGTTTCTCGATTATTGTTAATAAAGTAAGGCAATACTTCACTTGGAATGTATTTTTTTAATTGATCTCTCCACAAAACCAAATCCTCGTCTTTGCAATCATTTTGTAGCATTTTTCGCCAGTTGGTTTTATCTGCAACATGCTCTTTCAAAGCAACTTCTGTAATTCCTGCTAAAAATCTGTTCGGAACTTCTACTATTTCAAGGGCTTCATGTGCACCTTGATCGATCCATCTTGTAGGAATTTGCTGTCTTCTGGTAACCCCAACTTTCACGTTACTCGAATTTGCCAAATACACAATATGTGGTTGCAACTGAACGGATTTTTCATATTCCAAATTACGATCTTCAATGCCTAAATGCGCTCTGCTCAACTCAGGTTTTAGTATCCAATCTCCTGCACTTGGGGTATCAAAAAAACAAGATTTACAAAAACCTTGTCTGTAAATTGGTTTTTCTAAATGACATTGCAAGCATTCATATTTTAAAAATGTTATTGATATTGTGGAATTTAACAATTGATTCATGTGTAAAAAATCAGATTTCATATCTAAATAATACTGAATTTCATCTAAATTTTCAGTTTTCATTTTTTTTAAAACTCCTTGATATTGCATCCTTAAAATTTAGTATTTTTAACTTTTTACAAAACTACAAAAAACACCAACTAATTCATGGCTTTCTACTTCGTTAATTCTATAATTTCATGGTTTTTAAAAAAACGAATCCATCAAATTGCATTGTTTTTAAAATATCCTATTGATGTGCAAGAAGAATTACTAATGAAACTAGTAACAACTGCAAAAAGAACCGAATTTGGTAAAGAATATCATTTTAGCGACATCAGAAATTATAAAGATTTTGCCGAAAAAGTACCCATTCAAAAATATGAAAGTATTGCTCCCTTAATAGAGCGTTGCAGAAAAGGAGAACAAAATTTGTTTTGGCCAACACCAATAAAATGGTTTGCAAAATCGAGTGGAACTACCAATGCAAAAAGTAAATTTATCCCTGTTAGCAACGAAGCTTTGGAATTTTGCCACCTAAAAGCAGGCAAAGACATGCTTTGTTTATACATTACCAACAACGAGGAAAGTCAGTTGTTTACTGGAAAGGGCTTGAAATTAGGAGGAAGTTCCGCAATTTATGAAGATAACAATTCCTATTTTGGAGATTTATCTGCAATTCTTACCGAAAATTTGCCTTTTTGGGCAGATTTTAGTTCAGCACCCAAACAAGAAACTGCTTTAATGGCTGAATGGGAAACAAAATTAGAAGCCATTATTGAAGAAACAATCTTTGAAGATATCACAAGTTTGGTGGGCGTGCCAAGTTGGATGTTGGTTTTATTAAATCGTGTTTTGGATAAAACTGGCAAAGAAAATATCTTGGAAGTTTGGCCAAATTTAGAAGTATATTTTCATGGAGGCGTAAATTTCAATCCATATCGAGAACAATTCAAAAAATTGATTCCAAAAAAAGACTTCAAATATTATGAAACGTATAATGCTTCTGAAGGATTTTTTGCCATTCAAGATCAAAACAATTCAAAAGAATTATTACTAATGTTGGATTACGGAATTTTCTATGAATTTATTCCAATGACCGAATATAAAGGAGAAAGTTCTAAAGCGATTCCATTATCAGAAGTTAAAAAAGAGGTGGATTATGGAATGATTATAAGTACAAATGGAGGTTTGTGGCGCTATCACATTGGTGATACCGTAAAATTTACTTCTTTAGAACCTTACAGGATAAAAATCACAGGAAGAACAAGGCATTATATAAATGTTTTTGGTGAAGAATTGAACATCGAAAACGCAGAAGATGCCCTGAAATTAGCTTGCGAAAAAACACAATCAACTATCGTAGATTATACAGTTGCACCAATTTTTATGGAAGGAAAAAATAGTGGTGGTCACGAATGGATGATAGAATTTAAAGAACATCCATCAAATCTTTTATACTTTACTGAGCTGTTAGACAATGCTTTAAAATCAATAAACTCTGATTATGAAGCAAAAAGATACAATAATATCACGTTGACATTGCCCAAAATAAATGTCGCAAAAGAAGGATTGTTTTATGAATGGTTAAAGAAGAATGGAAAATTGGGTGGACAGCACAAAGTGCCAAGATTGTTAAATACTAGAGATTTTTTAGAGGAATTATTAGCATTGTAATTTTTTTTTTAAAACTTAAATCTCATAAAAAGGTATGATTTTTGATATAATTATTTTTTACTGTAAACAAAAAAAATAACATTGACAAAAAAAATATTTCTCTTCACTGTTTTGCTTTTTTTAAGTTTTTCAGCGACATCTCAAGTTGTTACGATTATCAATAAAGAAACCAAAGAAGCTTTAGAACAAGTTACTATTTTTCATCAAAAAACAAAAAATTATGTAACCACAGATGAAAAAGGACAAGTTGATATTCAAATATTTAAAAACACAGAACAGCTAGAAATAAGATTTCTAGGTTTTAAAACAAAGCGTAAAAGTTATTCTGAAATTCAAAAAAATAAATTTGTGATTGAGTTGGAACCCAGCATTTTGAACATGAATGAAATTGTGATTTCTGCCTCAAAATGGAAACAAAAAAAATCAGAACTCGCCACAAAAGTAAGTATAATTTCTAACAACGAAATCCTATTATTAAATCCACAAACTGGCGCTGATTTACTCACAATTTCTGGAAAAGTATTTGTTCAAAAAAGTCAACAAGGAGGAGGAAGTCCAATGATTAGAGGCTTTGCAACCAACAGATTGCTATATACCATTGATGGCGTTCGTATGAATAATGCCATTTTTAGAGCTGGAAATATTCAAAATGTAATCTCTTTAGACCCGTTTTCAATCGAAAAAACGGAGATTGTTTTTGGACCAGGTTCCGTAATTTATGGAAGTGATGCAATTGGTGCTGTGATGAGTTTTAAAACGCTGAGTCCTAGATTGTCTTTTGATGACAAAACCACCATTTCTGGAAACGCTTTTACACGATTTTCATCTGCAAATGGAGAAAAAACTGTTCATGCTGATGTGAATGTAGGCTTCAAAAAATGGGCATTTGTAACGAGTATTAGCCACCATAATTATGGAAATTTATTAATGGGAAGCAATGGTCCTGACGAATATTTAAGAAATTTTTATGTAGAAACACAAAACAATCAAGATGTTGTGATTGAAAATAGCAATCCTAAAAACCAAATTCCTAATGGATTTACACAAACAAATTTGATGCAAAAAATCCGTTTTAAACCTTATGAAAACTGGAATCTTGAATATGGATTTCACTTTTCAGAAACCTCAAGTTTTGATAGATATGACAGGCATTTGATTACCAGAAATGGAAATCCACGTTATGGAGAATGGAAATATGGCCCACAAAAATGGTTGATGAATAATCTTGAAATACGAAAAAAAACAAAACATTCTTTTTTTGACGAGGTAAGTTTGAGACTTACACATCAAAATTTTGAAGAAAGTAGAATTAGCAGAGATTTCAACGCAACTCAAAGAGAAACAAGAACTGAAAAAGTAGTTGCGTATTCAACCAATTTAGATTTTTCAAAAGTTTTAAGTTCAAGAAACAAATTAATTTATGGAACTGAATATGTGTTTAATGAGGTAACTTCAACAGGAATAAACACAAATATTAGTACGAATTTCTCACAAAAAGGCCCTAGCAGATATCCCAATGCAACTTGGTCTTCTTTAGGATTTTATGTTTCTAATCAAACTGATTTTGATAAAAAATGGACTTTACAAACTGGTTTGCGATATAATTTTTACAAATTAGACGCCACTTTTGATACTACTTTTTATCCATTTCCATTTACAGAAACCAAGATTGATGATGCAGCTTTTTCTGGAAGTGTAGGTTTGGTTTATAGACCTGACAAAAGTTGGTTGTTTAGTACAAATATTTCTTCTGCTTTTCGTTCGCCAAATGTGGATGATGTTGGAAAAGTTTTTGATTCTGAACCTGGAATTGTGGTTGTTCCAAATCCAAATTTAAAAGCTGAATATTCTTACAATACTGATATTTCAATTGCAAAAACCTTTGGTGATTTTCTAAAAATTGAACTTACAGGTTTTTATACTCTATTAAATAACGCTTTGGTTCGCAGAGATTTCACCTTGAATGGACTTACTCAAATTATGTATGATGGCGAATTGAGTGATGTGCAAGCAATTCAAAATGCAGCTTCAGCAAATGTGTATGGATATCAAACAAGTTTTGAAATTGATCTTGGAAAAGGCGTTGGATTTTCATCAGATTTCAACTATCAAAAAGGAGAAGAAGAATTGGATAATGGCGAAAAAAGTCCATTAAGACATGCAACTCCTTGGTTTGGAAGTACACGTATCACTTATTCTTTGAATAAATTGAAAGCACAATTTTATACAAATTATAGTGGTGAAGTTGCTTTTAAAAACATGCCAGAAACTGAAATTGCAAAACCTTATATGTATGCAATTGACCAAAATGGCAATCCTTATTCGCCTTCTTGGTTTACATTGAATATAAAAACTTCTTATAGATTTGCTGAAAATTTATTGTTTTCATCTGGTATTGAAAATTTGGCTGACAAACGCTACAGACCTTATAGCTCAGGAATTGTTTCGCCTGGAAGAAACTTTGTAATCTCTTTAAAAGCAACGATTTAGATTATACTTTACGTTCAACAACGTAATCAATCATCGTTATAAGCGAACTTTTATACTCAGAATCAGGAAAGTTTTCGAGAATTGTTAATGCATTGTTTTTGTACTCATTCATTTTAGAAATCGTGTACTCAATTCCTCCATGATTTTTTACAAAATCAATCACTTCTTTTACCCTAGTTTTGTCTCTGTTGTATTTTTTCACAGAATTGATAATCCACGCTTTTTCTTTTGGAGAGCAGGTATTCAAAGTGTAAATTAATGGCAACGTCATTTTTTGCTCTTTGATGTCAATGCCTGTTGGTTTTCCAATTTTTTCATCAGAATAATCAAACAAATCATCTTTTATTTGAAAAGCGATGCCAATATATTCTCCAAATTTGCGCATTTGCTGCACAGTTTCTTCATTTGCACCCACAGAAGCAGCTCCAATTCCACAACAAGCTGCAATTAAAGTCGCTGTTTTTTGACGAATAATTTCAAAATAAATTTCTTCGGAAATATCTAATTTTCTGGCTTTTTCAATCTGTAATAATTCGCCTTCACTCATTTCACGAACAGCAATTGAAATCAATTTAAGCAAGTCAAAATCGCCATTATCAATCGAAAGTAATAATCCTTTTGACAATAAAAAATCACCAACCAAAACCGCAATTTTGTTTTTCCAAAGAGCATTTATCGAAAAAAAACCACGTCTTCTATTGCTATCGTCAACTACATCATCATGCACTAAAGTAGCAGTGTGAATCAATTCCACTACAGATGCTCCTCTATAAGTTCGTTCTTCAAAACCACCATCAGAAACCATTTTTGCCACCAAAAAAACAAACATTGGTCGCATTTGTTTTCCTTTTCTGCGAATAATGTAATACGTAATTCTATTTAAAAGTGGTACATTGGATTGCATGGAATCTTTGAATTTTTTTTCAAAGAGTTCCATTTCCATTTTAATGGGAAGTTTTATGAGTTCTACTGGTTTCATCTGACTCGCAAAAATAAACAATAAAAATTACAACAGATAGATTTAAAAAACAGTATCAATTAAAAAAAAGTTACGATTTATTCGCCAATTGACCACAAGCTGCATCAATATCTTTTCCTCTGCTTTTTCTGACATTTACAGTGATATCATACATTTCCAAATTGGAAATATAATTGTTGATAGCACTAGAGCTTGCTTGCTGAAATTGCCCATCATCAATAGGATTGTATTCAATCAAATTGACTTTACAAGGCACAAATTTACAAAATTCAATCAAGGCTTTGATATCTTCATTTCTGTCATTAATTCCTTCCCAAACAACATATTCATACGTGATTTTTCGTTTGTTTTTTTCATACCAATATTCCAAAGATTCGCGCAAATCAGTCAATGGAAAATGTTCATTAAATGGCATAATTGATGTTCTAACTTCCTCAATAGCAGAATGTAAAGAAACTGCTAAATTGAATTTAACTTCATCATCAGCCATTTTTTTAATCATTTTTGGAACACCAGAAGTAGAAACCGTAATTCGTTTTGAAGACATTCCTAAACCTTCTGGAGATGTGATTTTTTCAATAGCTTTTAACACATTATTGTAATTCATCAAAGGTTCTCCCATTCCCATAAACACAATATTGGTGAGTTTTTTTTGATGATATAACTGACTTTGTTGGTCAATTACAACTACTTGATCATAAATTTCATCAGGATTCAAATTGCGCATTCTTTTTAAACGAGCAGTTGCGCAAAATTTACAATCCAAACTACAACCCACTTGACTTGAAACACAGGCTGTTGTTCTTTTTTTTGTCGGAATTAAAACCGATTCAACCACCAAACCATCATGCAATTTAATACCATTTTTGATAGTCCCATCTTTGCTTTTTTGCATGGAATCTACTTTGATATGATTGATAACAAAATTGTTTTCTAACATTTCTCTCGTTTGTTTAGAAATATTGGTCATGTCTTCAAAAGAATGCAAAGACTTACTCCAAAGCCAATCATACACTTGATTTCCACGAAAAGCTTTATCGCCATTTTTTTCAAAAAAATCGCGTAATTGTTCTTTTGTGAGTGCTCTAATATCTTTCTTTGTAGTTTCCATTGGCTGCAAAAATACAAAACCTCACAAGCATTACTGTGAGGTTTTCGGTTTCTATTTTTTTATGTTAAAATAATTAGATTATTAACATGGCATCTCCGTAAGAGTAAAATCTATATTTTTCTTTGATTGCTTCTTTATAAGCTTTCATTAAAAAATCGTATCCAGCAAACGCTGCAGTCATCATCATTAATGTTGATTTTGGCGTATGAAAATTGGTAATCATAGAATCTGCAATGCTAAAATCATACGGAGGAAAAATAAATTTATTGGTCCAACCTTCATAAGGATTTAGCAAGTGATTAGCTGATACTGAGGACTCTACAGTTCTCATTACAGTAGTTCCAACTGCACAAATTCTTCTTTTTTCTTTTTTTGCTTGATTGATTTTTTGGGCAGCATTTGCAGTAATAATAATTTGCTCAGAATCCATTTTATGCTTAGATAAATCTTCTACTTCAACAGGACTAAAAGTTCCTAAACCAACATGCAAAGTCATTTCTGCAAATTCTATTCCTTTGATTTCTAAACGTTTCATCAAATGTTTTGAAAAATGCAAGCCTGCTGTTGGAGCAGCAACTGCGCCTTCGTGTTTTGCATAAATGGTTTGGTAACGCTCTTCATCTTCAGGAGTTAATTTTCTGTTGATGTATTTTGGAAGTGGCGTTTCGCCCAATTCTATTAGTTTTTCTCTAAAAGCTTCATAAGATCCGTCAAATAAAAAACGCAACGTTCTTCCTCTAGAAGTGGTGTTATCGATAACTTCCGCAACCAAACTATCATCATCACCAAAAAATAATTTGTTTCCAATTCTGATTTTTCTTGCAGGATCTACTAAAACATCCCACAGTCTGTTTTCAGCATTCAATTCTCTCAATAAAAAAACTTCTATTTTTGCACCCGTTTTTTCTTTATTTCCATACATTCTTGCAGGAAAAACTTTGGTGTTGTTTAACATTAAGACGTCACCCTCTTCAAAGTAATCAATAATGTCTTTAAATAATTTATGCTCAATAGTTTGTGTTTTTCTGTTCAGCACCATCAAACGAGATTCGTCTCTGTGTTCTGCTGGATATTCTGCCAATAATTCATCAGGCAATTTAAATTCATAGTGTGATAATTTCATACGACTATTTTGATTAAAGTCAACAAAGATACAATTTCAAAACAGGCGTTGTCAAGTGTTTGGGTGTTTATTTTAATTTTCCAATTTTTCACTAAGCAACACCTTGTTTAAAAACACTTTTTACTTAATCACAATCTTTTTAATTGCTGAATTATTTTCGAAATCTTGAATTTTTACTAAATACAATCCTGTAGCTAAATCAGAAACATTGAGTTGTTTTTGATTTGATGTTTTTACTTTTTGACCTTGAATATTGTAAATTTCTACTGATTGCAATTCTAATACTGTTTCAATATTTAAAATATCATTTACAGGATTGGGGTATAATGCTACTTCTAGATTCTTTTGAGAGTAATCTGATGATGATAAAGTGTTGTTAGCATGTAAGTTTGAAATTTCCGTGTCTGTCAATACATAATTATAAATTTTTAAATCATCAATTGCGCCGTTGAACCAAAATTCTCCTCCAACTCCAATTCCAATTCTGAATTCATCGGAATTGTTAATTGTATTCCATACAATAGCTTGAGAACCTAATAATATGCCGTTTTTATAGACTTTTGCATTAGTTCCATCATACGCACAAACATAATGGTCCCATGTAGCCAAATTGTTTGTACTTAATGCCGTATAATTATTATTATAGCCTAGAACCATTGTAAATCCATCAGTTATAGAAAACCCAAAAGCGTTACTATTACTAAATGCTCCATAAGAGAATATTGTATTATGAAATGGAAATGCAGAATTGTATGCATTTACTTTTACCCAAACAGAAACAGTACGAGGAGCATTACCATAAGGTAATCCTGTAATTGTTGCTGTTGAACCTGTACTGTTTATATTAATTGCACCTGACGTATTACCATGTCTGTCTGTTGTAAATGAAGTTCCAGAATTTGAAGCAAACGGAACAGATCCTAAAAGATTATTATATGTGTTATCAAAACTATATTCTGCAATTTTAGATTCAGCAGGGTTTGTGGTAAAATTTAAAATTGAAGAATAAGAAGTGCCATTACTGTTAGTTGCTTCAATTTGATATGTGTATGTTGTGCCCGGAGTTAAACCAGTAAAAATTACATTTCCAGATGTATTTGTATTTCCTACAGCAGGGAATCCTGTTTCTGAAACCGTGATAATGCCTCCATCCAAAATATATACAAGGGAAGTAGTATTATTTCCATTTGCATTTAAAGTATAATTGATAGTAGCTGTTGTAGTTGTAATAACTGATGTTGATATATTTGAAATTATAGGTATTAATGATGTTGTAGTAAAAGTACCTATTGTAGTTGTACTTGTTCCATTCATGTTGGTAGCTTCGATAAGATAGTAGTAATCAGTGTTTGGTGTTAATCCAGTAAGTACAGTATTACCAGCTGTATTAGTAGTTCCTGTTGCCGAAAATCCAGTAATTGAACTAGTTGTTGCATTGTTTGATAACCCATAACGAACAATTGATGTTGTGTTACTTCCTTTAGCATTAATAGTATAATTAATAGTTGCATCATTGGAAGTAATGTTAGAAGGAGGTGAATAAAACACTTCTGGTTTATTTGATGGAGTTGTAAATGAACCAATTACAGAATTGGTATAAACACCAAAGGCAAGTGCTCTAAATCTAAAATAATAAGTTGTTTCGGGAAGGAGATTTAATCGATTATAAGAAAGATTATAAAATCCTGCAAATTTATTCGAACTCTCTTGATTCGCTCCAGAATTAATAGCTGCCTCACTTGTTGCTATTTGATAAGAAATTTGATAGGAGTTGTTTAAATTCACAGTACCATTAATGTAGCTGAAGTGCTGGTAACATTTGTTGCATAGGGATTTCCAAAAGAAACTTGAGCGTTAGCAAAATTGCTAATAAAAATCATCAGAAATAGTAATTTTGTTTTCATAAAAAATAATTTTAAAAATTTACACAAAATTACTTTAGCAACTTCATGTTTAAGAAGTTGGGTTTACCAAACCTCATTTTCAGTTTACCAAATAATATTTCGTTAATCAAAAACGTGGTTTGGTAAACTGGTTTATACAACTACAAGGTGAGTTTCTTACATTTGTTGAAAATCAAAATCAATTGCGGAATTTATTCTTCATATTTTTATTGCTGTCCTATATATGTGTCTCACAAAATCCATATCATTTTACTATTGACAAAACTTCAGGTTTGCCTTCCAATAGTGTGTATGACATTTTTCAAGATAGCAAAGGTTTTATGTGGTTTGCAACTGGAAAAGGATTGACCAAATACGATGGTAATTATTTCAAAACATTTACGGCTGATTTTCAAACTTCAAAGTCAGGTTCATGTATTGCAGAAGATGATTTTGGCAGAATTTGGTATGCCAATTTTGATGGCTTTTTATATTATGTTGAAAAAGGGATTATAAAAGCTTTGCCTCAAAAAACTTCTCTTGGCTATTATAGATTTGGAATCATAAAGAACGAGCTTTTTCTAATTCAACCAAATGCCGTTTTTGTGTATGATTTAAAAACGTTAACCATAAAATACAAACATAAAATTTCGGACAAACAAATCTCATTTTGTTATGCAACTTCAGAAAAATTTTATGCTTTAGGTGATTTTTTATATGAATTTGGAAGCGAAAATGTTATTATAAAGCACGATTTGCCAAACAATTTTTATAAAAATATTGTCACTCCAATAATGAATAAATTGGGGCGAAAACTCATCATCAATTCGAAATCATCAGCTGTTTTTTATAGTTTTGAAAATGGGTTGTTTTCAAAATCGAAATTGACAAATTCAGCTGATTTTATCCAAAATACTGCAATAATTGATAATGCTATTTGGGTTTGTACACCCAATGGAATTTATAAAAAAGATTTAGTTTCCAATCAACATAAATCATACTTTTCTTATCAAAATATATCTTATGCTTTTAAAGACAAAAACAGCAATTACTGGGTTTCAACGCTCAATAAAGGAGTGTTATTCATCAAAGATTTTTCAAATAATTTTATTGATTTACAGCCAAAACCAATTTCTTTAGTTTTGACTAAAAATGAAATTTATATTGGCTCAGAAAAAGATTTGATTTATAAACTTAATATTGATAATCTAAAAACCGAAATCATTCATCAAAGCAAAAGCAATCACGCAATTAGTCAAATTTTTGTAGATACTATTTCCAATAATATTTTTTTCAACTCTTTTAAATTCAATATTTTAAATAAATATAATAAAATTATAAATAACTATTCTATTGCTATAAAAGACATCAAAAAAGTAGATGAAAAATATTTTTCATTCGCCGCAAGTGGACTTTTAGGAATTTTTTATGTGGATGAAAATTTGAAAAGTAGTTGGGATTTTATCTTTGAAAAAAATAAAAATGAAGCCTTTTCAGGATTTAACCAATCACTACTTTTAACAAATACAAATGGAAAATCTACAGAATACAACCCAACAAATAATACCATTTATTACGCAACTAATAATGGATTAATTGCCATTACCAATGATGGAAAATCGAAAGAAATTAAGCATCAAAATCAAACTGTTTTTCTTATAAAAATTCAAAAATATAAAGACAAAATTATTGGATTATCCACCTCAGAAAAATTATATTCCATCAATTCTAATAATGAAATTTCTGAATTTAATTTACCAGATTTTATTGCAAAAGAAAAGTTTAGTAGATTTTTTATTAGAAATCAATTTTGCTATTTATTTACTGAAAAAAGCATTTATGAATTTGATTTTGAATCTCAAAAAACACAAAAAATACTTTCAATAAGTAATGATATTGAGGTTACTGATGTTGTTTTGAAAAATAATCAACTCTTCTTTGCAACTTCAAAAGGAATTGTGATAAAAAACAGGAACGAAATTGACAATTTTCCAAAACCATCTTTAATTATCAATGAAATTCAAATCAATGGAAAACGAATTGAATTGAATCAAGTAACAGCCCTAAATCCTGATCAAAATGATGTAGAAATTAATTTTTCTACTTTGGCATTTGTTCCAAATGAAAGTTATCCTGTTTCTTACAAAATCAATAATTCTGATTGGAAAACTTTGGATTTTAGTGATAAAAATCTAAAACTTTCCTCTTTATCCCCAGGAAAATACAACATTCAGTTGGCAATAAATGATAACAATTCAAAAATTGATTTGCAAACGATTCAGTTCACCATAAAAAAACCATTTTGGTTGCATCCATTTTTTATAATTGGATTTGTTGCTATTTTTATGGGATTCATTTATTGGATTTATAACTTACAAATCAGAAAAATTGAAAAAAGAAATCTATTGCAGTTAGAAAAAGTGAATTTGGAAAAAAATCTAAATCAGTCAAAACTAAAAGCCATCAAATCGCAAATGAATCCGCATTTTTTCTACAATGCTTTGAATACGATTCAGTCTTATATTTTGTCAAATGATAAAAAACAAGCCGTAAATTATTTGTCGAAATTTTCGAATTTAACGCGAACCATTTTAGAAATGTCCGAAAAAGAAACCATTTCAATTGCGGAAGAAGTGAAAACGCTTGGATTGTATTTGGACATTGAAAAAGCGCGTTTTGAAGAAGATTTTGAATATCAAATTTTGGTTGATAAAAAAATTGATGCCGAAAATATCAAAATTCCAACAATGTTGCTGCAACCTTATGTTGAAAATGCCGTAAAACATGGATTATTGCACAAACAAGGTAAAAAATTAGTCACCATTCACTTTCAAAAAATCGATAAACATATTAGAATTAGTGTTGATGACAATGGTATTGGTCGTCAAAAAAGTGCCGAATTAAATGCCATAAAAAACAAAAACCATCAATCTTTTGCCTCTGAAGCCACGCAAAATAGAGTGAATTTACTCAATCAATACAATCAAAAAAATATTTCAATTCAGTTTATTGATAAAACAAATTTGAGCCAACAAACTATTGGAACTACTGTTGTTTTTGAAATTCCAATCACTTATTAATATGAAAGCAATCATTATCGACGACGAAAAAAGAGCCAGAATCTCATTATCATTATTGATGCAGGAATATTGTCCAAATGTAAAAATTGTTGCAGATTGCGAAAATCTTCCTGAAGGTGTGAAAGCTATCAGAAAACACAATCCTGATTTGATATTATTAGATATTGAAATGCCTGGACATAGTGGATTGGAATTATTAGATTTTTTTGATGAAAATGAAGTCAATTTCTCCATCATTTTTACGACTGCTTATAACGAATATGCCTTGCAAGCGTTCAAATTTTCTGCAATTGATTATTTATTAAAACCAATAAATCCAACACAATTGGTTGATGCTATCAAAAGATTGGAAAAAAACATCCAAAAGTTTGAAAATTTTCAAGTTTTAAAAGAAAATATTTCAAGAGAAAACTTAACAAAAATTGCTGTTCCTTCTGGAAATAGTTTGATTTTTATTAACATTACTAAAATTTCTTACATAAAAGGTGAAGGCGCTTATTCTGAAATTTTTTGCCATCATGGAACAAAGAATTTAGTAAGCAGAAATCTGAAAAATTTTGAAGATATTTTGTGTAATGACAACCGTTTTTTAAGAGTACACAAATCCTATATCGTAAATTTAGAACAAGTAGTTTTGTTCAATAAATCAGATGGAGGAAGTTTGTCTTTAGAGGATAAAAGCCAAATTCCTGTTTCACCAGAGAAAACGCAACTTTTATTAGAAAAAATAAAAATCATCAAGCGTTAAACCAATTCATCTACTTCAATTCCAACTTGTTGCATATCATCCCAAAATTTTTGATATGATTTTGTAACCACTTCAGCATTCAAAATTTTGATAGGAACTTTCAATGCTAATGGCGCAAAAGCCATAGCCATTCTGTGGTCATTATAGGTCTTAATCTTAATATTTTTATGGATGTTAGACGATTTTTCCAAATGCAAACTTTTATCAGAAACAGAAATGGTAGCACCTAATTTGGTCAATTCATCATGCAAAGCTTCTAATCTGTCAGTTTCTTTGATTTTTAGCGTGTGCAATCCTGATAAATTACAGGCAATTCCTTCTGCAAAACAAGTAACTGCAATGGTTTGTGCAATGTCTGGAGCATTTTTTAAATCAATTTCCAAAACAGTTGAACTACTTTCTTTTACTTTTTTCAGCGTAATTGAATTGTCTTGAAAAACAGTTTCCACGCCAAAATGTTGATAGATTTTCGCCAAACAAGAATCTCCTTGCAAACTATTTTTTTTGTATGCTGTTAAAGAAATTTCGCTTCCAATTTCAGATAATGCCACAATTGAATAAAAATAACTAGCTGAAGACCAATCAGATTCCACTACAATTAGGTGTTTTTCAATCGCTTTTTTTGGAAAAACTTGAATAAAATTTCCCTCGAATTTCGTTTCAATTCCTAATTGATGCAACAAACTCAACGTCATTTCAATATAGGGGATGGACGTAATTTCGCCCAACAATTCTATTGTCAAACCTTTCTCTAATTTTGAGGCAATTAATAACAAAGACGAAATGTATTGACTGCTTACGTTTCCATGAATTTGTACTTTTTCTTTCGTAATTTTTGTGCCCAAAATTCGCAATGGTGGGTACCCAATTTTATCTTCATAGGTTATTTTTGCTCCTAAATCTTGCAAGGCATCTACCAAAATTTTGATAGGCCTGTTTTGCATTCTTTCAGAACCTGTTAAAATCACTTTTTTACCTTCAGTAGTGGCAAAATACGAAGTTAAAAAACGCATAGCTGTTCCTGCATGACCTATGTCAACCAATTCAATTTCAGTTGATAAAGCATATTGCATGTGTATAGAATCATCAGAATCTGATAAATTTTCAATAGAAATTTCAGGAAATAATTTTTGCAAAATCAGCAATCTGTTAGACTCACTTTTGGAACCAGAAATGGTAATTTTTTCAAAAATTTGTCGCTGTTTTTGATTGAAATCTAGTTGAATGTTCATGCGGATTTGATAATTAAATGGAAATTAAAACTGTGCAATATTTTTATATTTTTCAATGTTCAAAGTTACAGCAGAAATAATCTTTGACAAACTTTCAGAAAATAACTTTCAGCTTAATTAAAAAAAATAACGATTAAAAAAACAATTTTAATTATGCCTGTTTTTAAATTGTTGCTGAATTTTTTTTTGCAAACAATAAAAAATTCGCATAGAAAAAGTAAATAAAACTGCTTGAATAATTAGAGATTTTAAATTGAAATCAAACTCATAAAACAAAGTAGCAACGCAGTAAAAAACAGCAAAAAAGACAAAGTATATTGGGATAAACATCAAAAAATATTTCCCCAAAGGCAAAGAAATAATGAGTTCCTCTTCTTCAATAACGCTTAGGTTCAATCGTTTACTAATGTTTTTTAAATTCATGATTTCATGTTTTTATTGGTAACATACAATCCATAAAAAAAACTTAACACAATTTTATACCCAAAAAAAACTTGCCATTTTCCGTTATTAAAA
>Ga0210023_1000319_pt1 | contig 37461 bp, 32 predicted proteins | sample CryGeymeta201524_FD_183987 | JGI IMG/M metagenome (GOLD analysis project Ga0210023, IMG submission 183987) | Groundwater microbial communities from Crystal Geyser aquifers in Utah, USA - Crystal Geyser metaG 2015-24 (SPAdes) (version 2) | ecosystem: Environmental > Aquatic > Deep subsurface >... | reverse complement strand
CCCTAAGCCGGACAAGCCGGAACCAAAAAGGCAACACAAAACCTCGGTCGTGCGCAAGATTTTTGGACGTTCAGCCGATTTACGTCCCCGCAAATGTTCTTGGGTTGACCAAGAGAAAGTTTGTAACCCATTGGGTTTAAAGGCATTTTGCCCATGGCGAAATAATCGCCGGATTCATTTTGACACATCAGAATTCTTCGCAGGAAATGTGAAGACTGAACTTGTTAGAGACTAATGACTTGGATATCTATTTAATGGGGGTACAGTAATTAAATCCGAGACGGAACACAGCATTCGCGTCATCAGCTTTCGCAAAGCCAATCCAAGAGAAGGAGCAAAACATGGTTTCACGCTTACCAAAAATTGATGCCAGCGGCGAAGCCAGCGATCTGTCAGACGTTGACCCAGCTGCCTTCAAATCCTTGTCCACCCTACCCACTTCCTTGCAAACCAAGTTGCGTGGTCGGCCCAAAGCCATCGCCACCAAAGAGCCCATCAAGCTCAGAATCGATGCCGATGTGCTCATGGCCTTACGCGCCACAGGAGACGGATGGCAAACACGCATCAACGACACGCTTCGCGCCTCATTGCAATTGGCTGGGAAACTGGGCTGATTACTGGCACTAAATTCTTGGATATACAACATATTGACCCATAGCCCTTGTAAAATAAGCGTATACAGCTATTTATTAGATAGCAATTCAAGGCCATAGCTGCGCCACCAAAGCTGCAGCAGAAATGACACGCTGCGGCATGGCTGCGTCTTGCAGCAGCAACTTGTCACCTGTCACCAAACTCAGGTCAGACCGACACCCCAGCAACTCCCACAAGAACTGGTCGCCGGGGTCTGGTGCTTGGGGCTGATCTGTGGCGGGCATGGGGTTCAACACAATGGCATGGTGCGCAATGTCAAGTAAAACCGTGTCCACTTCTGCAACCGTCAAACCATGCAGCTTTTGCAGGTGGGGGCGCAGCAGTACAGCACGGTATTCGGCTAGCAAGCGCTCTGACAAAACAAAACTGAAACTGGCGCGCAACATGCCGTCCAGAACACGAGCCACCGGTGAATCAGCATGGGCTGTGAGCAAACCTGCCACCACAACATTGGTGTCGATGATGAAAAATTGGCTCACAGACCTTGACGCTCGGCGTGTTGGGCATCCAGTGCCAGCGCCATGGCTTGGTCATCACTCAGTTCCGTACGTGCGCGCGCCCTGCGCACCAGTTCTTGCGCCTGCTCACGCGATTTGATACCGAAAAATTCAAGGCTCTCGTCGATCAACTGGCCGATGGTTTTGTGACGCTGCGCGGCTGCTTCTTTCAAAGCGCGGTAACGTGAATCGTCAAGCGTGATGGTCAAGCGGCTCATGGTGATTTTTCACATTGGTGTTAAAACACCAACATATTACAACACCTCAAACACCCCGCAAGCGCCCATGCCGCCGCCGATGCACATCGTCACTGCCACGCGCTTGGCCCCACGGCGCTTGCCTTCAATCAGCGCGTGGCCGGTCAGGCGCTGGCCGCTCACGCCGTAAGGGTGGCCTACCGCAATGGCACCGCCGTTCACATTCAGGCGAGCGTTGTCAATGCCCAGCTTGTCGCGGCAGTAGATCACCTGCACGGCAAAGGCTTCGTTGAGTTCCCACAGGTCGATGTCATCCACCTTCAGCCCCAGGCGACCCAGCACTTTGGGAATGGCAAAGGCCGGGCCAATGCCCATTTCATCGGGCTCGCAACCCGCCACGGCAAAACCCAAAAAGCGGCCCAGTGGCTGCAGGCCTTTGCGCTGCGCGGTGACCTCATCCATGACCACCACCGCGCCCGCGCCGTCGGAAAACTGGCTGGCATTGCCCGCGGTGACCACGCCGCCCGACACGGCCGAGCGCAGGCCCTTGATGCTGTCATAGGTGGTGCCAGGGCGAATGCCTTCGTCGTTGCTGACGGTGACCTGTTTGGTGATCAAGCCCAGGGTCTTGTCGGCCACGCCCATGGTCACTGTGATGGGCGCGATCTCGGCGGCGAACAACCCCGCCTCCAGCGCGGCGGTGGCTTTTTGCTGGCTGGCCGCACCAAATTCATCCATCGCCTGACGACTGATGCCATAGCGCTTGGCGACAATTTCTGCCGTCTCCAGCATGCTCATGTAGACCTCGGGTTTGACGCGGTTGAGCTCCGGGTCGCGCAGCATGTGGGTGTTGGCCTCTTGCTGCACGCATGAGATGCTCTCAACCCCACCGGCCACATAAATGTTGCCTTCGCCGCTGATGATGCGCTGCGAGGCCAGGGCGATGGACTGCAGCCCAGAGGAGCAAAAACGGTTCACCGTCATGCCGCTGACCGTCACCGGGCAACCGGCGCGCAGGGCAATCTGGCGTGCAATGTTGGAGCCGTCGGCCCCTTCGGGAAAGGCGCAGCCCATGATCACGTCCTCAATCTCGGCGGCGTCGATGCCGGCCCGTGCGATGGCGTGCTGCACCGCGTGGCCGCCCAGGGTGGCTCCGTGGGTCATGTTGAAAGAGCCCTTCCAGCTTTTGGCCAAAGGGGTGCGGGCGGTGGATACGATTACGGCAGATGTCATGTTGAGCTCCTGAGAGGTATAGGTTGGGTTTGATTTCAGGGTTGGCGCAGGTGAGAGGTCGTTTGAATTTGTAGGTCAGGCTTCAGCCTGACATGGCGGGTTGAAACCCGCCCTACGAAGCCAAGAAACCGCATGCCCCAGCAGCAAATCAGGCAAATGTTTTGCCGTCAGCGGCAAGCCGGGCCAAGAGCGGCGCGGGCTGCCAGAACTTGGCATCGTCGTGCGGATTCTGGGCAAAGCGGTGCATGGCTTGCACCACGTTGAACAGGCCGACTTCGTTGGCATAGTTCATTGGGCCACCGCGCCAGATGGGAAAGCCGTAGCCCATCAGGTACACCATGTCGATGTCACTGGCCTTGCTGGCAATGCCTTCTTCCAGAATGTGGGCGGCTTCGTTGACCAGGCTGAACACCAGGCGCTGCACAATTTCTTCGTCCGAAATCTTGCGTGGGGTGATACCCAGGCTTGTCCGGTGGTCTTCAATCATTTGAACCACTTCGGCATTGGGGATGGCGTCGCGTTTGCCGGGCACGTAGTCGTACCAACCGGCACCGGTCTTCTGGCCAAAGCGTCCTTGCTCGCACAGCAGGTCGGCGGTTTTGCTGTACTTCATGTCGGGTTTCTCAAGGTAGCGGCGCTTGCGAATGGCCCAGCCAATGTCGTTGCCCGCCAGGTCGCCCATGCGAAACGGCCCCATGGCAAAGCCAAATTTCTCGATCGCCTTGTCCACCTGCGCCGGGGTGCAGCCTTCGTCCAGCAAGAAGCCACCCTGACGGCCATATTGCTCGATCATGCGGTTGCCAATGAAGCCGTCGCACACGCCCGAGACCACCGCCGTTTTCTTGATCTTTTTGGCCAGCGCCATCACCGTGGCCAGCACGTCTTTGGCCGTCTTCTCGCCGCGCACCACTTCCAGCAGCTTCATCACATTGGCCGGGCTAAAAAAGTGGGTGCCCAGCACGTCTTGCGGACGCTGGGTGAAGGCGGCGATTTTGTTCACGTCCAGCGTGGAAGTGTTGCTAGCCAGAATCGCGCCGGGTTTCATCACCCGGTCCAGCTCCTTGAACACCGCTTCTTTCACGCCCAGTTCTTCAAACACAGCCTCAATCACCAGGTCGGCGTCTTTGAGGTCGTCGTAGCTCAGGGTGGTGGTCAGCAAAGCCATGCGCTGCTCGTATTTGTCTTGCTTGAGTTTGCCTTTTTTGACCTGTGCTTCGTAATTCTTGCGGATGGTGGCCAGGCCTCTGTCCAGCGCGTCGGGCTTCATCTCCAGCATCTTCACCGGCACACCGGCGTTGAGGAAGTTCATGGCAATGCCGCCACCCATCGTGCCCGCGCCAATGATTGCCACAGAATGAATAGCGCGTTGCGCCGTATCTGCGGGCACGTCGGGGATTTTTGATGCGGCGCGCTCGGCCATGAAAATGTGTCGCAGGGCGCGGCTCTCGGGCGACCACATCAGGCTGATGAAAGTGTCGCGCTCAAACGCCAGGCCCGCATCAAACTTGCGCTTGGTGGCGGCCTCCACCGCGTCGATGCATTTGAGCGGTGCGGGGAAATTTTTGGCCATACCGCCCACCATGTTGCGGGCAAACTGAAAATAGGCATCGCCTTGCGGGTGGCTGCACGGCAGGTTGCGCACCAGCGGCAAGGGACGCACGGCAGCCACTTCAGCCGCAAAAGCCAAAGCTTCTGCCAGCAAGGTGTCGGCCGATGCGGCGAGTTTGTTGAACAGCTTTTGCCCGGGCACTTGCGCCAGCAATTCGCTTTTGACTGGCTCGCCACTCACAATCATGTTCAGCGCTGGCTCCACACCCAGCGCGCGCGGCAGGCGCTGCGTGCCGCCGGCACCGGGCAGCAAGCCGAGTTTCACTTCTGGCAGCGCCACGTTGCAACCCGGCGCGGCAATGCGGTAATGGCAACCCAGCGCCAGCTCCAGCCCACCGCCCATGCACACCGTGTGCACGGCCGCAATCACCGGTTTGGTGGCTGCCTCAAGCGTCAAAATCACGCTGAGCAAGTTGGGTTCCTGAAAGGCCGTGGGCAGGCCAAATTCCTTGATGTCGGCTCCGCCTGAGAAGGCTTTACCCGCCCCGGTAATAACGATGGCGGTCACCGCAGCATCGGCATGTGCCCGGGCCAGCGCATCCGTCAGCCCCCGGCGGGTGGCCAGACCCAAGCCGTTGACCGGCGGGTTGTTCAAAGTGATCACGGCAACAGTGCCCTGCACGGCGTATTCGGCGGTCATGGTGGCTTCCTTTTAATGAATAGAACGGTCGTTCTTTTCATTGTAGAAAGTTTGCCAGACCAGAAGCTACGGGTTAGCCCTTGGGTTGTCGCAGGTGGGACAAAGCCATCAGTAAAAAATGTAAAAACTAGCATAGCCAAAAGCCCCCCAAAAGCATGAAGCCTGGACTGCTGCAAGAACAGGCTTCGGCCCGCCATGGCCGACTGAAGTCAACCCTACCGACAGGTCGTGTAGCGAATAATCCCAAATAATCCATTAACGTGAAACAACGCCCACAGCCGACAAGAATGGCGTGTCTTAGAGCCGACTTCAGTCGGCCATGGCGGGTTGAAACCCGCCCTACGCAGGGCACAGATGTTTCATGCTTTGGGGTGTCCTTGTTGAACATGGACGTTAGAGCCAGACTTTAACGTGAAACAACGCCCACAGCCGACAAGAATGGCGTGTCTTAGAGCCGACTTCAGTCGGCCATGGCGGGTTGAAACCCGCCCTACGCAGGGCACGCATGTTTCATGCTTTGGGGTGTCCTTGTTGAACATGGACGTTAGAGCCAGACTTTAACGTGAAACAACGCCCACAGCCGACAAGAATGGCGTGTCGTAGGGCCGACTTCAGTCGGCCATGGCGGGTTGAAACTCGCCCTACGCAGGGCACAGGTGTTTCATGCTTTGGGGTGTCCTTGTTGAACATGGACGTTAGAGCCAGACTTTAACGTGAAACAACGCCCACAGCCGACAAGAATGGCGTGTCTTAGAGCCGACTTCAGTCGGCCATGGCGGGTTGAAACCCGCCCTACGCAGGGCACAGGTGTTTCATGCTTTGGGGTGTCCTTGTTGAACATGGACGTTAGTCTCTAACAAGTTCAGTCTTCACATTTCCTGCGAAGAATTCTGATGTGTCAAAATGAATCCGGCGATTATTTCGCCATGGGCAAAATGCCTTTAAACCCAATGGGTTACAAACTTTCCCTTGGTCAACCCAAGAACATTTGCGGGGACGTAAATCGGCTGAACGTCCAAAAATCTTGCGCACGACCGAGGTTTTGTGTTGCCTTTTTGGTTCCGGCTCGTCCGGCTTAGGTAGCACTTCGTGCCTGCATGCTGCCTGGGAGTTGATTTGCGGCCATGTTGCCAGTGCGTTCGTCGTCTATAGCTACGGCTATGTCGCTTTGTCTCGCACGCCTGTCGGACTTTCGGCATCGGAGCGTTCTCAAAGAGCGGCGTAGCCAAATTCGGCCCCAGAGAAGACAGTTTTTGCCGAATTTGCAGCCTCATAGCCGTAGCTCACAAGAAGCATAAATCTTGTTTATTTGAGAACGCCTGGCTCGCGTGCGGGGTTGGGATGCTATAGGGCAAAAAGGCGGTGAAAAATGGATTACTGCGGTCGGATTGCAGCCGATGTACCGAAAGTCCGACAGGCTGCTAGCCAGTCTGGAAAATTCATTGATTTCATTTTGTAACCGTTTTGATGAAACGAACTACTAAATTTCTCAGTTGGACGCACCCGATTGAGTCGACTGTTCCAGAGCCCACTGCACATGCTCACGCACCAACTCGCTTGAATCTTCGGCGCGTTGCCGCAAAGCCATGCACAATACGCCGATCATTGACGCATCTGCCCGTCGCACGGCGTTGCCCAAAGCCACCGCGATGTTGCGCAGCCAGCGCTCATGGCCAATTCGCCGGATCGGGCTGCCTTCTGTCAATCGCAAAAAATCGTCTTCGTCCCAGGCAAACAATTCCACCAACTGGCTGCCTGCCAAGCCGGCACGCGCATCAAAATCGGGCAAGCTGCTGACCTGGGCGAACTTGTTCCACGGGCACACCAGTTGGCAGTCGTCACAGCCATAAATGCGATTGCCCAGCAAGGGACGCAATTCGAGCGGAATCGGCCCGGCGTGCTCAATCGTTAGGTAAGAAATACAACGTCGCGCATCCAGACGGTGTGGCGCAACGATGGCCTGGGTGGGGCAAACGTCGATGCAGGCACTGCAACTGCCGCAGTGCGCAGCCACCGGGTCTGATGCGGGCAAGGCCATGTCGACAAAAATTTCACCCAGAAAAAACATCGACCCGGCTTCGCGGCTGAGCACCAGGGTGTGTTTGCCGCGCCAGCCTTGGCCGCTCAAACTGGCCAGCTCGGCCTCCAGCACAGGAGCCGAGTCGGTGAACACACGGTAGCCCAGCGGCCCCAGCGCGGCGGCGATCTGGTCGCTGAGTTTTTGCAACCGGGCGCGCATCACCTTGTGGTAGTCCCGCCCACGGGCATAGACCGACACGATGGCCTCGGTAGGGCGCTGCAGGCGTTCAAACTCAAGCTGTTGCCAGCCCTCTGGCGTTGCCGCAGGCAAATAATCCATGCGCGCGGTGATCACGCTCACGGTGCCGGGCACCAGCTCGGCCGGGCGCGCACGCTTGAGGCCATGCGCGGCCATGTAGTGCATGTCACCATGAAAACCCGCCGCCAGCCACGCCGATAATCCGGGTTCTGCAGAACGCAAATCCACCCCTGCCACGCCAATTTGTGAAAATCCCAATGTCCGCCCCCAACCCTGAATGCTGGAGACCCATTGACTGCCGCTGATATGCCCGGTGCTGTTGTTCACCCGATGATTGTAAAAAGCCTGCTCTGGCAAGACGAGGCGGCCACTGAGGCGTTTGCGCGCGCGCTGGCTGCCCAGCCAGAACTGCGCCAGGCCTACATCGAACTGCGCGGTGAGCTGGGTGCCGGCAAAACCACGCTGGTGCGCCACCTGCTGCGCGCCCTGGGGGTGCAGGGGCGCGTCAAAAGCCCGACCTATGCGGTGGTGGAACCCTATGAGCTGCCAGGGCTGAACCTCTGGCACTTTGACTTTTACCGATTCAGTGACCCGCGTGAATGGATCGATGCCGGTTTTAGGGACATTTTTGCCAGCCCCGGCCTCAAAATTGCCGAGTGGCCGGACAAGGCCGCAGGCTGCGTGCCGCTGGCAGACCTGGTGCTGCAACTGGAGGTGCAAGACGACGAGCAACGGCAGGTGACACTGACGGCACAAACACCGCTTGGGCAGACACTGATTAATCATTTTGATAGCGCTGTACCCTTTTATAACGGGTGCTACAGCCCTATTTCTCTTGTAAATTCTGCGCTAGCCAACGCAACTTCCTTGACCAAGGTGCAAGCATGAAACGGCGCAATTTTGTCCAAAGCGGGGCACTGGTGTTGCTGTTGGGTGTGCAGCAGCTGGCGCGGGGCGCGACCATTCTGGCGGTGCGGGTCTGGCCCGCGCCCGACTATTCGCGCGTCACCATCGAGTCCGACTCGCTGCTCACTTTTAGCCAGACCTTTGTGCCCAATCCACCCCGGCTGGCGGTGGACGTGCGCGGCATTGACCTGAACCCAGCCTTGAAGGAACTGGTAGCCAAGGTGGGCCCGACCGACCCCACCATCAACGGCATTCGCGTGGGTCAGTTTGGCCCCGGTGTGGTGCGACTGGTGGTGGACTTGAAGCAAACCATTGACCCGCAGGTGTTCACCCTGCCACCGGTGGCCGCCTACCAGCACCGGCTGGTGTTTGACCTCTACCCCACCCGCTTGCAAGACCCGCTGGAGGCGCTGATTGCCGAGCGGCTCAAAGAGGCCAAGGTGCTGCCCATAACTGCAAGTGCAAGCGCAAGTGCAAGTGCAAGTGCGAGTGCGAGTGCGAGTGCGAGTGCGAGTGCGAGTGCGAGTGCAACTTCGACTGCGACTGCGCCCGCAGCGCCCGCATCCACGCCGACGGATCCCTTGGGCGAGTTGATTGCGCAAAAGACCCGTAGCCCTGCAAGCGCTCCAAATTTAATAGCTGGTAACCCAGAAGATAAAAGGGCTACAGCTCAAAAATATTCAAATAGAACACCTGGTGCTTACCTGTCCGCCCCAGCCCCTTCGGCCACCGACCGGCTGATCATCATTGCCCTCGATGCCGGGCACGGCGGCGAAGACCCAGGCGCCATTGGCCCTGGCGGCACCCGTGAAAAAGACGTGGTGTTGCGCCTGGCGCACCGCCTGCGTGATCGCATCAATGGCGCTTCAGTCAACGGCAACGCCATGCGGGCTTTTTTAACCCGCGATGCAGACTTCTTTGTGCCCTTGCATGTGCGCGTGGACAAGGCGCGCCGGGTGCAGGCAGACCTGTTCATCAGCCTGCACGCCGATGCTTTTTTTACCCCCAACCCACAGGGAGCCAGCGTATTTGCATTGAGCCAGGGCGGCGCCTCCAGCTCGGCCGCGCGCTGGATGGCAGCCAAAGAAAACAAGGCCGATCAGGTCGGCGGGCTGAACATTCGAGCCAAGGATGCGCAGGTCAAACGCACCCTGCTTGACATGAGCACCAGCGCGCAAATCAAGGACAGCCTGGTGCTGGGGGGCGCGATGCTGGGTGAAATCAAACGCATCGGCAAGCTGCACAAACCACGCGTCGAACAAGCCGGGTTTGCGGTGCTGAAAGCGCCCGACATTCCCAGTGTGCTGGTCGAAGCCGCGTTCATCAGCAACCCTGATGAAGAGGCCAAGCTCAACAGCGACGCGTTTCAGGACCAATTGGCCGATGCGCTGATGCGCGGCATAGAGCGTTACTTCTCCAAAAATCCGCCGCTGGCAAGGAACCGCAGCACCTGATGTGTAAATGTTGGGGAAAAAACAAAAAGCCCTTACAGCAAGAAATTTTTCGACGCACCCACCAACAACTCCTGCCCGCCACCGGTTTCATCCTTGAGCTCCACGCCAGACAACTGCCTCTGCCGCGCTTGCACCAGCAGGTAGTGCAGTTTGTAGGCCGCGTCTTCATAACGCAGGCCCGCCGGGCGCACGTTGGAGATGCAGTTGCGGCTGGCATCCGTCAGGCCCGCGCGCGGCATCCAGGTCAGGTACAAGCCCATGCTGTCGGGCGAACTCAAACCCGGGCGCTCGCCAACCAGCACCACCACGGCTTTGGCACCCAGCAGCTCGGCCACCTCGTCGCCAACCGCCACCCGGCCCTGCTCAACGATGCAGATCGGGGCGATGGACCAGTGCTCGGGCGCAATGCGCGCTTGCAATTGGGTCAAAAACGGCGCGACGTTTTGTTCGATGGCCAGGGCGGACAGGCCATCGACCACCACAAAAGCCAGGTCGTAGGGGCGCGATGCGGGCGACACGGCGGGCGACACGGCTGGCGACACACAGGCCGGACGCGCCAAGGCGCACAGGCGCTCGCGTGAGGCCGCATCCAGCCTGCGGCCCAGGTCCGGGCGTTGCAGATAAACGCTGCGCTCCGCGGCAGCGCTGTGCAGCGTGAGGCAAGGCGCAGCGGGATTGGGCAGCGCGGCATCCAGCGTTTGCGCCAGTGTGCGCACATCCAGCGCCAGGTGCACCGCGTCACGCGCTTGCGCATGAGCCAGTTGAAAGTCCAGATGAGCCGCAGTGGGCAGGCTGACACCGGCACGGCCCAGCGCAATGCGGGCATCGGTGAACTGGCGCAACGCGGCCCAGGGGTTGGCGGTGACGGGTGTTGTGGGTTCGTTCATCGCAAGTTCAATTCAGGCGCAGCAGCGCTTTTTGGAAGGCGGCAGGCAAGGCAGCGTTGAGCCGGAACTGCTCGTCGGTGCTGAAGATGTGCATCTTTTGCAGCCAGGCCTCGAACTCCGGCGCGGGCTTTAACCCCAGCACGCGGCGCACGTACAGCGCGTCGTGGAACGAGGTGGTCTGGTAGTTGAGCATGATGTCGTCCGAGCCAGGAATGCCCATGACGAAATTGCAACCGGCCACACCCAGCAGGGTCAGCAGCACGTCCATGTCGTTCTGGTCGGCCTCGGCGTGGTTGGTGTAACACACGTCGCAACCCATGGGCAGACCCAACAACTTGGCGCAGAAGTGGTCTTCCAGCCCGGCGCGAATGATCTGTTTGCCGTCAAACAAATACTCCGGCCCGATGAAGCCGACCACGGTGTTGACCAGCAGCGGCTTGAAGCGCCGCGCCACCGCGTAGGCGCGTGCCTCGCAGGTTTGCTGGTCCAGCCCGTGGTGCGCGTTGGCCGACTGGGCGCTGCCCTGGCCGGTCTCAAAGTACATCACGTTGTCGCCCACCGTGCCGCGCTTGAGCGACAAGGCCGCACTGCGCGCCTCGCCCAGCAGCGCCAGGCTGACGCCAAAGCTGCGGTTGGTGGCCTCGGTGCCGCCAATCGACTGGAACACCAGGTCCACCGGCGCGCACCGGTTGATAGCTTCGATGGTGTTGGTCACATGCGTGAGCACGCAGGACTGGGTGGGGATGTCGTACTGGTGGATGATGTCGCTCATCATCGTCACCAGCTTGATGACTTGCGGCACGTTGTCGGTGGCCGGGTTGATGCCAATCACCGCGTCGCCACTGCCGTAGAGCAAGCCGTCGAGCAGGCTGGCGGCAATGCCGGTGGCATCGTCGGTGGGGTGGTTGGGTTGCAGGCGCGTGGCCATGCGGCCAGGCAGGCCGATGGTGTTGCGAAACTGCGTGACCACGCGGCATTTTTTGGCGACCAGAATCAAATCCTGATTGCGCATGATTTTGCAAACGGCAGCCGCCATTTCGGGCGTGATGCCCGGCGCCAGGGCCGCCAGCACGGCGCTGTCAACCTCGTCACCCAGCAGCCAATTGCGAAAATCGCCGACCGTCAGGTGGCTGACCGGGGCAAAGACTTGGGCATCGTGGCTGTCGATGATCAGGCGGGTGATTTCGTCGTCTTCATACGGCACCAGCGCTTGCGTCAAAAAGGTTTTGAGCGGTACATCCGCCAAAGCCATTTGCGCCACCGCACGCTCTTGCGCACTGTGGGCGGCCACACCCGCCAGCAGGTCGCCCGAGCGTTCTGGTGTGGCTTTGGCCATCAGGTCTTTCAAATCGCGAAAGCTGTAGGTTTTGGCTCCAACGCGATGGGTGTACTGATGGTTTTGCACGGTCATGGTTTCAGATGGGCTCAACCGCGCTGGCTTTGCTGCGGTGATGGCTGGTCATCAGGAAGTAGACGTAACCCAATACCAGCAAACCTACGAATATACCGAAGATGAGGGCGACAAACCTAGATTCCTCAGTTGACCACTGTTTTCTTCAATAAGTGCCGTCTAATGGATTGTTTGGGTTAAATCAACTTGGTGAGGCGGGCCATCGTCCTACATGTGCAACGCTTTTTTGCATAAGGGATGCAACTTGACCCCCTGCAGTTGCGCCTGGAGGTCACACAAATCAAGGTTTCACGTCCAATCTGGCTGTCAAAATGAACGCCGAAACTTTAGTTATTTGTGAACAAGCCCTTAGTGAGCAATCAGAGTGTTTTCAGTTTGGACAAGGCGTTGTTCAAAGTTTCGGATTTCTTGGCAAAGCAAAAGCGCACCACGTGTTGGTCAAAGCTATTTCCGTAAAACGCTGAAGTGGGGATGGCTGCCACACCAACTTCTGAGGTGAGCCATTTGCAAAATTCGGCTTCGTTGAGTGGGCTGATGGCTGCATAGTCCACACTCTGAAAATACGTGCCCTCGCAGGGAAGCAATTTAAACCGTGACTGGGTCAGACCGGCACGAAACAGATCCCGCTTTTGTTGATAAAAACGCGACAGGTTCAGGTAGGGTGCTGGGTCACGCATGTAGTCAGCCAGTGCATATTGAACTGGCGTATTGACAGTGAACACATTGAATTGGTGGATTTTGCGAAACTCATGGCTTAGGGCTTTCGGCGCGGCCACATAGCCTACTTTCCAACCGGTCACGTGAAATGTTTTACCGAAACTTGACACCACAAACGCTCGTTCAGCCAACCCTGGGTAACTGGACGCGCTTTGGTGGGAGTGACCGTCAAAAACCATGTGCTCATAGACTTCGTCGCTGATCAAGAACATGTTGGTGGGCTCAAGAAGTGCCTCAAGCTGCAGCATCTCTTGGCGCGTCCAGACCGTGCCGCTGGGGTTGTGTGGCGAATTGATGATGATGGCCCGTGTTTTCGGGGTAATGGCTGCGGCAATGCGTTCAAAATCAGGGCGAAACGTTCCTGGCGTTAAAGGAACTCGCACCGGGATGCCGCCTGCAAGTTCAATGTTGGGGACATAACTGTCATAGCAGGGTTCCAGCACAATGACTTCGTCACCTGCGTGAACCACTGCCAGGATGGCAGTCAGAATGGCTTGTGTGGCACCGGCCGTGACCGTGATTTCGTCAGTTACCGAATAAACATGGTTGTAGAGCGCTGCTATTTTTGAAGCAATAACTTCTCGCAAGGCCAGTACGCCGGCCATCGGAGGATATTGGTTGAAGCCGGCCTGCATGGCTTTTGTGACTGCCTGGATCAGTGCTGGGTCACAGTCAAAATCTGGAAAACCCTGGCCGAGGTTGACGGCGTTTTTTTCAATTGCCAACGCAGACATCACCGAAAAAATGGTGGTGCCGACGTTGGGTAGTTTGGAGCTAACGGGTTTACAGCTCATAGTCATTGATGTGTCCGGTCATGGCTCGGGCTACCAGGTTGCGATTCAAACGGCTGCTGAGTAGTTCGGCAAATGTATAAACAAAATTCCTCAGGTAAGCGCCGCGTTTGAAGGCTACGCGCGCCACGTTTTGGCCAAAAAGCTGTCCCGCTGGACGTACTACAAAACCGGTCTGCGTTTCATTGTCAATCACATCGCGTACTGACATTTCGGCTGCAATGCCGATGCCCAGTCCAAGTTTGACATAGGTCTTGATCACGTCCGAATCAATCGCTTCAAGCGCGATGCGGGGTTCAAGTTTGCGGACGGCAAAGGCATGGTCAATTTTGGTGCGCCCGGTGTAGGAGGGGTGGTAGGTGATCAGCGGTTCCTGGGCGATGTCTTCCAGTGTCAGATGCTCTTTTGCGCACAGGGGGTGTCCGGTTGGCAACACCAGCACGTGTTGCCATTCATAGCACGGCAGGGTGACGAGTTCTTCGTAGCCGTCAAGAGATTCTGTAGCGATGCCAATCTCGGCAATTTCATCAACCAGCATGCGCGCAACCTGGTCTGGGGAGCCTTGGTGCAGGCTGACGTTGACCTTGGGAAAGGTTTGCCTCAATTTGGCGATGGGCTCAGGCAGCACATAGCGTGCTTGCGTGTGGGTGGTGGCGATAGACAGGGTGCCACTGTCCTGGGCGCTGAACTGTTCACCAATGCGTTTGAGGTTGCTGACTTCGCGCATGATCAGGTCAATGCTTTTAAGCACTTGCTGGCCGGGTTCGGTGATGCGTTTGAGGCGTTTGCCGTGCCGGGCAAATATCTCTATTCCAAGTTCTTCTTCGAGTTCAATGATGGCTTTTGATACGCCAGGCTGTGACGTATGGAGCGCTTTTGCGGCTTCAGTGAGGTTGAGGTCACGCCTGACTGCTTCTTGTACGAATCGGAATTGATGTAGGTTCATGTTGAGCGGGGATTACGCCATGGGGTTGGATGATCAAGTCGGCATTGACAAGTGCGCAAGCAATTCAATGACGCGTGGATCTTCACCGATTGAAGGGCGTAATTCAAAAACGATTTCAGGGTAAGCACACTTTAGTTCGCTCACCAACAACGGCAAGTCTTCACGTGCATGTCGTCCAATGCCCAGAAACATGGGAACGATGGTGATGCGTTTGATTTTTTGTGTCACCAGCTCTTTGGTGACTGTCGCCAGATCAGGTTTTGTGAGTTCCAGAAATGCGCAGCGTACCAAGTGTTGGGTATCCATGGTTTGCATGCACTCGGCTACGCAGTCAATTGGAAGCCGCCAGGCCGGATCGCGGGAGCCGTGTGCAAAAAGAACCGTGGCATGCATGGTGATTTAAAGGAGTGGTTTGCTTGAGATCATGGGCTATCGCCGCAGTACCAACCAGCCAAAGGCGGTGAGTGAAATGATGGAATAAATCAGTCCCGGTAACGCAGCTGTAAACCAGGGTAACCAGTTTTGCAAATTGCCAATGTAACCAAAGACATTGTTCAACAAAAAGAAACTGATGCCAGCCATCACACCTCCAAACACATAGCTGGCGATGCTGCCAGAGCGAAAGTGCAGATAAGCAAAAGGCAGTGCCAGCACCACCATCACCAGACAGCTGATCGGGTAAAAAACCTTTTTCCAAAATTCAATTTCATAGCGTTGGGCGGTTTGTGCATTGTTTTGCAAATGCTGGATGTACTGAAACAAGTCTAGTGTGCTCATACGCTCTGGTTTGAGCAGCGCGGCTGACACCATTTCTGATCTGATTTGGTTAGGCCAGCGCAGAATGGGCAGTTGTGCACGGTCAATTTGAATCGAATCGGTAGTGTTGAGTGGAAAGTCGGTTCTTTGCACCTGTTGCAAGATCCAGGCATCATTTTCTTCAAACGTGGCAGTTTCAGCTTTCATCATTGACAGAAGAAAACCACGATTGTCGAATTCAAAAATTCGAACACCTCGCAATTGACCATCAGCAGTAAGTGCTCCAACATTCACCGCATATTGGCTGTACAACTGCTTTTCTTTAAGCCAAGCACCAGTTTGTCCAAGGGTAATGCGTCCGGTATAACGTGCCCTGAGCAATTGGGCAGTTCTGTCGGCGATGGGCGAAACATAATCACCAATGGCAAACGTCAACACAACGAATCCAACGCCTAGAAGCAGCAGGGTTTTCAGAGCGCGCCAGGGGTCAAGTCCACTGGTTCTCAAAATGGTGTATTCGGAACTTTGCGCCAGACGCGACATGACAAAAATCGTACCAATCAGCACGGTTATGGGCATCAATTCATATAAATGACTGGGGATCATCAACGAGACATACGCAACGGCATGCACCATGCGGTAACCTGTTGCCGCATGGCGGCTGACGGACTGAACTTCCTCAACAAAGTCAAAGAAGAAGAACAGAGAGAGAAACCCCAAGGTGACAAACCCGACAGAACGGATGACTTCACTGTAGATCAGGCGGCGTAAGGTTTTCAAGGCCGAACTTTCTGATGTGGAATTTGAGCATTTCGGTCACCTAGAAAATTACGCCAATGCCAGTTGTTGTGCCTTTTTGCCAACCAGAACACGGCCAATGTAAATACGCCGCCATGTAATGCGAGCATGTAATAGGTGAACGGCATTTTCCCCGACGCAATCCAGTTTTGACCAAGGTTAAGCAGGTTGAAATAAATTACGAAAATGAACAAGGAAAGAATCAAATTGATGCTTTTGCCAACGCGCGGGTTGACGTTGGAAATAGCCACGCCAATGATGACAAAATTAATTGCCGCAAGAGTCAGTCCAACACGCCATGACAATTCGCCCAAAGCAGCCTCGGACGGCGTTTTGATCAAGTCCAGAGTGGAGCGTGTGTTAATAAATGTGGTTTCTTCACCTACAAATGGGTTAACCGTGACCTGGGTGCCATAAGTTTCAAACTCACTGACTTTAATGTCGTTAGTGCTTGATACGGTTTCAAGACGTTGGCCACTGTTGAGCATCAAAAATCGGCCTTGTGGCAAATGGTCAATACGACCGCTTCGGGCTGAAGTCACCGTCTCTTTGCCAAACTCGGTGCTCGCAATGAAAACATTGGCTCCAGTTTGTTGTCCTGAGGTGTTTTTTTCAACAAAAAAAACACGTGTGCCATTGGCGGATTCCTGAAACTGCCCAGGTTCAATGCGATCCAGATCACCACGTTTTTCGTACTGATTTTTCAGGTCGTCAATGCGCTGGTTTGTCCAGGGCAAAACCAGCAATGCCAGCAACGTTATGACCCCGAAAATGGGCCATGAGAACCGAAATAGCGGAAAAAGAAAACTGGACAAACCCTTGCCGCCGCAAAACCAGATGACCATTTCACTGTCGTGATACATACGTGACAGTGTGCCAATGATGGCAATGAAAAGACTCATGCTGATTAAAGTAGGCGTATAGGCAAGCACCGTATACCCCATGACCAACGTCACATCGGATGGATTAAAAGTGCCGCGCGAAGCTTGACCCAGGGTGCGGATCAAGGTCATGGTCATTACCACCGTAACCAATATCACCAGCGTGGCCCCAAAACTGCGTGACAGTTCTTTGCGAAGAGAGGATTGGAATAACATTGCATTAAAGGAAAACGTCAATTATGAACTTTGAACTGAAAATTTTTAATTCTTCTTCAGCAACCCACGAAAAATGTGATGTTTCACTGATTTTGGTGACAAATGCCTTTAAGGCTGGCAAAGATGCCTTGTCGGTGTTGATCGCCAAGGCGCTCAAGTCTGGTGATTTGGCGGCCAAGGCGGGTCAGTTGCTGGACATCTATCGCCCCGTGGGTTTTTTGACCCCCCGTGTTGTGTTGGTACACATTGCAGAGGGTGCAGCAGCAGATGTGCAAAAAGCTGTTTCAGCTGCCTATGCGGTGATCAAATCAGCCAAGCCCAGCCATATCAAGATCAGTTTTTTGCTGCAACCTACGCCGCAGATGCTTCGTGTGGCTTTAACCACCCTGGTGGATGCTAGTTATGTTTACACCAGTACCAAGTCTGATCGGCAAGGGCGTTCAGTGACACGGGTTGTGGTTGCTGTGCCAGACGAGAAAGCTTTGCAAGCTTGTTTTGACCGTTCAGTGGCTGCAGTCAATGGCATTGAATTGGCCAAAGAATGGGGCAATCGCCCCGCCAATCACGCAACCCCAACCCATCTAGCTGGGGTTGCCAAGGCGTTGTCAAAGTTTGCTCGTATCAAGGTTGACGTGTTGGGCCCTAAAGAAGTTTCCAAGCTGGGCATGGGGGCGTTTGAGGCGGTGGCTAAAGGGTCTGATGAACCATTAAGGTTCATCGTGTTGCACTATACCGGTGCAGAAAAAACAAAAGCACCTGTGGTGCTGGTAGGCAAGGGCATCACTTTTGACAGCGGCGGAATTTCCATCAAGCCATCGGCTGAAATGGATGAGATGAAGTTTGACATGTGTGGTGCCGCAAGCGTGCTTGGCGTGTTTCGGGCGTTGGCTGAACTTCAGCCAAACATCAATGTGGTGGGGTTGATTGCTTCGTGTGAGAACCTGCCCAGCGGTCGTTCCGTGAAACCTGGGGATGTGGTGACCAGTATGAGTGGTCAAACCATTGAGGTGCTCAACACCGATGCGGAGGGGCGTCTGGTGTTGTGCGATGCTCTGACCTATGCCGAGCGTTTCAAGCCCGCAGTGGTTTTGGACATTGCGACCCTGACCGGAGCCTGTGTGATTGCCTTGGGTGCGGTTCGCAGTGGTTTCTTCACATCCGACGAGCCCCTTGCTGCTGCGCTGCTATCTGCTGGGGAGACTTCACAAGATTTGTGCTGGCCAATGCCGCTGGATGATGCGTATGCGCAAGGGCTAAAGACCAGCTTTGCCGATGTGGCGAATGTGGCGGGGCGCGCGGGCGGCTCCATCACTGCAGCCAAATTTTTGCAGCGCTTCACATCCAAATACCGTTGGGCACACTTTGATATTGCAGGCACGGCCTGGAAGTCTGGATCTGCCAAAGGTGCTACAGGTCGTCCGGTTGGTTTGTTGCTGGACTATTTGCTGGATACCAAGGGATGAAGGGGAAACTTGTGTGACTGACATTGTGTTTCACTTCAACGCAACAGAACGGCTCACGTATGTGTGCCGTTTGTTGCGCAAGGCGGTGATGACCAGCGCCCAGGTAGTCGTGACGGGTTCGCGCGAGCAACTGTGTGAACTTGACTCGGCTTTGTGGACTTTTTCACCGATTGATTTTGTGCCGCACTGTGATTCGGATGCTGATTCAAACCTGGTGAAAAAATCACCCGTCATTTTGGCGACATCGTTGCAAGAACTGCCCTTTTCAAGCATTTTGCTCAATTTGAGTTCATCGATACCGGACGGGTTTAAGCAATTTGGACGAGTGATCGAAGTGGTGTCGTTGGATGAAGCGGAAAAAAAACAGGCACGAGCTCGATGGAAACGCTACTCAGATATGGGAATGAACATGATGAGTCATGATGTAGGCGTTCTTTGTGCATGAAAAATAGCCTCAAACCACCTCGTTTTGTTCCAACGCTGACCGAGGTGGTCAATATTGCCTGTCTGTCTGCTCCACAAATTCAAACATCACCTGACGTTCAAAGGTTGGTGAAGCAAATCAAACAACAAATGCAGCCCTGGATTGAACAGAAACTGAATGAGGAACTGGAAGAACTGGTGCAGGCAGTGCATGCCACTTTGGCTAACCGATGGGATGAATTACGCAATGAACTAATGCTTGAAATCAACAACCACATCCAGAAGGCTGTGGAAGATGCGTTCAAGTCAAACAAGCTATAACTAAAGTTGCTGTGTTCATTTTGGCAGCTAAGGGGACAAGCGAGAATAACTTGGACAAAGGAGGTCGTGATGGCAAGTGCTAGGCTAGACGCAAACCGCGCGGTGTAGCTGGCTACACAAGCGGTTTGCAACAACGCATTGCGCTTGTCAGCACGGCCGAACTGTTCAAGTTATTCTCGCTTGCCCCCTAAGGGCTTGTTCACAAATAACATGCACATTTGGCGCGCCAGCTTTGGGCGCACAGCTTATTCATGAACAAGCCCTAGGGGATGCGGAAATAGCCAACAACCCATTTCTGGCGGCACTGGCTGGCGCACTGCGTCGTTGCAAAACACTAATGTGGCTCGGCTCGCTACGTCGTCACGCCTACCTAGGCGCGTTGCCAGTGTCTCACTTGGTGTTACGTCCGTCGAAATTCAGGGCGAATCCCCCCTGAACATCCTGGTATCTTTCAGAGCCATCGGCAAAACATGGTCTGATGTAGCGTCGGATGCCTGCGCAAAAGAAAAGGCCGGTACACCTTTATGGGTTTTCTCAGCCCGGCTTGCGCCAGACACCCCCGGCGAGGCTGCCATTGTAGTAATGCGGAGCCGCTAAAGGTCAGGCCAAGAGCGTGTCCACCGCCAGCACCGCCGCCTGAAAACGCGCCTCACCAGTCCCTGCGATTTCGATGTAGGGATAGCGCCCGGTTTGCAGCTGATGCAGCAACAAGCCATGCACCGCCAGGCGCGCCGCCATGCCGTCACGCTGCAAGCCATCGGCCTCCCAGGGAATATCCGGGCGCAACACCAGATGCAGCGCGTAGCGGCCATGCACCGCATGGGCCGAGGCCAAGAGCGAGGTATCAGAAAAATAATGCGCGCTGTACACCGCCGTGAGCAATGGGGCGGTGTCGCAAAACACCAGGCCACAGCCAGTTTGGCGTGCCAAGGCCAGTGTGCTCGTCTCTTGTTCAAACTGCGCCCGCATGATGCCCGCCTGCTCTTGCTGATTTGGGGTGCGGCCTTGTTGCGTACAAAAACCATGCAGGTATTCGGACACCCACAGGCCTCGAAAATGCTCGGCCAGCGCCTGTGCCAGCGTAGTTTTACCGGTGCATTCGGCGCCGATCAGGCAGATGAGCAAAGGCTCGGCCATACCCCCTCACACGGCTCGGTCAGGGTTGGCCACCACAGCCACTTTCATCTGGCTGCCGCCGGCTTTTTTGGCCAGGTACATGGCCGTATCCGCAAAGTGAATCAAGGTCTTCATGTCATGGGCATGGTCAGGGTAAAGGGCAACCCCGACACTGGCTGAAATCATGACATGATGGCCTTCAATGTTGACTGCTTCATGCAGTGATTGGCAGATTTTTTCAGCCACCACCACCGCATCATGGACGGATGACACCAAGGGCAACAGCACCACAAATTCGTCACCCCCAATGCGTCCCACGGTATCCATCCTGCGTACACAATCCTGCAGCCGTTGCGCCACCACGTTGAGCAGTTCATCACCCACCTGGTGGCCATACAGGTCGTTCACCGGTTTGAAGCCATCCAGGTCGACAAACATCAGCGCCAAGGCACCATGGTCACGTTCTGCTTGCGTCATGGCTTGCACCAACCGATCTTGAAACAGTGCCCGGTTGGGCAGGCCAGTCAGGGGATCATGCTGGGCCAGTTGTTCAATCGCGTCTCGGCTGGCGTTAAGTTCTTGCAGATTGCTCACCAGGGTGTTTTGCATGGCATTCAGGCTGGCGGCCAACACGCCAATTTCATCCTGCCGGTTGTCGTTGAGCAGGCTGACGGTTTGATCCTCGGCAAACCCCTGCATGGCCTCGGTCATGCGCTTGAGCGGCTGCGTCACCAAGCGAGCCAGCAGCACGGCCAGCAACAGCGCCCCCACGCCGCCGGCCAGCATCACTTGCAGTGTGCGCCACCCCAGGTGCTCAATCTGCTTCACCACCTGTGCCATGGGTTGTGACAAACCCAGCACCACAAACCGCTGCTCGTCACGCTGCGCACCATAGGGCAAGCGCACAAAGGCCGCCACCAACCCCGGGCTGCGCTGCGTTATCGGGGGCACACTGGTGACGGCGCTACCACCGGTGCCCTTAATCAAATCCGCCACCGGTTTGAAGGCATCCTGAATAAAGATACGTCGCCCGGCATCAAAACCAAACGCCTCTGCAGGGTTGGGGTGAATCAGGTAGTCACCCCAATGGTTGCTCAAATACACCTGGTAGGCGCTGGGCAAATCAGCTTTTAAACGTTCAAACAAGCCGTTCAAATCCAGGTTGATCACCACCAGCGCCAACACACTGCCATCTGCCGCTGTCACCGGTGTGGCTACCCGCAAGGTGGGTTTGTCCAGACCATCGTGCGCCCCTTGCTCATGGTTGAGGCTGATGTCTGACAGGTACACCTGCCCCGCCCCCAGCGCCAGCGTGTTGAACACATAGGCGTTATGCGACTTTTCCTGCATGTCTGCAGCTGCCACCGTGATCAAGTTTGCGCCGTCGCGGTCCACCCGAACCAGTTCCAGACCATGCTGCGCAGCACTGATCAGGCGCACCTGAAAGTAAGCCGGGCGCACCACCATCAAGGCTTCAAAGGCCGCAACCAACGCCGCCTCGTCCGCACTGTGGTCTTGCGTCAACCGGGCTTGTGCCACCCTTGGCGCAGAGGGCAAACGGGAAAGCATTAAGGCATCGCTTGACACGATCTCCATGTTGGTCTGGAATTGCCGACCCAGCACCTGGGTTGCAGTCAGCAACTCGCGCTGAGCCGACTCCAGCACAGTGGTGCGGCTGTTGGTGTACGCCACCGTCCCCACCAAGCCCATGGACAAAAAACCAAAACCCAGCAGCAACAGTGCCAGTTTGGCAGCAATGCCAAAGCGCATCATTTGAACTGCTCCGGCCGGTCACCCGACAAGATGCGCGTCCACAGGGCGCTGCGACGGGTATCGTCTTCCACCGGCTCAAGCCACCAGAGTTTGTCTGACTCCAAACTGTTGGCCGATGCGTCCAGGGTGTTGTCCAGGCCTTGGCGACGCGTCAATTCACGGCTGATGTCTGCGGAAATCATGAAATTAATCCAGGCATGGGCCAGCGCCGGTTGGCGCGCCCCAGCCGTAATGGCCCAACAGTCCAGCCAGGCCAGCGCACCCTCACGGGGAATGGCGTAGCCCACATCCAGCCCGGCTTCGCGCAGCGCCTTGAACTGTTGCTGGCCGTAATTGGCAAACAGCAGCGCCACCTGGTGTTGCCTAAACAAAGCCACAGATTCTTCAGGCAGGCTGTAAAACGTGAGCACATTGCGACGCAGTGCAATCAGCTGTTGCACCACCGCAGGCATCCTGACGGGCGCGATGTGAAACGGCTCACCCCCCAACGCCAGCGAAGCAAGTGAAAAATTGTGGCTGCTGTCATCAAATGCCAGCACCTTGCCGCGCCAGGCGGGGTCCCACATCACGCGGATGGAATCAGGTGGCGTGGCAAATTGCTTGCGGTCGTAGATCAAGCCCATTTCTGCATAGGTGTAGGGCACGGCAAATACCTCACCCAAGCGGTGAATACCTGAAATGTTTTGCGCGTTTTTGAAGCGTGGCAACTGCTGCTGCACATTGGGCAAGCGTGCCAGGTTCAGGGGCTGCACCAGCTTGTGGTCAATGTAGCGCGATACCTCAACGGTATTGGCCGCCACCACGTCAAAATCCGCCCCTTGGTTGGCACTGATTTTTTGCCACAACACCTCGTCCGAACCGACCAGGGTGACCTCTACCCTGGCAGCAAAAAGCTGCTCAAACTTAGCCACCCAATCGGCATCGACATACCCCGGCCAGGCCAGCACCCGCAAGGTTTCAACCGCATGCGCCGAAACCGCACACAGCAGGGTGAAAACCAAAAGGATGACTGAGCGTTTCATGATGACGCTCAGTCTAGATCAGCTTCTGTACTTGTGCCTGACTAACGTCCATGTTCCACAAGGACCCCCCAAAGCATGAAACATGCGTGCCCTGCGTAGGGAAGGGTTTCAACCCGCCATGGCCGACTGAAGTCGGCCCTACGACACGCCATTCTTGTCAGATGTGGGCGTTGTTTCACGTTAAGTTGTGGCAGCAAGCCGCTGCAGGCCGCCCAGATACGGCCGCAAGACCTCGGGCACGGTCACCGAGCCGTCGGCGTTCTGGTAGTTTTCCAGCACCGCCACCAGGGTGCGACCCACCGCCAGGCCAGAGCCATTGAGGGTGTGAACCAGTTCGTTTTTGCCCTGCGCGTTTTTAAAACGGGCTTGCAGACGGCGCGCCTGAAAGGCCTCGCAGTTGCTCACCGAGCTGATTTCGCGGTAGGTGTTTTGCGCTGGCAGCCACACCTCCAGGTCATAAGTTTTGCTGGCCCCAAAGCCCATGTCACCAGTGCACAGGCTCATCACGCGGTACGGCAAGCCCAGTTTTTGCAAAATGGCTTCGGCGTGGCCGGTCATTTGCTCCAGCACGGCGTAGCTGGTGTCGGGGTGGACGATTTGCACCATTTCCACCTTGTCAAACTGGTGCTGGCGGATCAGACCACGGGTGTCGCGCCCGGCGCTGCCCGCCTCCGACCTGAAACACGGCGTGTGGCCGGTGAGCTTGATCGGCAACTCGGTTTCAGACACCACCACATCACGCACAAAGTTGGTCAGCGGCACTTCGGCGGTGGGAATCAAATACAGCGCGGTATTGTCGGGCTGCGCTTCGCCCTCCTGGCCGCCTTTTCTGGCCGCAAACAAGTCGCCCTCAAATTTGGGCAATTGGCCGGTGCCGCGCAGGGTTTCGCCATTGACGATGTAAGGCGTGTAACACTCGGTGTAGCCATGCTCTTGGGTTTGCACGTCCAGCATGAACTGGGCCAAAGCCCGGTGCAGGCGCGCCACCTGGCCTTTCATGACGGTAAAGCGCGCGCCGGTGAGCTTGACTCCCATTTCAAAATCTAGGCCCAGCGGCGTGCCCACATCCACATGGTCTTTGATCGCAAAGTCAAAGGTGCGCGGCCCTTTGCCGTCAGGACTCCAGGTGCGCACCACCAGGTTGGCATGTTCGTCCGCACCCACCGGCACGCTCTCGTGCGGCAAATTGGGCACGGCCAGCAGCAGGGTTTGCAGTTCGGCCTGGATCTGGTCCAAACGAGTGGCAGCGCTTTGTAATTCCAAGTTAATAGCGTTGGGTCTCTCTTTTAACTCGGCGATTCTTGTCGCAAGAAAATCTGCATCATCATCAGATTCAGTGGCAACCGCACGATTAAGTTCTGCCATCAATCTGCCAATCTCTGGCCCGAGTTGCTTGGAGAGTTTGTTGCGATCGCTCTGCAGTTCTTCGGTGCGCACCTGAATGGTTTTACGCTCGGCCTCCAGCGCGGTGAAGGCCTCCACGTTCAAAAACGCTTGTGGGTTTTTGCGGGTTTCCAGGCGGGCCACCACTTGGGCCAGGTCTTTGCGCAGCAGGTTCAGGTCTAACATGGTAATAAATTTAAGTAAAAATGGGCTGTAGCCCTTGATTTATATGTGTCAACAACTATATATTTTATAGCGTTTAAAGCACCTCTGAAGCACTCATGCGCAGCCCCTTGGGCAAGGGGAACTTGACACTTTCAGGCTCGCCGGCCATGCGCTGCACCGACACCGCACCCAGCGCTTTCAGGCGCTCCATCACCTGCGTCACCAGAATCTCGGGGGCCGAGGCTCCGGCGGTCAGCCCAACCCGCTGGCAACCTTGCACCCACTGCGGCTGCAAGTCTGCCGCACTGTCGACCATGTAGCCGGGCGTGCCCAGTTTGCTCGCCACTTCGGCCAGCCGGTTGCTGTTGGAGCTGGTGGGGCTGCCCACCACAATCACCACATCCACCTGCGGGCTCATCAGTTTGACCGCATCCTGGCGGTTTTGCGTGGCGTAGCAAATATCTTGCTGCTTGGGTTCGCGCACCTTGGGGAATCGCGCCTTGATGGCCGCAGCAATGTCAGCGGCATCGTCCACGCTCAGGGTGGTTTGCGTCACCACCGCCAGTTTGGCGGTTTGCGTGGGGGTAATGTGGGCCACGTCAGCCACGCTGTCGACCAGGTGGATGCCGCCGTCGAGCTGGCCCATGGTGCCCTCCACTTCGGGGTGGCCTTTGTGGCCGATCATGATGAACTCATAGCCCTCTTTGGCCAGCTTGGCCACCTCCACATGCACCTTGGTGACCAGCGGGCAAGTGGCATCAAAAACACGGAACCCTCTGGCAGCGGCTTCCTGCTGCACTGCCAGGCTCACCCCATGGGCAGAAAAAACCAACGTAGCCCCCGCAGGTACTTCGTCAAGCACTTCAATAAAAATAGCACCCTTGGCTTTCAGGTCGTTCACCACATAGGTGTTGTGCACGATCTCGTGGCGCACATAAATGGGTGCACCAAACTTGGCCAGCGCTTTCTCAACGATCTCGATGGCGCGATCCACGCCCGCACAAAAGCCGCGTGGCTCTGCCAAAAGCAAATCCATGCCAGTCATAAAACACCGATCACTTGCACTTCAAACGTCACCGGCTGGCCAGCCAGCGGGTGGTTGAAGTCAAACAGCACCGCCTCACCCTTGGCATCAGAGCGGAATTCCTTGATCACACCGGCAAATTCGCCCTGACCATCGGGTGTCGGGAACTTCACCACCTCCCCCACGGTAAAACTTTCGCCCGCGCCGCCCAGGGCGTTGAGCTCTTTGCGCGCCAGCCACTGCAGCATGTCGGGGCTGCGCGCGCCAAAGGCCTCACCAGCGGGCAGCTCGATGGTGGTACGGGCGCCCTCGGGCAGGCCAAGCAAACGGGTCTCAATGGCGGGTGCCAGTGCGCCCGTGCCCAAAGTCAGGGTGGCAGGCGCTGCCGCAAAGGTATTGACCACATCGCCTGATGGGCCGCTCAAACGGTAATGCAGGGTTAAAAAAGATCCGGGTACAACGGTGGGTGTGGTCATGAAAATCCTGAAACTGCTTTGCTCTGGGTGGCGAAACCCCACGTTGCGGTGACGCATGGCGGGGCGCATAAACTGCACCGCATTGTAAAAGCCTGCCCATTGACCCCAAATGCCACTCAAAGACCTGCCACCCGATGCCCGCCCGCGTGAAAAACTGCTGGCCCGTGGCCCCGCCGCGTTGAGCGACGTGGAGCTGTTGGCGCTGCTGCTGCGCACCGGCATCAAGGGCAAAGGCGTGCTGCAAATGGCGGCCGAGTTACTCAAGCTCAAACCAGGCGCGCCCTTGCCCAAAGGCAACGCGGTGTCGGACAACGTGGCCGATGCACCAACAGTGGCGGGCTTTGACGGCCTAGCCGGGCTGCTCGATGCCACTGCGGACGACCTCAAACGCATCAAGGGTCTGGGACCGGCCAAGCGCTCTGAAATTGTGGCGGTGCTGGAGCTGGCCCGGCGTGCCATGCATCAGCGCTTGCAGGAGCGCACCGTGTTTGACACCCCGGATGCGGTCAAAAATTACCTGCAACTGCAGTTGTCTGCGCGCAAACATGAGGTGTTTGCGGTGCTGTTTCTGGACGTGCAAAACCGCCTGCTGGCGCTGGAGGAAATGTTCCAGGGCACGCTCACCCAAACCAGCGTTTACCCGCGTGAGGTGGTGCTGCGCGCCCTGCACCACCAGGCCAGCAGCGTGGTGCTGTCGCACAACCACCCCAGCGGCACGGTGCAGCCCAGCCGCGCCGACGAGATGCTGACGCAAACCCTCAAGACCACGCTGGCACTGATAGATGTGCGGGTACTAGACCACATCATCGTCGCCCCCGGTGAGGCACTCTCTATGGCTGAGCGGGGGCTGATGTGAGCACACCACCGGGCAAGTCCCATGCAGTCCAAGCCAAACCAGCGCCGATTGCAAAGCACGAAAAGTCGAGTCATTCGAACCTGAAAGTTCGCACACTCGGCGACCTCAAGGTGGTCAGGCAAGCGCTTGCCGTGCAAGCCCAACAGCGCCTCGCGCAAGCCAGTGCGCAAGCCAAAGCGGTCAAACAGGCAGCCACTGACAAAGATTTGTTTGTCAAGGCCGCTGGAGCCGTCAAGCCTATGCCGGATAAGCGTAAGCTGCTCCATAAACCAGAGCAAAAAATGCCGCTGGCCATGCAGTACAAAAAAGACGAAAAAGCGGTTTTAAAGGAAGCCATCAGCGACGAGTTTGATGTTTCGACCCTGCTGGAAGTCGACGAGCACCTGAGCTTTCGCCGCCCTGGTATTGGCACGGATGTGACGCGCAAGCTGCGCCGGGGCGACTGGAGCATCCAGCGTCAGCTGGACTTGCACGGCCTGCGCCGCGACGCTGCGCGTGAACGCTTAAGCATCTTCATCCGCGAAGCCTTCCAGCAAGGCATTCGCTGCGTGCGCGTGGTGCACGGCAAAGGCTTGGGCTCGCCCGGCAAAGCACCGGTTTTAAAAAGCCGGGTGCACAGCTGGCTGGTGCAAAAAGAAGAAGTGCTGGCCTTTGTGCAAGCCAAACCAGCCGACGGCGGCGCGGGCGCGCTGGTGGTGTTGCTGATGGCGTCGGGTCGTTAACGCCTGAAACAAATTAATCCGTCGACAACTGAGTGGCATCGGCAATTTGTATGCCTTTGCACTGTCGCAACGTCCTCGCAGGCAGTGCAATGCTGCACGCCACCCAATTTTTGACGTTTCTTGAAATTGATGACAAAAGTGTGTTCACGCATCCCCCTGGTTGCGCATCCAGTCAGCGGTTTGCGCAAAGGAATGCTTGAGGTTGGTGCGCAGCGGCTCGGGCACTGCCAGTTCGTCAAGCGCCTGGCGCATGCAGGCCAGCCACTGGTCGCGCTCCACCACGCCAATCTGGTAGGGCATGTGGCGCTGGCGCAAACGCGGGTGGCCAAAGCGCTCCACATAATGCTGCGGGCCGCCCAGCCAGCCACACAAAAACCAGAACAGTTTTTGCCGCGCCTCGTCCAACGTGCTGGCATGAACGGCACGCAACTGGGCGTAGCCAGGTTCCAGGTCCATCAGGTCATAAAAGCGCGTGGTCAGCGCGCGCACTTGAACCTCGCCGCCGATTTGCTCAAACGGCGTAAGGGTCTTGGTTGATGCTTCAATGTTCATGGTCAAATTGGCCTCTAGCCCAATAAATATAAGCGCAAGTAGCTACTTTTTCGATAGTAAATCGATGCCGTTTCAGATAGCAGCCTGGCGCAGCGTTTGCACCACCGGGCGCGTCAACACCTCGCGCAGTCCCCACCACCCGGCCAACAAAGCCAGCAGCGCACCGGCCAGCGCACCCAGCAGCGGCACCCACAGCGACACGGCCCAGTCAAAGTTGAACACATATTTGGCCAGCGCCCAGCCGACGATGCTTGCCACGATGGATGCCAGCAAACCCGCCAGCAGCCCCACCCCCGCCAGCTCAATGCTCTGCACCTGGCGCAGCAGGCGCGCTTGCGCTCCCACCGCGCGCATGATGGCAAATTCTCGCGCGCGCTCTTCGCGCGTGGCGGTCACCGCGGCAAACAGCACCACCAAGCCTGCGGCCAGGGTGAAGGCAAACAAGAATTCCACCGCACCAATCACCTGGTCGAGCACCCGCTGAATCTGACCAATGGTGGCGGTCATGTCAACGCTGGTGATGTTGGGAAACTGGCGCACCAGTGCGGCGTCGAACCCGGGCGTGGCCGGAGCCTTGAAGGCGCTCATGTAGGTCGCAGGCACACCGGTGAGTTGGTCTACCGGGTACATGGCAAAGAAGTTGGCGCGCAGCGAGCCCCAGTCCACCTTGCGCAGCGAGGTGATTTTGGACTGCACCTGTATGCCGCCCACATCAAAGGTCAGGCGGTCGCCCAGCACCAGGTTCAGCGTTTGGGCGATGCCCTCCTCCATGCTGATGGCCCCTGGCTCGTTGGCCTGCCAGCGTCCGGCCACGGTGATGTTTTGCTCGGGCAAGGTGGCGCTGTGCGACAGGTTGAACTCGCGGTCTACCAGGCGGCGGGCGCGCTCGTCCGAAAAATCATCCGGGTTGACCGCCTGGCCGTTGACCGCCACCAGGCGGCCACGAATCATCGGAAACCAGTCGAACCTGGCCACATCCGCACGTTTTAGCGCCTGGGTAAAGGCAGCGCCCTGCTCGGGCATGACGTTGATGACAAAACGGTTGGGCGCATCCGGCGGCGTGGCCGCACGCCAGCTGGCCACCAGGTCGGTGCGAAGGAGCACCAGCAACACCAGCGCCAGCAGGCCCACCGCCAAGCTGCTGACCTGCACCACAGCAAAGGCCGGGCGAGCGGCAATCTGGCGCGTGGCCAGCACCAGCGCGGTGGGCGCGGTGGCGTCGTTCACCACAGCGCGCAGCAGCTTCACCGCCAGCCAGCTCAACGTGGCAAACAGCACCGTGGCTACGGCAAAACCACCCACCGCAATCAAGCCCAGCTTGACGTCGCTGCTGGCGGCCATCAACAGCGCAGCAAAACCCAGCAAGCCGACGCCCAGCACGGTGAGCGAGGCAGGCTTCAAGCCACCCACATCGCGGCGGATCACGCGCAGCGGCGGCACCTGTGCCAGTTGCAGCACCGGTGGCAGGCCAAACGCCAGCAGCAGTGTCAAGCCCATGCCCATGCCAAACAACACTGGCCAAATGCCCGGCGCGGGCAGGCTGCTGTCCACCAAGCCCGTCAACAGCACGACAAAGCCGTAATGCACCGCAAAACCCAGCGCCACACCGGCGGCACTGGCCAGCAAGCCGACCAGCACAAATTCAAAACTGTAGGCGCCGGCAATGGTGCGCTGGGGCAGGCCCAGCACGCGCAGCATGGCGCAGTCGTCCAGGTGGCTGGCAGCAAAGCCGCGCGCCGCCAAGGCGACTGCCACGGCACTGAGCAGCGCCGCCAGCAGCGCCACCAGGTTTAAAAACTTCTCAGCCCGATCGAGCGTGGTGCCCAGCTCAGGGCGGCCACCCTGCAGCGCCTCGACGCGCGTGCCGCGCACCGCGTGCGACAGCACCTGCGCCTCGGCCCAATCGACAAAGGCTTGCACCGACTGATCGCTCCCCGCCACGGCCTGGCGGTAGCGCAGGCGGCTGGCGGGTTGCACCAAACCGGTGGCGGCGATGTCGCCCATATTCATCATCACCCGCGGTGAGAAGTTCATGAAACCCGCACCCCGGTCGGGTTCGTTGACCAACACCCGCGCGATGCGCAGGCTGCTGTCGCCCAGCAGCAGCGCGTCGCCTACCTGCAAATTCAGCGCTTCCAAAACCGCCGCTTCAACCCAGACTTGGCCGGGCGGTGGCGCGGCGCGCACGGTGGTCACGGCGGCGTTCGGTGCGGCGCTCAGACTCAAGCGCAGGTTGCCGCGCAACGGGTAACCGGCTTCAACTGCTTTGAGCGCCACCAGCTTGATCTGCCCACCCTGCGCGTCAGTCGCGCGCGCCATGGTCGGAAAGCTGAGGTTTTGCGCCTGCTGCAAACCCAGCGTGCGAGCCTGTTCGATGAAGGCCGCAGGGATAGGGTTGTCGCTGACCACCACCGCGTCGCCACCGAGCAGCTGGCGCGCGTCGCGCTGCAAGCCGCCTTTGAGGCGGTCGGCAAAAAACCCCACCGCCGTGAGCGCCGCCACCGCCAGCGTCACCGCCACCATCAAGAGTCGCAATTCACCGGCACGCAGGTCACGCGTCAAGCTGCGCCAGCCCAGTTTGAGGAAAGAGATTTTCATGTGGGGACGATACCGTAGTTGGCCAAGGCCAAGTCAGCATGCGGGAATTGGTGGGTAAATATTGGTGGGGCAACGTGTTGGCGAGTGTTGGCGAGTGAGCGCGATGCCAAGGTTGGCTTCGCGGCTGTCCCCCGGCTCTTTGGGCCTCTTCCTTGATGCCGCTGCGCCACCCATGGCATCACACTCGGCGGCACGCGGTTTCAGTCTGCGGGCATCGGACACCGAATACCACCACCGCATGAAAGATCAGGCGTTTGGGGTACTCAGCGTAGCGGCATCAAATAGGAGGCAGCAGGCCGGGGGACAGCCGCGGAGCTGAGTACCCCTAACGCCTGATCCACCCGAACCGCTGAACGAAACCTATCAAACTGTCACTGGTCTGGATGCGTGCTCTGCAGAAGAAAACTGATCAAGCTGCAGCGTCAACCGCTCCACCCCGCTGTAGCAAAGAAAGCGTTTGTTGGTGGCCCGGCCGATGGCGCACAGCCCCAGGCGCTGCGCCACATCCAGCCCCATCTCGGTGATGCCGCTGCGCGAGACGACGATGGGCACACCCATTTGCGCCGACTTGATGACCATCTCGCTGGTCAGCCGGCCGGTGGTGTAAAACACCTTGTCTGCGCCAGTCATGGGGGTGTCATCATGCATCCACATCCAACCCGCAATGGTGTCGAGCGCATTGTGGCGGCCCACGTCTTCAATAAACACCAACATGTCAGCGCCTTTAAACAGCGCGCAGCCATGCACCGAGCCTGATGATTTGTAGGTGGTTTCCTGCAAGCGAATGGCATTGACAATGCCGTACAGCTCGGTTTGCGTCAGGGACGCCGCTGGCAATTGGATACTGTCTACCTCGGCCATCAGGTCGCCAAACACGCTGCCCTGGCCGCAGCCGGTGGTCACCACCCGCTTGGCGGTACGAGCCTCAATGTCGGAGATGCCTTGACGGGTTTTGACCGCAACCGCACCCACTTCCCAATCGACGGTGATCGAATCTACCTCGTCAACAGCGCTCACCAAGCGCTGGTTGCGCAGGAAACCCAGCACCAGCAGCTCGGGGTGTGCGCCCAGCGTCATCAGCGTGACCAACTCGCGCTTGTCCACGTAGACGGTGAGCGCACGTTCAGCGGGAATGGAAACCGTGTCAACGCAGCCGAGCTCATTGACGACGCTCACCTCACGCGTCAGCGGCGCGTGAGCCTGGGTCAGACGGGGCCGCAACGTGCTTACGGCTTCTTCGCAGCTGCTACAGAAGCAGGAGCTGCCGGCGCTTGTACAACGGGGGCTACAGCCACATTTGGCGTGTAAACAAAGGGGCCTGGGTCAGCGCATGCACCTGACGGTGCTGCCGCTTTGTCAGTCGCTTTCTTGTATTGGGCTACCACTTGATCCTGCACCTTGCACAATTTGAAGGCGTTGACTTTGCCCGTCCAAGCGGTCTTGGCAGCGGTCTCGGCGGCCTTGGCCTTGGCTTCGTCAGACGGTGCGGGCAATTTGGCCAGCGCAGCAGATGCCACACAAGCCAACGCGGTGGTCAAGCAAAGGGTTTTCAGGGATGCATTCATCGACGTGTCTCCAATCTCGTTAAACCTGAACCGGCTTGCCCGCAGGCTGTGCCGAGGGTGTCCGCTGCGCGGGAATTCGACCCGCTTTGATGTCATCAAACCAAAGCTTGTGGTGCTGCTCGGCCCAGGTTTCATCGACATAACCGGTGCGCATGCCCTCGAGTGCACCTTTGGTTCCAAGGGAACCCAGGTAAATGTGCCCCATCATCATCACCATCATCAACAAGGTGGCAACCGAATGCACCATGTGCGCGATTTGCATAGTGCTGCGGTCATAACTCAAACCAGGCAACAACTTGTCCATGGCCAGACCGGAAACAACCACCGTCAACCCCAGCGCAAACACGCCAACCCAGAACACCACTTTTTCGCCCGCGTTGTAACGTGCCGAGTCAACTTCATGACCAGAAAAAATACCGCCGCCTTTGAGCAACCAGGTCAGGTCGCCTTTGGCAGGCATGTTGTCGCGCATGAAGGTCACGATCACCACCAGCAGCGACACTGCAAACAGCGGGCCTGCAAAGTTGTGCGCATTTTTGAGCGCGTAGGACAGCCAGCCAAACAAGGTGGTGCCGATGACGGGCAGCAAGAAAAACTTGCCAAATGCCATCACCACACCAGACACCGCCAAAGTCAGAAAAGCCGCCACATTGGCCCAATGGGCTGAGCGCTCAAAGGCTGAAAAACGCTCAATCAATCGCCCTGTAGGTTCTTCTTTGACCTTCATCGGACCGATTTTGAAGTGAAACAAAGCAATGGCACCCAACACAATCAGCAACAAAGAGCCACCGTAGGGAATCAGCCAGTTGTTACGCACCTGCCGCCAGGCTTCACCGGCATTGGTCACGCGGGAACCGGGGTACTGCACAAAGGGTTGAATCAACACACCGGCCTCAGGCGCCTGGGATTTGGGCAAGCTGCTGAAACCAGCCACGCCCGAACCCACTTGCCGCCACATGGGCGCGTTGTTGCCAGGCTGCACCCGGGCACGCTCGCCATTGGTTTGGGTGGCGTAACCGGGGTCAGCGCTGGCGTCGGGTTTGACGTCGGCAATGTTCATGCTCTGAATGCCCGGCATCGCGGACGCCGGTGCAGATTCAGCTGCCGGTGCGGTTTGCGCCCAGGCACTGGCACTGCACAGCAGCAAGGCGGCAAGCAGCGCAGAGGCATTTGTAAAGGCTGTTTTCATGTGGCCTCCGGCTTAGTTCATGCGGGTGTAGTCGTTTTGACCGTACTGGCTTCGCGCCTTTTGGTGCGACTCCCAACTGGCTTTGTCGCCCTGCTTCCAGTCAGAATTGACAAACGCCTTGCCAGTGCCAGCATAAGCGGGCGCGTCGTGCTTGTTGGTTTGCAGCTCTTGCGGCTTGTCACCACAGGCGCTCAGAACGGCTGCGAAAGAAATAACGAAGAGAGTGCGCTTCATTGCTGACCCCCTTGCTGTACTTGCTTGCCGTATTGATTGCCCTGCCCATCCTGAGCGCCTTGACCATGTGACCCCGGCTCCTTGTTGCCATAAGCCGTACCCCAGCCCCAAGCTTCTGCGCCCTTTTTCTGACGCGTCATGACGCGGGTTCTGAAAATGTCGGCCACCACGTCGCCATCACCGGCGAGCAGCGCCTTGGTCGAACACATTTCGGCGCAGGCGGGCAGTTTGCCTTCGGCCAGGCGGTTGCGGCCATATTTTTCAAACTCGGCCTGGCTGCCGTTTTCTTCCGGGCCACCGGCACAGAAGGTGCATTTGTCCATCTTGCCGCGCACGCCAAACGTGCCTTGGCTGGGAAACTGCGGCGCGCCAAACGGGCAGGCATAACTGCAGTAGCCGCAGCCAATGCACACATCCTTGTCGTGCAGCACCACGCCTTCGTCGGTGCGGTAGAAGCAGTTGACCGGGCACACCGCCATGCAGGGTGCGTCGCTGCAATGCATGCAGGCCACCGAGATCGATTTTTCACCCGGCACGCCGTCGTTGAGGGTGACCACCCGGCGGCGGTTCACACCCCAGGGAACTTCGTGCTCATTCTTGCAGGCGGTGACGCAACCGTTGCATTCAATACAACGCTCTGCATCGCAAACAAATTTCATTCTTGCCATTTTTAACTCCTCAAATCAGTGGTTTTAGCGGCGTAGCGAGCGAATTCCAGGCGTTCAAGTCCAACGACGCATGGGATTCGCGCAGTATCCGCATCAGGCTTTTTCGATGTTGCAGACGGTGGTCTTGGTCTCTTGCATCATGGTCACACTGTCGTAACCATAAGTGGTGGAGGTGTTGATGGCCTCGCCGCGTACCACCGGTGCCGCACCGGCCGGGTAATAGGCCAGCATGTCGACCCCCTGCCAGCGCCCGGAGAAGTGGAACGGCATGAACACCGTGTCTGGTCCGACCCGTGGGGTCACCAGCGCCTGCACATTCAGGCGCGCACCGGTGGGCGTAGAGACCCAGGCACGTTCGCCATTGCGAATGCCTTTCTCGGAAGCCACCTTGGGGTTGATCTCGATGAACATCTCTTGCTGCAGCTCGGCCAGCCAGGGGTTGGAGCGGGTTTCTTCGCCGCCGCCTTCGTACTCGGTCAAGCGGCCCGAGGTCATGATGAACGGGAATTTTTCGTGCACCTTGTCGGCCACGGCTTTGTCTTGAATCGTCTTGTACAGCGTGGGCAAACGCCAGAAGGCTTTTTTGTCGTCGTGCGTCGGGTATTTGGCCACCAGGTCAGGGCGAATGCCATACAAGGGCTCGCGGTGTTTGGGAATCGCATCAGGAAAGTTCCACACCACCGCGCGCGCCTTGGCGTTGCCAAACACATGGCAGCCGTGCACCTTGAGCACCACGCGCTGGATACCCCCCGAGAGGTCGGTCTTCCAGTTTTTGCCTTCGGCGGCTTTTTGCTCGGCTTCGGTCAAATCCGTCCACCAGCCCAGCTTTTTGAGCAGCACGTGGTCAAACTCGGGGTAGCCGGTGGTGATGTCGGCACCGAGTGAATGCGAGCCGTCTTCGGCCAGCAAATTCACGCCGTCTTTTTCCACACCAAAGTTGGCGCGGAAGTTGCCGCCGCCATCCATCACGTGTTTGCTGGTGTCGTACAGGTTGGGTGAGCCCGGGTGCTTCAACTCGGGGGTACCGTAGCAAGGCCAGGGCAGGCCAAAGTAATCGCCGGTCATGTCGTAGCCGGTTTCCTTGTCTTTGACCGTGCCTTTACATTTGAGCGTCTTGACATCAAACGCAGCCATATTGCGCATGTGCGCTTTCAGGCGATCCGGGCTTTGGCCGGTGTAGCCAATGGTCCAGGTGGCGGTGTTGATTTCGCTCAAAATGCTCTCGGGCGTGGGCTCGTCCATGCCATTAACCTTTTGCATTTTGTAGTTGACCGAGAGCTCTTTGCCAAAGCCCAGCTTGTCGGCAAACTGCTGCATGATCATGTGGTCTGAGCGGGACTCCCACAGCGGCTCAATGACTTTTTCGCGCCACTGCAAAGATCGGTTGGAGGCCGTGACAGAGCCACTGGTTTCGAACTGGGTACAAGCCGGCAGCAGGTACACCGCACGGTTGGGGTTCAGGTCTTCAGGCTTGCCCGGCATGGCGGCCATGGCGGCCGTGGCCGATGGATACGGGTCTACAACCACCAGCAAATCGAGCTTGTCCATGGCGCGCTTCATTTCCAGACCACGGGTTTGCGAATTGGGCGAATGGCCCCAATAAAACACGCCGCGCAAGTTGCTGTCCTGGTCGATCAGTTCATTATTTTCCAGCACGCCGTCAATCCAGCGCGACACGGTGATACCGGGCTTGGTCATCATGGCGGGGCTGGCAAACTGTTTGGCAATCCACTCGTAGTCCACACCCCAGACCTTGGCGTAATGTTTCCACGAACCGGCCGCAATGCCGTAATAGCCGGGCAGCGAGTCGGGGTTGGGGCCCACGTCGGTCGCGCCCTGCACGTTGTCGTGCCCGCGGAAGATGTTGGTACCGCCACCGCTTTTGCCCACATTACCCAGCGCCAACTGCAAGATGCAGGATGCACGCACCATGGCGTTGCCAATGCTGTGCTGGGTTTGGCCCATGCACCACACCAGCGTGCTGGGGCGGTTGTCGGCCATCATCTTGGCAACCTTGAAAACCTGCTCTTCTTTGACACCACAGACTTCTTCTACTTTGTCAGGGGTCCAGTTGGCCATCACCTCCAGCTTGACCTTGTCCATGCCGTAGACGCGATCATTGATGTATTGCTTGTCTTCCCAACCGTTCTTGAACACGTGGTACAGCACACCAAACAAAAAGGCGATGTCAGAGCCCGAGCGGATGCGTACGTATTCATCTGCCTTGGCTGCCGTGCGGGTAAAGCGCGGGTCTACCACAATCATCTTCGTGCCGGTTTCCTTGGCATGCAACATGTGCAGCAGGCTCACCGGGTGTGCCTCGGCGGCGTTGGAGCCGATGTACAACGCGCACTTGCTGTTTTGCATGTCGTTGTACGAATTGGTCATGGCACCATAACCCCAGGTGTTGGCCACCCCAGCCACTGTGGTGCTGTGGCAAATGCGCGCCTGGTGGTCGCAGTTGTTGGTGCCCCAGAAGCTGACAAACTTGCGCATCAAATACGACTGCTCGTTGTTGTGCTTGGAAGAACCAATGAAGTAAACGCTGTCTGGGCCGCTGGCTTTTTTCAGCTCTTGCATCCGGGCGGTGATCTCGTTCAAAGCGGTGTCCCAGCTGATGCGCTCGTATTTACCGTTGACCAGTTTCATGGGGTAGCGCAGGCGGAATTCGCCGTGGCCGTGTTCGCGCAGCGCTGCACCCTTGGCGCAATGCGCGCCGAGGTTGATGGGCGAGTCAAACACCGGCTCTTGCCGTACCCAGACACCGTTTTCCACCACTGCATCCACCGCACAACCTACTGAGCAGTGGGTACAGACGGTGCGCTTGACTTCAATCTTGCCTTCGCCCACCGCCACATTGCCAGTGGCAGCATGGGATTTTTTGACCAGCGTGAGCTGCGAGGCAGCCAGCCCCACACCGACACCCAGCCCCGAGCGACGCAAGAACGCGCGCCGGTCCATGGTGGGCAGCGCCTGGCTCAGGCCACGGCGCAGGCTGTGCACAAAAGGCGAGCGCTCAAGCGCACCCGTCTTACCCGATT
>Ga0210023_1000318_pt1 | contig 37488 bp, 22 predicted proteins | sample CryGeymeta201524_FD_183987 | JGI IMG/M metagenome (GOLD analysis project Ga0210023, IMG submission 183987) | Groundwater microbial communities from Crystal Geyser aquifers in Utah, USA - Crystal Geyser metaG 2015-24 (SPAdes) (version 2) | ecosystem: Environmental > Aquatic > Deep subsurface >... | reverse complement strand
TCTCCAGCCAGATTTCTCCCGCAGAAGTATTAGCAAAAAAGGAGGCTGGAGCCCGGGTAAAAAAGGCGCTTGATTCTCTGCCCGCCCCCCAGAAGACCGCAATTATTCTTAACAGATACAATGACCTCTCCTACGAAGAAATAGGCAAAGTAATGAACCTTTCCCTTCCGGCAGTAAAATCCCTCCTTCATCGGGCAAAGGAGAGTTTAAGAAAAAGATTAAAAGGAGTAAATTATACCCCCCCTCCTCACATCCTCCCCCTCAAGGGGGGAGGAAAGAGGTGGGGGTAACTTTGAAATTCCATATAATTAACTATTATAAAAAAGGAAGTTCATTTTGCTTGATAAAATTGGGTTTGTATGTTTTAATCCTCAATGGATACCAAGTGGGGGTATATAAATGGAGTCAAAAAATACTATTTTAACGGAAAAAAAGCTAAAAGATATTGAAGATATTATTGCATCTTCAGGCAGAATTGTAACCGCCGACGATATCTATAAAACTCTGAGTAAAAAGTACTCAAAGTTTGCTTTAAAGAAAAGGATATATGGGCTAAAGGAAAAGGGTTGGCTCATTCCTTTGAGAAGAGGGCTTTATTATATCTGCGATATCTCTTCGCGCGGTTTTTTGGATATATCACCTTTTATCATTGCCAGCGCCTTTGATAAAGATTCCTATATTTCATTAGATTCGGCTTTAAGTTTCTACAATCTTTTTGAACAGATGCTACGTACTACCTCCTCTATAACTATGTCTAAGTCCAAAAAATACGTATTTCAGGATAATACATATCGTTATTTGAGGATAAACAAAAAACTATATTTTGGTTTTAAAACAGAAAATTTAGAAGGTTATTATGTTAAAGTTGCCGAACTTGAAAAGGTAATTCTGGATTATCTATATTTTAAGAATGACACGTATTCCGTAGATTTACTTATTGAGAAACTACAAAAGGCAAAGGATAGAATTGATTTCAAAAAGCTATTTAATTATGCGCGAAAATTTCCAGAAACCACCAGGCGAAAATTAGGGTTTATTTTGGATTTAATAAAAATAGATACGGAAGAACTGCACCGGGCAGTAAGAGCAAAAGGTTATAGTAAACTCACTTCTAAATCAAAGAGATTTAACGCGAAATGGCGGCTTTATTATGAAGATAGATTTACTGGATAGGTCTCGACTTGAGATTTTAAATAAACGAGGTCCCAAATATCATCTGCAGGATGCTGAAAAAGATTATTTCTTAGCAAGCCGTTGCCGAAATTAAAAATTCCTTGATTTTACAAGGGTTTTAGCCTTGCTAACAGGCGAACCTGAAAGGTTCGCACTACGTAGAACTTCCTCTTTTCTCACAAAAGGGGAAGTAGTGGCCGAGCTTGCTCGGCTAATGTAGGAGTTCAATTTATTGAACCCGAAACAACGGGCTTGATGGAATCAAGCCCCTACAGTAGCAAAGTAAACTTTGCCACTACAGACCATTATGTGGTTCAGTGAATATTTACAATGTAAATGGTATAAGAACGAAACTTTTTGGAGAAAAAGGTGTTTATACAGATGAGAGAGGAAAGAAAAATGGATGATCAAAAACTGGATGAAATTTTGGGAACGCTAAAGGATGTTGAGCCATCGGTCAACTTCAGGACGAAATTCTGGCAGAGGGTAGAGATAGCCGAGAAAAGAAGAAGTTTGGTTTTTAAAAGGCTGGTCCCGGCCTTCGCTACTTTAACTATTCTTCTAATTGCCTTTCTTATGCAGTTTCCAAAATCCTCACCAGAGCCGGCTTTCCTTATTTCACAAAAGGATATGGAAAATTTCTCCACCGAAGAACTATTAGCCGAAACTACAAATTATTTTAGTCCGAAAACTATTGCGACCGAACTGCTTACCAGTGAAGAGATTTTTGTTGCCCTTGTTCCCCGGGAAATACGGGAAGAGATACGGGAAGAAATATTAAACCACGAATGAACACGAATAAAAAATTTTGAAGAGGGGGTGAGAAGAAAAAAATGAAATCTAAAGCAACTTTTATAGCAACTTTGTTCTTTGGTCTGCTTTTATTGACCACCGGAGTAAAACTTTCCGCTGAATCCCGCGCTGAGAAAACACCGAATCAGAAAATCTCGGATGAGGAGAGGGAAGAGAGAAAGGGGAAAGCAAGCGAGATGCTGGAGACAATCACTCTTTGGAAACTTGTGGATGGGCTTAAACTAACTGAAGAGCAAGTGGCCAAATTTCTGCCCAAGTATAGAGAGGACAAAGACCTGAAGAAGGAATATCAGGAAAAGAGGAAAAAAATTGCCGAAGAATTAAAAGACCTTCTTCAAGATAAATCTTCCTCAAAAAAGATTGAGGAAAAATTAACTCAATTGAATAAACTGGAAGAGGAAGAATGGCAGAAGAAAAGAGCCTTAGAGAAAGAATTAAAGAGTATTTTAACCCCGGAGCAACAGGCTAAATATATCTTTCTCCAGAGGCAGATTGGCGAGGAAATGATGCAACGACTGAGAAAAAAAGGAAAAGAAAGGAAAGAACAGTCTCAAGAAAAGAGAGGTTTTGCGCCTGAGGAGTGATAACTCATAAAAGGAGATAGGGCGACCCGGGTTGCTCTATCTCCTTAACCATTGAGTTCCCCCCTTTTGCTGGTCATCTTTTTCTCCGGGGGTGCTAAAGAATGCCATTTTCGCCAATTTTTTTGTTCTCAAAGATGTTGTCATTTGGCTGACAGGGTTTAGAAATCTCTAAAAGGAGAGCAGGCCCTATTCCGGTAAAGGAATGGTCTGTTACTTGTCCCATTGTTAAAACATCCCCTTCTTTTTTTATCGTCTCTTTGCCATCAATAATCATTTTTACCTTTCCTTTAAGAATGAAGAATGTTTCGTGTTTAAAATTATGGTGATGGTAAGGACAGGTTTGATGGTCAAAGACAAAGAGAAACTTTCCGCAATAGCCTTCTTTTTCATTATTGGCGATCCAATATTCAATAAGACCAACCTTATAGAAATTCCCTAACCTTAAATCTAAGACTTGAGGTTCTACCAGTGGCATCTTTATTCCCCAGCATTCTATAATTTCTTTGCTCCTCTTTAACGCCTCTTTTCTTTCCTCTCCCCAGATCTGATAATCTTTTCTTTCCAATTCTGCCACTTCTCTTCTCCTTCTCTTTTTAGACTTCTGCGGAAGGGAAAACAATATTCTTGTAGTCGCTTGATCCCGGGAACCTTCCGGAAGAACTAATTCGCCGATGCGGAATATCCCATTCCGCTATAGAGTTTATTTTCTTGGCGAGATAATCATTTAAGCAATTTTTTAAAGAATCAATCCGGGCCAATAAAGCTCCATAGCGAGATTCTATCACCTCAAATCCGAAAGGTTTATTATTCTCCATCCAGGAATCTCGATGTATTCTATAGAGTTTTTTCACTTGGCGGGAAAGAGCAGGAATTTCATTTTCAACAAAAGAAGATAAGTCTTTCTTTGACTTGTAAGCATTAACCATTCTGGTCCATAAATTAGCTTTGAGTTGAAGGGTTTGTGCTAATTGACAGGCAAATTTAAGAGGTTTAGTGCCATTGGCATTTTTTTTAATCATATTTTCAATCTCTGTTTTTAGTTTTTTATAATGAGCGGCTAATTTATCAGTGGGTAAATCCTTCTGCCAAAGCCCAAGCAAGGGGTCATCCCACAACAAGATTTTGGAGGGATTATACGGAGATTTGGCGCTATCCGCTAATCCAGGAATATTATCCAGATCACCAGCCCGCACATAGGCATCAAAATCAGCCTGGCAGGAGCCTTGAAAATTTGCTTTAAGTAACGAGGAATTAATTTTATCCTGATAGCAATGTTCAGCATATAGTTGGACTGCCGGCAATGCGGAAAAGAAATTGCATTCGCTGCCATCATCTCCCCACATTGTGGCCAGGGTTTCCTTCATACCCATTTTTTTACAAGCAGCCATACAAGAATTAAGGGTTGTTTCTGCAAAATGGTAGGAAGCCCACACTCTTCCCCAGGTCCACACTCCCGGGGCTACTATTATGGTTTTGCCAAAAATTTTATGCTTATCCAAAAAATCAACATACCACTGATAATCGGCATGATGATAATCCCAATAGACCAGAGCTACATTATCAGGAATATCCTTAATAACCTCTCTGGGAATAACGGCATTTTTATCATAATAATTGTTCGTTTTGGACCCAAAGCGAAAATACATATCGTCCCAAATCATTGGCTTTGCTCCAATACGGGAACAAATCCGGCATACGCGTTTTAGATGTTTGTTGAAGATTTCAAAAGAAGAAACAATTCCATGCTTTTGCTGATAAACTCCTGTTCCCAAACCATGAGTTTTATCCATCCCGATGTGAATCCGCCGGGAATGGAAAGAACCGCTTGCCGCTTTTATCATTTTCTCTAATAGAAGATAGGTCTTTTCCTCATCAACCAGGAGAACTCCTTTAACGTCCATGATATCCTGGTAGGCAGGCCAACGGAGGATTTGGCTCAGATGGCCAAGAACCTGAATGCAGGGAAACATCTCAATGCCCAATGTATTTGCATAATCGTCTAATTCTTTCAGTTCCTGCTTGGTATAAGCGCCCCTCAGATAACCAAAGAAAGGCTCTTCTTTAACCTGATAGGTATCCTCGGTATAGAGCGTGAGCGCATTAATACCCATTAATGCCAAATGCCTGAGCCACCTTTTACCAGATTCTAAATTCAAGACCGCTCCCCGGGAGCAATCAATCATTAATCCTAAAAAATTAAATCTTGGCGTTTCCTCAAACCCCTCTTTCTTGCTTGCCCCCATCAGTCGTCCCAAAGCCCGAAAAGCATCAATGCGACGCCCATAAATTATCTCAACTCCATTTTTGTTATAGACAACCTTCAAACCTTCCTTTAATCTGTTGCCTCCTGGCTTAAACCTTAACTCCACGCTATTTTTAGAACCTTTTTTTGATATTGGATACGCGTTAGATAAAGCATTTAACCCCGCTTTTAACTCTTTTGGCAACAAATTTTCTTTATAATAGAATAGATTCATCTTTCGCTCCTAATTTAATTGCATAGGAATTTCCTTTTTTGGCGAACCTGAAAGGTTCGCACTACGTAGAACTAAGATGTAGTGCGAGGCTGTTGCTACAAGCTTAATATGGAAGTTATCTTACGCATATTGCTACAAAGTAAGCGTATAGATTAGTAGCGCAATTTAGCCTCGCTAATTTATCTTGTCCATTGAGAGAGGGCAGGGATAGTTTGGACCTTATCGCCTTCCCCGTATTTTTGATACAGTTTCTTCACCTGCGAAAAAACAGAGGGTAGATTATTGATAAAAGTAATTGGGCGTGGGAACAAAAGCGCCAGATTGTGTGGAATATCGCCAATCTTTAAGACATTTAGAAATTCCGGACCACCATTGAAATGGGTAGCGATTGGTTTATCAAGAATAATGCCGGCAATATCTTGATCAAGCAAGGCAGCATAGATAGCAATCACTGCTGACGCACCATTGCCAAAAACAATTATTTTGCCAACATTTTTTTCACTGCGGATAATCGCAATACTCTGGAGTAAATCGAATGTCTGCCGTTCAAAGAGGGTCTGTCCCAAAAGAGGATAAGCACGGCGCACTGTCCACTCCAATCCTCGGCCGATAGATGTCCCACCGGTACCGCGAACCTCAATGATACCTTTACCGGCAATCATAGAATTTAGCCCCTCTAGACCCGCTCCTTGCCCCATAAAAGGAGAACGGGCATCAAGGGAAAGAGGTGCCACAACAACCGAATAGGGTTTGGGTGCAGCTATCGGAATGCAAAGGCGAGCACGAATAAGCAAATCAGGCTCAGTTTCAAACTCATAGGTACGGTACTGGAAATTTTCGTCCTCTCCATCCCTTCGGGCATTGGCATAGGGTAAACTGATCTTTTTCGGAAAGCTGCGAAATGTAACCGTCCGAAGTGTTTCTATCGCCTGGCATTGATATTTTTGCCACTCCTTCTTTTTCTCAAAGGTCATTTGTTTAGGTAATGGAATGAAAAATCTATCAATTTTTTTCATCCGGTCATTTTCTGGTGGTTTCCCTGCTTTATATACCGAGAGAGTTTTAGTTGTTTCCTCTCTATCAGAGATATCGTCAGTAATAGTAGCACTTGAACCTTTTAAATATTTCTCAAACCAATTAAATATCGCCAAGCGAATTTTAGGAGTATAGCCATGTTTGGAAACGTCCTCCACTAAACCAATGTTCTCTTCTTTGTTATAGACGCGATAAAGCATTCGCACCCGATGAACAAGAGACCTGTAGGCATACGGACGAAACAGTATATCCTCTGTTGCTGCACTGACCAATAATGGTCGTGGTGCAATCAGGCAGGCTACATCAGGGAAGTCCCAACCATAAGTATTAGTCCAAAAGGTGCAATCACAATGTCCATCTATGGTTCGTTCTCTAATATGTTGCTCTATGGTTCCGGTTTGACAAACAGGGCATATCACTTTGATGCGTTCATCAGCAGCACCAGTGAACCAGGACATTGTGCCGCCACCAGAGAGACCAGTGATGCCAAAACGGTTGTTATTCACATCCTCGTAGGTTATAATGTTTAAAAGTAGTTTATTATTCACAGTATTAGGGGGTTCTCCAAGGGGGGAGTTAACAACTGTGAATAATGTTGATAAGTTTTTCTCTTTGACTTTAACTAAAATCATTAATAGAATAGTAAATATAGTTGGTCCCGCTGTAGGAGATAGGACCATCACCTCCTCGTCCGCCACTATAGTATCTGGCAGACCAACGAAAGACTGTCCATCTCTTATGGCATTAACAAGATCAACCACCGATAGAGAGCCGTCCCAAAGAGGACCATTTCTACGAGGCCGTCGGTAATCTTGAACTGACCAACAAAACTAAACAAAGGAGGCATAATGATTTATGTAGGTATTGACTGGGCCGATAAAAACCATTGGGTCTTTATCACCGACGACACCGGCTCCAAATTAGGCTCTTTCAGCATCGAGAATTCACCCGAAGGTGTTCAGGAATTATTCTCCCGGATAAGAAAGGTTGTCAAAGAGCAAAACCAGGCAATCTTTGCTTTAGAGACCTCTAAGGGTCTTTTGATTGATTCCATCTTAGATGCTGGATACACTGTCTATCCAATCAATCCTAAGGCAGTTGACCGTTATCGGGATAGATATAAGGTTTCAGGAAAGAAAAGTGATGAGTTTGATGCGCTCGTCTTAGCTAACATCTTACGGACAGATAGAAACAATTATCAACCTCTTCTTCCTGATTCTCCTTTAACCAGACATCTGCGGACACTTACCAATGAATACAAGTTTCTCCTTCGGTTAAAGACCAAACTCTCTAACCAGATAACATCCTGTCTGAAGGATTATTATCCGGTAGCTCTCAGCCTATTCTGCAAGCTGGGCCAACAAGTCAGCCTTAACTTCCTGAAGAAATTCGACTCTCCAGAAGCCTTTGAAAAACTAACCAAGAGCAAGATAAAGAGATTTCTTTCCAAGAATCATTATCCCGGGGTTGAGAAGAAAGCAGAAGAGGTTTATCATCTCAGCCAGGAACCTCAATTTAATGTTGAGCCTTCTCTTGCCTCAGCAAAATCTCTTTATATGCTGACCTTAGTGAAGCAGTTAGAGACCCTTTTGGTATCATTAGAAACCTTTGAGAAGGAGATTGAAAAGTTGCTCAATCAGCATCCGGATAAGGATATCTTTCTTTCTCTTCCTGGTTCCTCAACTATTACCTCAGCTAAATTTATCTCTGAATTTGGAGATAATAGAAATAGATACAAGAAGATCTCTTCTGTTCAGGCAGAAGCAGGAACCTGTCCGGTTACCAAGCAAAGTGGTAATCAAAGATTTGTCTATTTCCGGAGGGCTTGCCGTAAATCCTTTCGGGATGCAGCTTGCCGCTTTGCTTTCACCAGTATGAAACAATCTTCTTGGGCAAAGGAAAGATATGAAAGGTATGTCGGAGCTGGTAAGAAACATCCCCTTGCCTTAAGGTGTCTGGCTAATGCCTGGTTAGAGATAATCTTCCCGATGTGGAAGAACCGAACACTCTACAGCGAGCAACGACATCTTTTAAAAATGGTTGTCAAAGAGCAGAACTTACCCCTGATTAAATCAGGGGCTTTAGTTTCTGTTTATTATTAATTTTTGTTTAGTTCTTGACATAGAGAGTCTTCCCCTATTGATCTAAGCCTGCCACGAAATTCGGAAACCCTTGCCCTGTAAGGGTTTCCGCACACCTTCCTTTTAGAGTTCACCTCCACCTCTAAAACCCTTGTGTAGTGCGGGTTTTCGAAGGTGAAATTTTAATTTTTCTTAATTTTTACTTACTTTTTGAGAGGGTGGAGGTGAATTTTCTTCTTCTTTTAATTTTGTGACAGGCGACTTTTTTATTTTCTTCTTCCTTGATATTTCTCATCTTTTCTTCACCTCACCCCTTGTGTTAAACTTTCCTCTAAGAAGCAAAAATCTCTATCTGTCACAAAAAGGAGGAAAGTATGTCCCAAAAATATCTTTTTTCTCTGGAAAATCTTATTGATGTCAATCCCCTGAAGGAATACCACAAATTTTTTAGCAATTTAGAACTTGATAGATTTTTCAAAGCGGCCTCTTCCGTTGGAAGAAAACCAGTCTCGCCAATTAACCTGATTAAAGCTTTAATCTTTAAGAATCTCAAGGGTATTCCTTCTTTAGCAGAACTGGTCAGAGAGTTAGAAGAAAATCCGAGTTTAGCAATCTTCTGTGGCTTTGAGCCAGGAAGCGCTATTCCACCACGAGAAAGATTTTCTGCTTTTTTGAGAAATACTCCCAACGAAGAATTCCAAAGATTAAGACGCTCACTGGTAAAGAAACTTATTCTTCTCGGCGAAATAAAAGGAACATACTTATCCATTGATTCGGCACCCATCAAAAGTAAAGTGAAAGAAAACAATCTTAAAGCAAGTTATTCAAACCGTTTTGATAAATCTACTCCACCCAAAGGAGATCCAGAAGCTAGAATAGGAATTGAAATTCATTTCCTACTTAAAAAACAGGTCTCCTATTTCTGGGGTTATCGTAACTACTGTGTTACCGATAGTGAAAGTGAACTCCCGGTTGAAGAAATAACCAGAGCAGCCAATACTCCTGAAGTTTCTATGTTCATTCCTCTTTTCTCCCGGGTGCAGAATTATCGCTTCAGTATTAAGGGCATTCTAGCAGACGCTAATTTTGATAGTGAAAGTATCTTAAAGTATATTTTTGAAGAACTGAAAGCATACCCTTATATTGCTCGCAATCCCAGAAGAAGAACCAATCAGGAGTATCAACTTTCTTCCTCTGGTGCCAGAGTCTGTATTGCTGGCTTTGAGATGGTTTATTGGGGTAAGTTTAGGGACAGAGGTAAAGAGAGATTAAAGTTTGTCTGTCCAATTACTCACTCTAAATCTTTCCAGAAAGAACATCCCTATTGTCCCTGGTTTCACCCCAGGTTTGTTGAAGGAAAAGGTTGCGTTGCTTATCTCAGAGCCGACAGCAATATTCGCGAAAAGATCGCTTATCAGAGTAAAAAGTTTAAGAAAATCTATAGTCTGAGAACCGGAACCGAAAGACTCTTTTCCCGACTTCTATCTCTGACAATGCAAAATCTTCCAGTAAAGGGACTCAATGCTGTAGCCAATCACTGCACCCTTGCCCATATTACCTGTCTGGGGATTGCTCTGGCTGCTTGTAAAACTGGGCACCGAGACAAGATTCGCTATGTTAAAACTTTCCTGCCCAATCTCTATAAAATTGTCAAAGAGCAAAATCTTTAATTTTGTGACGCCCTATATTGATCTAGAAACTGATCATAGGTTTTTAATGGTCTTTCTTCTACCTTGGGCGCGCCCATCTTTTCCAGTGTCCTCTTTAAAATCTCCTTTAAGGGCTCAGGTCCAGTAAAAGGTCCCTTTCCTCTCAGATTTATGAAGATTCCCTCGATATACTTATACCCAAAGGCCTGATATTTAAGAGCACGTTTAAAGGCATACTCTACATCTTCAAGAGAATGTTTTTCACAGAGGGAAAGAATTTTCCTTAATTCCCACCATCTTCCCCTCATCTGGGAAGAAGAGAGGAATCCATCCCAGTAATCCTTTGCTTTCGGAGAAAGGGAGAAAAAAGCCTCCTTAAATCCATCCCATCTTTCCTTTTGTTTAATTTTGAGACCTTCAAAATGCTTGGGATCCGAGATATCCTTACCCTTCCCTCTGAAAATAGGATGGATAGCCACTGGTCCCTGTTGGTTGTCTGCATAAATTCTTATCCTTCCCTTATCGGCTCTGATGGTAAGACTTTTCCGGCTATACTGATAAGGAACCGAGTACCGGTTTCCCTCATAGGAGATAAAACAATCGGAAGAGACCTTTCTCGCTCCAATATAGGAAGTATCGTAGAGTCTGTTCTTAAGAGGGAGAAGGCTCTCTTTTTTTAGCCTCTCAAAGGGAATTTCCTTTGTTGTCCCGTGAACCCGGGTATTGGCCAGGGTATTTAACCAGGAAAGACCTTTCTGATTGAGGTCCTCTATTCCCTCAAACTTTGTGCCAATGAAAAAGTCCTGCCGGATGTAGGCAAAGGGTCTTTCCACCTTACCTTTCGTTTGGGCTCTATAAAGGCGGCAAAGCTTTGGTTGGAACCCATAGAAGCCGGCAAAGTCCATAAAGTTGGTGTTCCACTCTATATTTCCCTGGTAGCGGGAAAGCACTATTGTCTTGGCATTATCGTAAAGGATTATCCTCGTATAACCACCAAAGTATAAAAAGGCATTCTGGTGACAGGTAAGAAAGGTAAAGATATCCTGAGAAGTCGTAAATTCGATGTAGATGGTCCGAGAAAATCCTAAAATCATAGAGAAGCAGTAGAGTTTTTTCTTTATCCCGTACTCTTCAATTGTTCCAAAGGAGCTCCAGTCTACCTGGGACTGTTCACCCGGCATTGTCTCAAATCTTATTACCGCTTCTTTCTGTCTTTCTTCCCTTATTGGCCTGGTAAAATCACCAAGAATTGAGTGAGCTCCTGTATATCCTTTCTCCTTAATTTCTCTTAACATCCTTTGAATTGAGATTTCCGGCACCTCTTTTAAGCGAAGCCTAACATAATCTTTATAAGGTTCAAGTTTAGAAACCCTATCAGTGGCACTATATTTGAGTTTTTCTTCTGCTAAAAGATATTTCCGTACCGTTTTCCGGTCATGTCCTGTTAACCTGCTAATCTCTGAAACAGTCATGCCTTTTTTGATTCTACTTCCCAAACCTCTTATCGTCATCCATTCCTCTTCTTTTATCATCAGCGTTCCTCCTTTCAGTCCCGTATTAAATACGGGACTTAGTTCTATCTGAAAAGAGTATACGCCAATTACTGGTTATTCTCTACTAAACGGTTTTTAAGGTAGGTGAGTTTAGGAAAAATTGGGGTAATAAGGTGGGGAAAATTGGTCGGCACTTCTGGGGAATTCTAAATCGGCATTAACACTTGGCTATCTCCTGCAAGTAACCATAGAGTATCTTCTAAAAAAGAGGGGTTACAATATTAGTTTTCAGGAGTTCTGTAAGAGAGCAGAAAAAAGGAAAGCTACGGACTTAGAGATAAGTAATCTTGCTAAAAAGGGTCTGAAATTACCAGAGATTCCCAAAGATACGAGAACACTTTTATCTGCGGTAGGAATTGGAGATGAAAAAATAGTCTTTTCTTGAAAAGATAAAGAAAATAGAGTAAAATTAAGATGTAGTGAACACAACGATTTGCCAAAATCCACACTACACAAGGGATTGCAGATGAAGTGGCGAAGTTGACTTGTCAAGTATTGTCAAAAACTTCCCTTCAATTTTCTGCTAAACCGTTGTATATCAAGCACTTCCGATGATTTTACCTTCCTCCCCCCTATTCTAGGCTGTTTTTGAAATATTAAAGATAATAATCGTCATCAACAATACTTTTTCCGCCTGATAAATTGTGATACTTTACTCTACACTGTCTTTAGTAGCAATCTGGGTAATTAGTCTTTCAGATTAAGCTTGTAGCAAATCAGGCAACTACAGTTCTATAATTTCCTCCCCTCTATATGAAAGATTTCTCCTTTATCCATAAGGGTTTCCATAATTCTTTCATTTTATTTTTGACAGTACCAAGATTATCAAGAAGCTCTGGAGCCGGCAGAACATCTTGGAGAAGGTCCTTCTCTTCAGCCCAGTTGCGATACCTGGCGACGGTATTCCTGCTGATGTCTGTGCGAGAGGCTATTTGCCTATCACTTTCCCCCATTCTCAATTGCCTGAGAACTTCCCGGACATCTACCACTTCCAATCTCCTTCCTGCCATAGTATTTTCCTCCTTTCAGTCCCATGTTTAATATGGGATCTGAAAGTATCGGACAACACCATGGCAGTTCCTCCAACAGGTGGCTCAGTATACCCTGCCCAATGACACAAGAGTAACAAGACCCGTTAGAGGTTTACCTCTAATCGGGTCAAGGATGTATCCCCACACCAATTCATTGGTGATGGGGATGTATCGCAATTAGTCTTTCAGATTAAGCGTGTAGTAAATTTGAATGAGGGGCTGAATAAAAAAACAGAGAAAAAATCAGTTTTAGGGGAAAAGTTGGAGTCTATGAATTATAAGGGATAAGGGAGCTATTGTCTTTTTTAAAAATCTTAAAATGTTACTTGACTTTTATCTGGTAAGACCTCAATTGTTTTCTTTCCTCCCTTTTCTACTTCTCGAATCTCTATCTCAGCATAGGCCCAGGTAGAAAAAGATAAAATTAGACAGAAAACAATGAGAATAGATACCTTCATCATCTTTCCTTATTTATATAGTGTACAGTACATTTCCCTGCATACCGGTTATAAAATCTATGATTATCCATATTCCGGCGATAACAAATTGCCCCAATACTAAACCTAAGAAGAAATATTTTGTTTTTTTATATATTTTTGGTCCACCATATCTTAATACCATTATTTTTACTAACCAGGCTAAAAATATGGAAAACCACACCTGTGCTACTGGCAATGTATTTCCTACCGGAAAGCCTAATGGATGAACTGGCCACCATAAAAAGTGATTTGTCATATATATTAATCCAGCCATTACTCCTGCTCCTATTCCAGTGAACATCCACCTTTCCCAGGAGATTCCTACCGGATGATTGATTTTCTCGGCGATGTAATCAAACGGAACTAGAGGGCAACCCTTAAAATACCACTCATTCAGATTCATTCCTCCATAGCGGTAACTTAGTTTCATCACTGTGTATATTGAACCGGCCATACTCACTAATACTGCTATGAGAATAGATAAGGTTATTAATCTCTTATTCATCTTTATTTCTTCTACCAGTTTAAAGCTATGCGCGACATAGGGCATCAGAAATACCTTCAGGTCAGCACACCAGATAAAGCTATAGGCAAGAGCGGTTAATCCTGAGAGGCCGATAGCATTGCTCCCTACTGCCGCAATAGTAAATACCTGTGGGGTTAATGGAGATTTTACTACCAGCATTCCTCCCTGAACGATCACTCTGGTTAAAGCGATAAAAACTACGAAGGCAGCTACCATTAATAACATTGCGATATGGATTGGTAGCCCACTTTTTACCAACCATCCCATCATAAATATTAATCCAAATATCAGGATAAATACAGCAGCCCGGTATGATAATGCCTCATCGTTATCATCTATGTTTTTGTCTCCTTTGAATGCTTTTCTGAAGACATCTTTTAGGTGACCTTTTGCCATCCAGATGATAAATATTACCAGGACGATCATTGCCCCGAAACCTTGATGCGAAACAGAAGGAGAGTAAGCACAATAGGCTTCTCTTGCCCCGATGCTGTATCCTAAGATGTTAAATATCCCGGTCTGAATTGTCCCTAATATGGAAAACAACCATAGACTTAATGAAAGGCTGGTGCTTAAGAGATAAGTTATGCCAATTACCGGGAAACTTATCTGCATATATACCCCGGTGGTATTTCTAAAAATTGGAAACCCAGAATTTAAGGTTATTTCTGGTATAAAGTGAAAATAGGTATGTAATCCATTAATACTGCTTATTACTACCGGCACCGAAATTCCTAACCATAGAACTGGATTCTTGAAGAATTGGTTTATTGTAGAGCCTTCCTTTGGACTCTCTACCATCTCTTCCGGTAACTGCATCAAAGGATAGAGCAATCTCTCTTTCTCCATCCACTGCTTCCTGATGATTACCATCATAGAATACATCACCGCATATAGCGCTAATATGAAGGATAGCCAGGCAATCAATGGAGCTTTCCATGCTGCCCAGGGGATTCTGCCTCCCTTTGGCAATCCTTCAAAGAAACACCTGACTGCTTCAGAATCCTTGACCGCCAACCAATCTGGCATATGTGAGAAAATCAACCCTTCCCAGCGATTGAATTCGGTGGCATAATACCTACCTCCAGCCAGTATCGGCAGTAACTGCTCGCTCAAACCCATTGTTGGTATAGAACAGCCGACAAGCATCATAATGAAAACTATGAGCAATTCGCCCGGTCTTAATCCTCTTTTTAATTTACTCAATGGGACATTAATAAGAAGAATTAATAAAAACAGGAGGGTTGTTGCTATTAAAGGCAGGGCGGTTAGCATCAGATTAGAGCCCTGGATAGAGCAATCGGCATAAGGTCCAGCTATAGAAATAAAGAGGGATAAGATTATACCTATTACCAATGCCCTAACAGTCAATACCCTTTCAGAATTGTTTAGAGTAGGTGACATAGTCCAGTTGAGTCTTTATTTTAGAGCTCTTTTTAATCTGAAAATATTACTCATCAGATTCTTCACGCATTCCAGTTCTGCTTCAGCCCTGGATACTTCTTTTTCCATCTCGGTCATAGTAGGCAGCTCCTTTAAAGGTAATTTATTGTATGGAATTTCAAAGTTTTGCTTCATAAACCAGGCAAAGCAAGCTTTGCCACTACATAGACAAAATAAATATTGTAGTTGCCGAGTTTACTCGGCTAATTTAATTTTTTTATCCACTACCTTAAGAGTGGATATCTCCTCCGCCTTTATCTCTTCAGAAAGTCTTATTGCTTCCCTGCCAATAATTTTAGTATTGTCAAAAACTTCCCTTCAATTTTCTGCTAAACCCAGCACCTAAGCCTAGGTGCTGGGTAAACCGTTGAATAAAAAGACAGTTCCGATGATTTTACCTTCCTTCTTCTATCACCACCATTTCATGCACCTTAAAATCCCTTACCCTAAATCTTATTCCCCCTTCTTCAGTAATTTGGAAGTTGATATTCCTTCGCTTGGGATAGGGATAAAAAACCTCTATTCTTTTATCCTTTACCTGAGGATAGAAGAGTTCTAATTCCACATTATGGTTATTGATTAATGAGGGAGCATAGTCAAACAAATGCATTATCCAGCGGTTCTTCTCATCCTGAGTTCTGATAGCTACCTCAACCTCTTGACGGCAATTCTGCACTCGGTAAGGCAATCTATCTCCGGTAACGCCTAATCCTCCGGTAATTGTATTGGCAATTAATTCTCTTGCGCCTGGCCAGAATTCTACGTCAAGGGTATGCACCGCTGCCCCCAATGAGTTAAGGCTCAATCCCGGATAGATAGCAGAGATGAAGATGCTCTTACCTTTTCCGAAATTGTTGATTACTATCGCTGGTTCTCCACCCTCTTCCCATTTTGCTACGGCCTTGCCGGTGGTGGGTTCTATCATATCATAACCTAAGGCTACATCATAGTTTATCTTGTCTCCAGAGTGGAAACCCTTGAGAAGAGATGTGTCTGTAATCTCTATTTTTCCTATTGTTTTTGGTCTTATATCCCGGTTGACATATTGCCAGATTTCCTCAAGATTTAAGGCGGAAGATGGGTTTGACCGGATATACCTTACGCCAAAAACATCGGCTAAACTATAGTCTTCCAAAAGATTGTTCCATTGGTCAAAAAGTGTGGTAGTACCGGAAGAGATTAGCGCTCCACCTTCCTTAATCCAATCACGGATAAGGCTTATTTCTTCTTTACTCATACTCTTGGCATCAAGGAGAAGCGCTATCTTGTATTGAGCCAGTTTCTCTCTGGTCAATGTTTCCGTCCAGATCACATCGGATTGGATATGGGACTGGAGAAGCGCCTCGTATATTCCTAATTGATGCTGGAAATATCTCCTTCCCCGACCACCGCTAAAACGGGAGGTGCCATAGATAAGGTCTTCTGTCCTGCCAGAGTAAAGAAGGGCAACCTTCTTAGGGGTATCGGTTTTTATTAAATAGTTACTTATCTGCTTTCCCTTGCCAAACATCTTTTTGCAAACTTCCCATCGGCCTTTATCCCATCCCCACATATAAGCATTAATCTTATCCGCAGGATGTTTGAAGACATGCGACCAGTGCCAGACAAAATAGCATTCTCCATGCAGAAAACTGGAGGCAAACCCTTTTTCTATCCAGACATTATCAGGAGCTTGCACCTGGTAGAACTCCACCATCACCGGTCTTACCTCGCCATCCCGGGCTAAGTCTGCTTTAAGCATACATCTGGTGGAGTGGGTGGCATAGCTCTCCGGACCATGGACATCTATCACTCCGCCAAAAGAAGGATAAAGGGAGAAATAGTTAAGGGCACCACTCACAAAAGTTCCCTCGCTGGTGCTGAAGGTAACAAAAGTTCCTTTACGCAGAGCATGTATCCATTCTACACCTTCTCTCCAGTTTTCCAATATGGACTCTCTTGCATATTCCATAAACTCTGCATAGAGGAAATTATGCGTGTTCTCCTTCGGGATTTCTACCGATGAGAGGCTCTCAATTCCGAATCTTCTTAGGGTCTCTTTGCCATACTTCGCTAGTAAATAGTCCTGAAAGCCTTCCCTGCTTACTACTTCTCCTGGTCTAATACCTTCTTCCTTCCAGAAGCCAGCAAAAGCCGGTTTATCAAACCACTTAAAGATACTCTCCTGGCAGCCTCTTTTTTCTATTCCGGAGTTTTCTTTAAGAGTAGATAAACCTTCTAACCATTTCAAACCCCTGTTATTCAAGGCAGTCAGGTATTCTCTGAACTTCTCTTCTCCTTCTTGCCGTAAGCATCTATTCTCTCCTCCGGTTATGGTGCCGGTTCCGCTACCCTCTTTTATATAGAAAGCCATACCTTCAGGGCTTCTGGGACGATTCCCATAGTAGCAAAAAAGCCTGGCATAAAAAGCATGATACCTATCTATCATCCAGTAAAAGTTATCTTTTAGAGAAAGAAAATCCGGCTGTCTTACGCCACCTTTTTCTATCCACTGTAAGGAAAACTCTGCATTTTCACGCACAAAAGGGTCTTTATCTTGCTTTAACTCCTCCAACACAGGTATAGCTTTCCTATCGCCAATAAAGACCTAAAGCTTCTGTTACCCTGCGTCTTATCCATTTATCTTTGGAACTGGTGGCTTTAGTTAAAGCAGGAACTGCTTCTTTTGCCTGCATCCATCCTAAAGCGTAGATACTGTTGCGACTCACCTCACCGGCAGAGTCATTGATTGATTCTATTAAAGCCTTTATTGCTCTCTTATCTCCGATTCTGCCTAATTCCAGGGCAGCATTTGCTCTGATATTCGCGGATGAACTTTTTAAGTTTTCTATTAATTCTGGAACAGCCAGATAATCTCTCTTTTGTTCCTCTTCTTCTGTTTTCTGTGTTACCTCTTTTTTTCTCAAAAGATATTTTCCTGTTATTATCTCCACTCCCTTCTGCAATTTTTCTATATCGGTTAGATTAAACATCCTTTTCCTGAGATTGCTCTCTTTTAAATCAGCCGGTAGGTTCTTCAACTGGGCCAAGTCCATTTTCTTTATCTCTCCTTCTATTTCCTCAAGGAGGGACTGATAATTTGACGCTAAGTTCTTTTTCAAGATATCTGTTTCTTTCTCTATCTTTGCTAAATCCTCCCTCTCTTTATCTGTCATTGTATATGGCTTAAACTCCTTTACCTTAAAGGAAATAATATCTAAGGGGGTCTCGTAATCATACTTTATGTCCGGAAGGATTCCTGGTTTAGTATCAAAACCTCTTTCGGAATGGGTATAATCCCAGATCTTCTCTCTTCTCAAAACTTTGAGTTCTACTTCTTGTTTTATCTCTTTGAGATTCTCTCTATCCTTAGGGCCGGCATTAGAGAGATAGGTTATGCTATTCATAAATAGTTTTAAGGTTATCCCTTCAATCGGTTTCGAGAAATCAAATCCACTTAAAATAACTCTTCCTTTTCCGAGAGTTCCAGCAACAAATATTGTCTCTCCTCCGGAATCTTTCATTAATGGCTTACCGGAAGGTCCTACCCTCATCACCTGATGGTCCCAGAAGGAATGATAAAACTTCTCAGGAATTCCCTGGGTAATTTCATGTTTTTTATCAATCACGATGACACCATTTGTATTTACTTTGTTATAGGCAACTCCTACTTCAGGAAATATAGGCCTTGAACAATTTCTTACCCAACCGGACCTGAAACCAGCTAACATCACTCCATAACCCCTGTTTACATAATCGGCTAGCCTTAGCCGTATAGGATAATCTGCCCAAATTACGGCATTCCAACCGCCGGAAAAGAGAAGAAGATTGTATTGATAGATTTCACCCTTTTTTACTTCCTCTTTACCGAAGTATCCCGTCTCAATACCCTGGGATTTTAAAGCATCAGCGACATCCTCTACCCCCGCAACCCTCTGGTCTCCATTATATATCCCCACTTTCAAATCCTCTGCCAATACTGCATGAGAGATAAAACCCAATACTAATCCTCCTATGATACAAAATAATATCTTTTTCATTTTTCTCGGCCTCCCTACTTATTTCATATTGTTTAATACCTTACCACCACCATCTCATGAACATCAAAATTCCTTACCTTAAATCGTATGACATTTCCCTTAACTGTATAAGCAACCTTCTCCTTGCCGGGATAGGGATAATAAATTTCTTTGGGCTTCTTTCCCGTCGGGATATTGAGGCTAACCTCCACACCTTCCATCAGGGATATCTTGGGGTCCATATTAAGGAGATGAACTATCCAGCGATTTTCATCATTTTGTTTTTTGAGGGCTACCTCTAATCTCTTCGGACAATGCTTAATCTCTATCGGTAATTCCGCATTGGTTAATTCTAAGGCTCTTCTTACACATCCGGCTATAAGTTCTCTGGAGCCATCCCAGAAATCTTTGTATAAGTTATCTACCGTCCAACCACCGGTGGTATGGCTCAAACCAGGATAAACAGGACTTAGGAATATAGACCATCCTTTATCATATCTGTTCTCAACAACGGCAGGGGTCCCATCTGCCCAGACTCCGATAACTTTACTGGTGGTTATCTTCGCTACGTCGTAACCAATATTTTTTTCATACTCGGCGCTCTCTTTTCCTTCCATATATTTCAGGTAATTGCTATCCTTAATCAGAACTTTCCCAATGCCATTTATAGGCTTTAGGTCCCGCTCCACATAGAGGAGCGTCTCTTTTAGAGGACCTGTCATCTCACTCTCTACATAGTTTACGCCGAAGACATCTGAGAGGGCATAGTTGGTTAAAGGCCTGTCCCACTGGTCGTGCAGTGTTGTTCCCCCAGTGGCGATCAGTATACCGCCTTCTTTTACCCAGTTTTTTATACAGTCTATTTCTTCTTTTTTAAGGCTCCTGCCGTCTGAAAGTATAGCAACTTTGTACCTGCCCAGTTTCTGAGAAGTTATCGTCTCCAGCCAGATCATATCTACAGGTAAATGTGATTGAATAAGGGCCTCCCACAGGGACTGTTGATTCTGGGTATAGCGGAATATCCTTCCACCCTTCAGTCCATCAGGACTACCGGTGCCGTAACTAAGAGTGCTTGTCCTTCCCGAATAGATCTGGCAAATGAGTTTTGGACTTTCCGCCGGCACTAAATAATCACTGATCGCTTTCCCCTTGCGGAACTGCCGCTCTGCCGCCTCCCATCTGCCTTTATCAAAAACATTGCAGCCCCCATTGCCATCGGGAGCATGTTTGAAGATATGACCCCACCACCAGACAAAAAAGTTTTGTCCATGGAGAAAACTGGAGGCAAACCCTCGCTCTACACGAGCCGGTGTATCTGCCTGATGGGCATAAAACTCTCCCAGGGCTGGTCTTACCTCTCCGTCACAAATCATATCCAGATGGAAATTGTTTCCATAAGAATGCTCTCCGTAATCCTGAGGTCCATTGGCGCCGATAATCTGGCTGATTCGGGGGTAGGCGCTGATATAAGTAGATTTGCCGCCGATATATCTCTGACTTAAACTGAAGGTAAGGTAGGTTCCTTTACGCAAGGCGGTGAGCCATTCGGCAGCCTCCTGCCAGGTTTCTACTCCTCGTTCAGCAAGATATTCCATATATTCTGCAAAGAGAAATTTCTCTTTTCTTCCTTCATCGGTAGGCTCAGGGCATCTCAGCTTTGCGATATCTTTGATGCCAAAGTTAAGGAGTTGCTTAAGGGTATATTTTTGCGCCAGATACCTTCGGAAATTCTCATCATTTCGGAAGGCAGCTTCCCACCAGAGAGCCTCTTCGGCCCAGAATCCACCCAGGGCTGGATATTTACCCCAACTTAAGATATCGCGTTCAAAACCCCCTTTGTCAAAGATAGCAGTGTCTCGCCGTCGCCAGCCAGGGTTGATTTTCAGTCCCAATTGTGAAAGGTAAGCAAGGTATTGGTCTGCCTTCGGATACCACTCTTCTATCTCATCGGTTGTATCAAACTCAATCAGACCGGTACCACCGCTTGAAGCAATATATCCGGCGGCTACTTCCGGCTCCTTAGGGTAAGAAGGATAGTGAAGGTATCTCCCGTAGAAAGCGTTATACTGTCCGGTGAGCCAGTAAAAGTCCTCCCTTCCTTTCAGAAATTCGGGTTGTTTTACCCCTCTCTCTTTCCTGCCTCCGGCCTCTATTTCTTCTAATGCCAGGGAACCAGCTTCTTCCACTCTTAAAGCACTGAAATATAAAGCACTGAAATAACCACCAAGTTTTTCTTCCTTATGTTGCGCAATGAATTCTTTTATTGCCGGGATAGCCTTTCTCTCACCGATGTGACCTAAAGCTCTGAGTGTACAGAGCATCTCTTCCCTACTCCAGACGTTCTGGTGGTCCTGCTGGTAGATTGGAATTCCGTGGGGGCCTATATTTCGGATATCCTTGACCTTTGCTACCTCAGTCAGGGGGGCTTGCAAAATCTTTAGAAGGGATGGCACCGCCCTCTTATCTCCCAACCACCCTAAAGACAAAATGGCATTTTGTCGCACAAAACGGTCGGGGTTGTCCAAGGTTTCAATGAGATACTCTGTTACATTTGTATCCCCGATCAAACCAAGCGCTTCTACTACCCGACGCTTGGTCCATACATCCTTTGTCTCTTTAGCTAATTTGAGCAATTCTGGAACTGATTCTTTTGCCTGCATCCAACCAAGAGCATAGATGGCATTGCGCCGAACAGGATACCGGGTGTCTTTAAGTATCTCAATTAAAGATTTTACTGCTCGCTTCTCACCTATTCTACCCAGTTCAAGTGCTGCTTTTTCCCGAAGCTCACTGTTTTTAGACTGCAACTGTTCAATTAATTGAGGAATTAACCTGGCATCCTTTTTTCTTTCCGCAACAATTTCTTTCTCTTCCACTTTTTCTATATTTCCTGCCAGGAGTTTCTCAAGCCTTGCCACCTCTTTCTCAACCGGCTCTATTTGATAAGAAAAAAGTAATTGATTTTTCCACTCTTCAGCTCTTTGCTGATTTAACTTTTGAGCTGATACATTCCCCCTGATAGAGAGGTCCCTAACTGGCTCCCTTTCAAGTTCCCCTACCGACATAAGGTTTATCTCTGCAATCTTTTCTTTCTTTGCCTGCTGGTAATTATGTTGCAGTTGGTTCTTAAGTTCAAAAAGCCTCTCCTGAATCCGGAGCAGTTCTTTCATCAGTGTGGTCTCTTCGGCAAACCCAACCAGTTGCTTTGTCCGAAAGAGCAGGTCATCCAGCCTCTCCTCCAACGGATACATTGCGATAGCCATAATTCCCGCGTACCAACTTATCCCCCTTTCATCATGTGTCCAATCCAGAATCTTTTCTCGTCGTAAAACCTTTAACTTTATCTCTTCGCTTATTCCTTCCACCTTATATCCCTCTCCCCTCGTGGGAGAGGGTTGGGGTGAGGGGCGGTTTGCCGTTACCCAGTTAATACTGTTGAGCAAAAGTATTTCATCATTAGAGGGTAGAGGATAAGAAGGATTCCCATCTTTATCTATGCCAATCCAGGGACCGATAAACACTACTCTTCCCTTACCTACTTCTCCGCAGGCAATGGAGATGTCATTGTTTGTATCAACTGCCAAAACTTCCCCTTCCGGACCTATCCTCATTACGGCGTGGTCCCAGAAAGAGGTCATAAACTTCTCCGGAATGCCTCTCATAACAGGATGCTTCTTATCAACTACCATTATCCCGGGTCCATTGGATTTATTGTATGCGTAAGCCACCTCAGGGAAAATTGGTCTGATCAGACTCCGGGCGGCAGAGCCACAGCGAAACATAGAAAAGATTACCCCGCCTCCTCTTTTCTGAACAAACTCAACAAGATGCATCCTGCCCTGGAGGTCAAGCCAATTATAGCAACTCCAGCCACCGCCAAAGAAGAGGACATCATAGTTATATATCTTACCTTCACTTACATCCTTGCTTTTGAAGGTGTCTACTTTTATTCCTTTGTCTTCCAGTGCACGAGCTATTTCTTTTACTGCAACATCACCTTTATCTTGAGAGAAGATACCTGCCTTTATCTTCTCACCCGCATAACCAGAACCAGTTATTCCCATCAGTATTGACAGACTCAATGAAAACACAACGATCAATCTATTCATTCTCTCCTCCGACAATTTTGCTCACACTACGCAAATGGAGCAACTACAACATAATAACTGTAGTTGCCTGATTTGCTACAAGCGTGAGATGAGAGTTAAACTACGCATATTGTTACTAAAGAGAGCTATAGAGTATAGTGGCACAATTTATCAGGCTAATTTATAAACTCATATTAGGCCTTTTCTTATATGTTTTCTAATATGAGCATCAATTATCATTTTTTTCATTACTTTTTAAAACGGCAAGTTTGCTCTTACCAGAATTATCCATCCAGAGAAGAAGGAGCTCCTCACCTTTCTTGAGCATTGGGAACTCTTTTTCTACTTCATTTATTCCAGCTTCCATTTCAATAGTGGCTATAGTGCTTTTTCTCTTCATTCTTATTTTCTCCAAGAACAATCTTCCTTCACCAGGAACAACAACTTTAAGTTCCAGGATATCCTTATTCTCCTTTCTCCTTAAGAGAGGAGGTTCAAGAAGGAGACAGTTAGAATTCGCTCCTTTTAAGTTTTGCACCTGTTCTTTAGTAACGCCTTTATAAGCTGTCATATAAAGCGTAAAAGCACAGACCTCTCCAGAATTTAAACCAATGGTTGCCTCGGGCTTTTTCCAATCTTGGTAACCAATATAATAGGTTAGACAGGGCTCAACAACGTAACCACCGGTGGCCATAAAGATGCCCATCTTCATCATATCTTTTCTTTTACCAATCTTTATCGGACTGGAAACAAAGAAAAGAGTTTCTTTTGTGTTATTATCACCCACCACGCACCAGTTACTCGGAAGGAACACAAAAATATCTTGATGTTTATCTTCTTTGAGAACAAAATCTGTTGCTTCCTTCAACGGCCAGGGAAGCCAGGCTCCTTCCTTGGTGTCCTTATAAGCAGGATAATTGTCAGAGTAATAAAACCTACATTTCTCTCCTGGGGCCCAGAAGTAATCACCGGTATTCCAAGAACCTCCTATACCTGTCCTACTGTGGGCAGAGAACATAAACTTCGCCTGATTATCCCCAATATTCTCTATCCGGTAATCCATTCTCAGGCAACTTGTTCCTTCATAACCGGTGATAATTTTGGTAAATTTAAGTTTATACTCCTCATTGCTCACAGGGTCTTTATAATTGAAAACTGCTTCGCCTGTATATTTTACCCATCCTCTTCCTTTTCCAATCTTGCTTTTCCATGGAACTCTCCAGAGATAACCTTTTCTATCCCAATCTTCTATTCCAGATACAGAAGGAATTGAATCAATAATTCCCCCGAAGTAATGGAAAGAAGCTCTATCTTTTTTAATCTTCTCTTCAGGATGAATAAATTGCTCATGCTCGGTGAGTTTGAAATAGTAGGAAAGAGGCATTCGGGCAATAGTCGGAGCTAAAACTGTGCGGTAATAGTTATTCTCAATAACTACAACTGGTTCTCCATCCTGCTTTTCTTCCTGGATAGAAACAGAAGCCAGCCCTGGTAGGGTAATGAACAACATAAAAATCCAAAAAAATAAATATCTGTATTTCATCTTTCTCCTCTCCATTACTAACTTTACTGCCTTACTGACATTGGATTACGATTACTTCATAATTCGCTAATTCCGGGATGGTGAATTCAAAAGTATCGTTTTTCTCCTTAAAACTTAATCTTTGCCTCTTTTTTAGCGTAGTAACTTCCTTGATCTTGGGGAAGGTTCGTTTATGCAAACTAACCTTTATCTCCTTTACCGGAAGTAGATGATTTACAGGTCTTGCCATTTCTCCGGTGTAGTTAACCAAATGGAGTAGGTATCGATTTTCTTTTTTCTGGTAATTTAACACTACCTCAATTGTTTCCAATGTATCCACGCTTACTATAGGTGATTCTCCAGATACCCACTCAATCGCATTGGCGATCAATTGCTTTATCTCAGGAACCGCTATGTTCCAGTAAGTGTCCCCTAAATTACCCGCAATATAGAAAACTTTTCCTCTTCCGTAGCGATTAGTGATAAGAATAGGATAGTTCGTATTAATTTTTAATTCCCCCCTGGGAGAAAAGAAACCGATAACCTCAGATTCTTTCAGGGGTTCCACCGACATCAAATAGAATGGAGCAGGCACAATAGTTGATAAGGTCTTCTTTACAGAATGACCTTTCTTATCTAAAAGGATATTTCCTCCAAAGGCAAATCCTTCCTCTGTCTTTCCTGCTTTTATCCTTGCTCCTAAGAGTTCCCGAAGCCCAAAATCTTCTCTTCTCCTTCCTTCTTTATCATAAAGAGATGTCTCGTATGTGGCTACTAATCCTCCACCATTCTTGACAAATTCTTTAATCTTTTCCATCTGGATATCACTGAGACAGGGAGCGTTACCCAGGATTAATGTTTTATACCTAGAGAGGAGGGTTCCTTCTTCCAAATCCTTATCTAAAACTAAATCAAACGGTATGTGCGCTCTGATAAGTGCTTCATAAATTCCTCTATAACAGGAACGATAGGTTTTAGAAATATCCCGGGATTCAATAGCCAAACCCTTGGGTGAAAAGTCTCCGGTAAGGTCCATCACCTCATCCTCATCATAGTAATCACCTGCCTGCCTTGACCAGAGCAAAGCTACATTCGCGGAAGATTTTGCTCCTTCATAAAATTTTTCATTTTCTTTCAAAAAACCATAAGCCTTTCTTGCAATTTCCCATTCAGGATAGGGCTGTTTCATTCTTTCATCAGTCCATTCAAACCATATCCCTGCATTATTGGCGACAGTCTCTCCTACCATCATCCATATCTCACCTTCCGGATGGGGTCTCCAGGACCAGGGAGATATGGTGCAGGTGACAAAGACCACCGCCGGCTTATTATATCTTCTTGCAGCCGCCTTCATAAACTTTGCTGTCCCGCTCTGTTCCCAGAGAGGCCTATCTAAGGTTTGATGCTTGGAAAAATAATGCATAAAAGCCTCTGCTCCAACGATATCCTCATATTCAGCCATTTCCTGGACATCCCTGCCACAGCTCTTTGTTAAACCCTTCATTCCTCGTGCATTCATATAGATTGGAACTTTTGAGCCGATGGAAACTGCTTCCTTCTTCGCATCCCTGATGAAATCATTGATGCTTTCATATCTAAACCTTATGAAGTTACGGTAGAGGTCAGGATTATCCTCAAACTTTAAGGGAATAGTTTTGCCATATTGCTTCTTGAACCTCCTCTGGCAGTTATCACAGTAACAACTTCCTGCATAGAAACCAGGGCCATCAAAGAATATACCGTCTACTTCGTAATTCTTCAATGTATCCTTCAGATAATCAAAGGTGTAATCGCGCCAGCCACTATTAGGGCAGGGAAAACGCCCAGATTCCTCAAATGTTTTTACTTTCACGCCTTTCTTCTGGAGCCAATCGGGATGTTCCTTAGCCATTTTCTCATCCATCCAGAATGTGCCGATGTAGCAGATAACCTTTATTTCTCTTTTATGAAACTCCTCAATTACCTTTTCAAAAAGCCTATCCTCTGTCTTTGAAATCTGAACAACGTTACAGTTCATTCTTTTCGCAATCTCAGGTTCCATAATGAACCCACCAAACCTCAAAGGCTTTTCATACCATTCCATCTTTCCCCCTTCTAAAATTCTACAACTACCATTTCGTGAACAGAAAAATCTCTGATTATAAAACTAATGTAATTGCCTTCTTTCATATGGGCTATTTTCTGGTTATCTTCTGGATAGAAGACATTCAGTCTTTTTGAGGATGGTATCAAAACCTTCACTTTCACCCCTTCTACTTTATCCGCTTTATGCGCATTATAGTTTAAGAGATGAAGCATAAATCTTTTTTTATCTGGTTGAGTCCTTATGACTACCTCCACCTCCTTGGGGCAGTTTTCAACTACAAAAGGAATTTCTGCATTGGTTAGTTTTAATCCTCCTTTAACTGCTTCCGCAAGAAGTTCTCTCACCCCGGGATAAAAATCTCTCCTCAAAGGAAATACTCTTACCTCAGCGGTTTTACAATGGAGGCCAGGGTAAATAGAGGTGATAAACAGGGACCCGCCTTTTCCGTAAGAGTTCTTAATCATTCCCGGGTCTCCGTTGCCCCAGGTAGCAAGAACCTCCCCGGTAGTGGGTTCAACCAAATCATAACCGCTGTCAGTAGAAAAGGAGATTGCATCCGCAATTTTCATCTCTCCTAAAGCAGTATCAGATCTATTTATTACAACATTCTCTTCAGACGCTCTTTTTATCTCTTTGAGAAACTTTACTCCCAAAACATCTGAGAGCCCGTAATTATCTCTCTCCCTTCCCCACTGGTCAAAAAGGGATGTTCCTCCGGTAGTAATCAGAAATCCTCCCTCTTTTACCCATTCTCTGAGGAGATTTTCCTCTCTTAAGGCAAGAGACTTTGCATCCGGAAGGACCAAAACCTTGTATCTTTTAAGTTTATCTTCGGTTAAGGTCTCGGTCCAGATAGAATCTACCTGAATATGACTCTGGCAGAGTGCCTGATAGATGCCGATAAGGTTTGAGAAGTAAGAAGAATAGCTTGTATGGGAAGACATATACACATTAAAGTTTTTGGGCCGATAGATAATGGCATTGGTGCGACCGGAAGAAACTAAAGCTATCCTATGCGGAGAATCGGTATTTATAAGATACTCCTCCACCTTATCTATTCCAGTAAAGGCTCTTTTTAATGCCTCCCAGAGGCCAGGTTGCCAGATGCAATAGTTATCTCCTAAGTTTCCACCCCCTGGATATTTAAAGACCCTTCCCCATTGCCAGATAAAGAACTGCTGGGCATGGAGCGCAGATACCCATATCCCAGCCTCATACATCTTGGCTGGAGGATTATCTACAAAGGCATAGACCTCCATCCCTACCGGCCTTATCTCTCCGTCTCTGGCTAATTCTGCCATAAAGGTATTATCATAGCAGAGAAGAGAATAGGATGGTTCAATCCCATTCATATCTACGACTTCACTTAATTGTGGATAGGTTTTTATTGATTGGCTACCGGCAAAACCAATAGAGGAAATGGAGACAATAAAAGAGGTTTGCTTTCTTAGACCATGCAGCCACTCCACTAATTCCTGCCAATTCTCTAACGCTTCTTCTTCTTTGAACTCGTAAAACTCTGTCCACTGCGCAGGTTTGCTAAACCGCTCTTCCTGTCTGGTATATAACCAAAAATCATAAGGTTTTACTTCTTCCAGATTAATACCTAATTTCTTTAACTCTTCAGAAGAGTATTTCTTCTGGAGATAGTCCTTAAAATCAGAAAGGGGATTCAAGTGGCCATAAATCGTTTCCTCAAACCAGAAACCGGCAAAAGCAGGGTAGTTTCCATAGTAAGTCACCAATGGGTGCATAAAGCTTTTCTGCAAATTTCTGCAGGTAGGATAACATTTTATTGTTTTATCATCCATATCCCTTAAAGTCTTATCTATTTCTGTTCCTATCTCTGCTCCTTCTCCAGTAAAATCTCCCCTGATCAGGAAAGGGATACCTCCGGTAATAATGTCATTTACTTTTATTCTTTCGGCGTATCTGTGCATATCAGAAGCATCTTTAGGAATATTGCTGTATTCAGCCCATCTTCCTGCTGCTCGGTGAAATTTAGCGGTATTATAGTAGAAGTTATCGTAGTAAGAGAGGAAATCAGGCTGTTTTATTCCTGGCTCTTTATTTTTTCCTTTATTTAGTTGATAAAGGGCAAATCTTGCGGTATTCTGAAGAGCGAAAGTGTCTTGATAGATTGTTTTTGCAGCTATTTTATTTAAGTAGGGAATACCTGTCTCATCCCCTAATAGCCCTAATGCAAAGGCGGCATCTTTCCTGATACGAACATCTTCCTTGGGGTCTAAGGCGGAAATTAACAAAGAGCTAACACTTTTATCCCCAATGAATCCCAACGCCTGAAGAATATCACCTCTAATATGGATAGAACTTGTAGAGGAATCATCATCAGCCCTCTCTTTTTCTTTTTCATAAAGAGCAAGAAGGGGTGAAACTGCTCCTTTGTCCTTTAACCAACCAAGAGAATAGATGCTATTTTCCTTAACCGCCGGGTCAGCATCAGAAAGAAGTTTTATTAAAACAGGAACAGCCTGAGTATCCCCAATCTGACCTAAGGCCTGGGTTGCCCTTCTTCTTATCCATTTATCATTATTTTCTTCAGTAAGTTTAATGAGATAAGGAACTGCCTCTTTCGCCTGCATCCAGGAAAGAGCATAGATGGCATTTCTTCTTACTTTATAAGATTCATCATCAAGGAGTTTTATTAAGGAAGGGATAGATTCTTTTATCTGGAGTCTACCAGCTTCCAGGGCAAAGGAGGCTCTAAAGGAACTATCTTTATCCTTGAGACCGGCAAGAACTCTTCTTAGATTCTCTCCGGTAGAGGAATTAGCCACCTCTTTCTCCGCTTCCTTCTTAAGAACCTCTCTTTCCTCTTTCAGTTTCTGGGCAAGAAGGTTCTTTTCCTCTGGGATAGAATTCTCTAAAACCAGAATACGGCTTTCTATTCCCTTCTTTAGAGAGGTTAATCTTTCGGGGTATCCTTTGCCTTGCTTTATTAACTCTTCAACCTTGCTTAAATCTTCTCCGCTGATTCTTTCCTGGTTAAGAAAAGAGGCTATTTTCTTCTCGGTAACCTCTATATCCTTGAGAAGATTCTTTTCTCCTTCCTCTAAGTCGGAATGAATCCTGACCAGAGCATCCTTTAATTCTGAGAGTTTCTTTTCCTTAATAATCTTATACTCTTTAAAATCCTCTAAATCAAAGGATAATAAATCCAGTTTCATCTTCTGTTCATATCCGGAATCCTTAACCAGTTTTATTGATTGATGGACTTGCTCGGCCAAGTTCTTTATCTGAGATGCCTTTTTCGCGGTAGATTCCTCTACCGGAACCAGGCTAATCTCATCAAACCAGACGACCCCGGCCAGTTGGTGAGGGGAAAGGTATACCCATAAAGTTAGCTGATAGGAGTTATCTATCGGGCTGATAAAATCCACATAGTAATAGGTCCACTCGGTAGAGGTAAAGGTTTTAAAGGCTAAAGGATATAATTTTTTATTCTTATAAGTATATAAGTATACATTACCGGTAATCTGCATCTTTTCTTGCTTTGTTCCATCGGTCCTTCCCCAGAAGGATAATCTATAAAGGGTATTGGGAAGATAGGTTTTAGGAAGAAACTGGACCAACTTCTGCCAACCTGTATAATCGGAAGGTTGCTCTATCGCCAGACTGTATTTCCCGGAATGAGGGTTCTTGTCGTCTAAATATGCTTTCTTGGGCCAACCCAGACTGCTCCAGTAGGTATAATCTGCCGGAAGGGAAGGACTAAAGGAGGAAGCTTCCTCATACCCGGAATTCTTAACAAGGTTTTCCTGAGAGCTGGGAACGATTTTTTTAGGTGGGGTTTCTGAAGGGGGAAGTTCCTTAATGTAATCAATTGTTAAAATGTCCGGGGGCTGGAAGTAGTTGGTCCCGTAGGTGTTGAAGAGAAAGCCTACTTTCTTGATTGGAGTGGTATTTTTCTCCTCAATAATCAGGTTATTCCCCCAGAGACAGTAGATAATCCCCTTGATTCTCTCTATCCTTAAGTCGGCAGAATCGGAGATTGAGAGATATGCCTTACTGCTGAAATTTTTCCCTCCGATGCTAGTTGCAGCAAGACCGGGAGTGACACTCCAATTATCGCTAAGTCCAATCTTAGCCACTTCTTTTCCTTGAGCATCCTTTAAAATGAAAACCATGTGCCCCAGAAATGGGGTCAGGGTTTCCCAAGAGAAATGGGTGGAGATATTGAAATCGCCTTCATAGGATACCTCCTGGGTTAACTCTGAACCGTGCCACGCTGTAGCATTCTTGGGATTGGCAAACTGAATCAACAGTTTTCCTTCCTCCTGCTTTAGGGTAACTGTTCCTTCCTTTCCTTCCTCTCCGACATCGGTCTTTATCCACTCGGGTGATAGAGAACTACCTGTGAAATCATCATCTATCCCGGCATAACTATTTCCGGCAACAAACAAAACCAACATTACCAACAACCAAATCTTTCTTATCCTCATTTTTTCCCTCCTCTCTTACTATTGATATGGTCTTCTAGGATTGTCTCGGCGCATAATATAAAAAGCAGAAGCTACTGCCCCGGAATGTCCCCAACCAGAGTTAGTATGAAGATAAATATCTGTCGGGTCACCGGGTAAAAAGTCTACCGAGCCATCCTCATAGAGAACCGAGATTCCTGTCTGGTGACAATATTCTCTCCCATTAGTAAGATTGGTCATTGCCATAGCTCTTTCCGTCATCTTTCCGATGCGGTAACCCTTTGGGGTATCATTCATGCAATCCTCGTATCTCATTGGTTTAATATAATAGGTAGTGTGGACATAGCAGGTTTTACCCGCATAGGTAACTACCTTTTTATACTTAGCCGCATTCCAAGAGGCAGGATTTGTATTGGCTAGACCAGTTATTATTCTTGACCAGGAAGGGCAGGAAAGAACCCCGGGTGAACTAATGTAACCTCCATCTACCAGTTGTCGGCCGAGGCGATATACAGTTGTAGTTTCGAGAGAAAGAACGTGCGCACCATACTCATAGGAGTCCCGGTCTCCTCCTTCGCCGTAGATTACATTGTACGGATATGGCCCATAACCATTATTATCATCGGCATACATCATTAGTCCTAATCCTATTTGTTTGAGGTTACTGATACAGACCGCCTTTCTGGCGGAGTCCCTGGCTTTAGATAATGCAGGTAATAGCATCGCCGCCAGAATTGCAATAATTGCTATTACCACCAAAAGCTCAATGAGAGTAAACCCCGTTAGAGATAGGGAATGTTCACATTTCCGTGTATCTCTAAACGGGGTAAACCCTTTTTTGTGCTTGGGACACACATTTATCCGAAAAAACCGCTTAAACAAGTCAGCCAATTTTCTTTTAGTCATTCCTCTCCTCTATTTTTACCCCCACACCAATTCATTGGTAGTGGGGGTTTATTCCTGCCCTCCAGAACCTTTTCTGAAGTCTAAAGCAGGAATATTTTTTCTGTCTATAAGTATTATCCCTTATAATTCATAGACTCCAACTTTTCTCCTAAAACCCACTTTTTCTCTATTTTTTTATCACCACCTCCTCCAAATTTACTCAACATTTAATCACAATAGCAAAATTAAGTCAAATTTTCTCGGCTCTTGCTCAAACTACCCTATTTTTGGTAAATTTAGACAGTCCTCTACCGCTTTGTTCTTCTAATCTATTTTTCTGATGAGTAGCTAAGAAACAGGCACTAAAACCAATCTTTGTATTGCTTTTAAGATCCATAAAAATATCTCTTTAAAGGGAAAACTTTTAGGGCAGTGGAAAGCAAATTTTCTGGCATGTTTACTTACCTTACTTCCCACTTTTATTAATCTACTTCTTAAGGTTTCTATTCTGTATTTCCTGAAGTTTTCTGGAAGGCATAACCTTCTCATTAAATTGTTAAGATTATAAGCAAGAACCATTATTTGCAGTCTGCAGGCATTAACATGGAATTGCTCACAGGAGAGCCTGTCCCAGTGAAATCCAAGTTTTCCTTCCTTTAGGTAATTCTCTGCTGTGCCTCGATCACAGTAAAATTCTATCCCTTCTTTGGGAGAGGTCGCCTCTGAATTGGTCACTACAAAATATACCTCAGGAAATAGTTCATCAGGCTTCTTTTCCTCTTTTACCAGGACTCTACGGGCTTTTTCCCAACTACCTGCTTGATAGAAGAATTCTCCATAGCGGATATTTTGGTTTTCTTGATCGACTTGCATCTTATCCTTGTTTTCCTCATACAGTCTTTCTAAGACATCATTGATTCGTAGTCTAATGAAATATTCTGCTTTTGTTTCTTCGTCCTCACATAGCCGATAAATCTCAGGAATTGCAAATTCACTGTCACCTCTGAATTTCAGGTTTATTTTTTTCTCTTTGTATTTCTTTAAGATGGGTTTTAAAAAGTCCCCTACTTTTTGTGAATCATAGTCAGTGCCTGGCCTTAAATCTGCTTTGAGACAATCCCCGGTCTTTCCCTCAAAGCAGAAGAGAGGATGGAAAATCTTATCTTTGTAATAGGTATTATAGGCTGCTCCGATCTGATTGCCATAAACTGTATCATCGCTGGAATCAAGATCAACTATCATCTCCTCCATTGGTTCTATCTGATAGGCTCTGTCCAAGAAGAGAGAGTTTACTTTCTGTAGTTGGGCGATATTCTCTTCCTCAAAACTGTTCTCAAAACGGCAAAGAGTTGGCTGACTACCAAGTTCCTCTTTACCCACTATTTTCTTCATTGTGGGGTCTTCCTTGGTGTATTCGGCATCGTTATTATCTTCATGGTCTCCCAGCAAAGAGTAAACCTGTTGGCGGATACAGTCGGTGTTAGAATGTATGCGATAAGGTCTTTTGAAACTGATATTTGCTTTTACCAAATCCATCAGTCCCATCTTCTCCTCAAACTCTCGGTATAGTAAAAGTCCTGTGTCAGAAGATATTTGTCCTCCCTCAAAATCAAGCTCAATATGCGGGTCAAATTGAAATCTAATCTTCTCTGTTCTTTCCTCTTTTTTCTCCACCACTTTGGTCCTCCTTTCTATTGTTTAATTTGTCTCTATTATACACGATAGATAAGGAGTTTGGCAAATTCTAGTTTCTCTCTTTGTGAATTATTAAGGATTATAAACCCCTACCCTTATTTGTCAACTTATAATATCTATGACACTGTAACAATTGACCAAGCTAGCTGGTACTTCAATAATCGCATATTCTCCTTCTCTTCGGCATCTAAGTTCTTTCTCTTTTGAAAATTCAGGAGATTTAAGAATAGCTTTTTCTCCCTTTCTTCTAATCTTTAATCTCATTATTTTTGCTCCATTTGGTAAATTATCTGCCCTGGGGAATTTAAGTGGTTCTGGAATGGAAACTACCTTACCACTGTCTGAAAGAGTTCCCACAGCATTTATAATGTGTAAAACTGTACGATTTTCGTGTGCAAATATACCAACAATAAATCCAAATGGAACATTATCTGTTTTCAATAAGGGCTGTGTATGTAAATATTCTACTGACTCTCTCATTAAATTCATCACATTTTGGTCTCTATTAAAATCTATTTTAGCAAACTCTTTTCCATTTTTTTTAAAACGTTTGTGTCGGTTAACGCATACAATTCTACCTGGTTTTCCGGCAAAGGTAATGACTGAACCTTTTCCGTATTGATTATACAATAAAACCGGTGTATTGCTATTCTTCAGTTTCATCCAACTTATCGCATCTTTATGGGCTTTAAAACTTACAACCGGGGCTTCACTGAAGTCAATTCTCTTTATCTTAAGTTTGTTATCCTTGGTGGTAATCCATTCTGGTGATTTCTCAAATATTTTTTTATAATCTGCCCCCACCATCCCGGAGAAAGGATAGTTTCCCCTTCCGGCACCGGTTTCATCCTTCAGCCCGGATTGATGTGTGATAATAACTTTCCCTCCTTTGCTCGCAAATTCTTTAAGAGATTTTATTGCCTTATTCGATAGACACACAGCATTGGGCACAATGATGAGGCGAAGTCGGTTAAAGTACCTCTTTTCTTCTAAATCATTTTCTCCGATCGTATCAAAAGGGATATTGGAAAGCATAAGGATTTCACACCAGCCTGCCCAGCAATCGGTAGAAGCAGGGTCACTCATTATAATATAGTCAGATTCTTTATCTCTATCTTTATGCAGCCAAACGGTGCGGGAGAAAAAGAGGACAGCAACTTCAGAGATTGGTTGTGGTTGTCGATATAATTCAGGATGAGCGGATTCAAAATTAAAGGTTTGGCTTAACATCTCTGTCTCTTCTTTCAGGTTCAGCCGCCAGTTTGTTCCCCAGTAGTTCTGTCCCCAGGTCTTGGTCATTCCCCAGCAAAAGAGATTTTCTTCTCTATTATGCGGATAAAAAAGGCACATCGGGGGAAGATTATTTCTATAGGCAAGGGCGCTTCTCTGCTTTGATTCTGCCCCAATACGCAGCCAGCAGTGTCCTTGAGGTTCGGTTGAGTTTACCTCGGTAAAGATGGTGCTGTATAATCCATCCAGATTATCCAGAGCTGAGCCCATTCCACGTGTCCCATAAGAATTCGTATTGGAACTGGTATAGATCGGCCGGGCTAATTCCAGACCAAGACTGCGGAAATGCCTAAAGACCCTTTCCTGGTGTTCTTTATGACAGTTTATTCTCCACAATAAAAAGGCACGGTAAGCTGGATTCTCTAAATTGCCATAGAATTCTTTATCATCCATACCTGTTGATGGTATCTCAAATCCGGTCTCTTTTTTAAATTTTTCTCTGCAGTAAATACAGCCACAACCATAATTCCTGGGATAAAATGCAATGTCATCGGTCATAATTCCGTCCACTCCGCAGGCATAAACATCCTTGAGATGTTGAAAATATAACCTCTGCCAGTCAGGATTGTTAAAACAGAATATCCAACCCCAATAATTTGTCCTTGCGAACTGTCCTGTTCTCGGGTCTATCTGCCTCATTGTAGAAAGTTTTATTCCTTGATACTCTCTATCCCCCCGCTCAATTTGCTCTAAAAAACCGGGATGCTTATGAATATTAATGGCAGAAGAACATCCCTTTTCAAAGAAATCTTTCATATTTTCCCATTCCTTTTTAGCAATAGGATTAAATGTGAGAATGGCACTGTGGTGCTCAACGACCTTTATTCCATATTTATGGCAACTATCGCATATATTTCTGAGCGTCTCTAAAAGTTTTGACCAATCATCAATAAAACTCCATCTGAAGTGGAAATTCCCGAAGGTGATGACGGCATTGATTCCTGCTTTCTTCATCTCCTCTGCTTTTCTATCAAAATCTCTTTTTTTAAATTCAAAAAACTCCTTATCTCCGAACCAGTAACTTGCCCATCTTGCATCCCAGACCCATCTTACCTCTTTTGGTAATTGATTTCTCATCATCTACTCCATTTTCTCGTTTCTTTAATATTCTATCACGACCATCTCGTGAACATCAAAATCTCTAAGTTTAAAAGCTATTTTCTTATTATTAAGTTTCTTATATTCTATTCTCTGGTCATCTTCTGGATAGAAGAGCTTTATTCTTTTGAGAGAAGGAATATTTAGCTCTATCTCTACCCCTTTCACCGGCTCCTCATCGGCGTAGTTTAAGAGATGGAGGATATATCTGTTGGGCTGGGTGCGCATTATACATTCTACGTCCTTCGGACAGTTGGAGATGATAAAAGGCAATTCTTCTCCTTTTAATGCAAAGACGGTTAATTTACTTATCAACTCTCTTATTCCCGGATAATAGTCCTTGAACATCCCTTCTGTGCTTTTAGAACCTTGAAAACAGAGCCCTAACTTCACCGGGGTAAGAAAGATGGATTTACCTTTATAATATCTGTTGATTAAAATCGCCGGGTCACCATTGTTGAATTTTGCGATTATATTAGCCGTAGTCGGAGAGACTAAATCATAAGGGTATTCTGTATTGTAGGTTATCTCTTGACTCATCTCTATCTCAGAGGCAGCTATAGTTATATTCGCTGCCCCGGTCTTGGTCTCTTGATAGTTAACTCCGAAGAGTTCAGAAAGAAGATAATTGCTCTGTTTCCTTCCCCATTCATCACAGAGGCTGGTGCTTGCGATAGAGATGAGGACTCCTCCTTCCTTTACCCAATTGCGGATGAGATTTACCTCTCTTTCGGAAAGAGTGCGGCTATCGGGGATAATCAGCACCTTATATTTATTTATCCTCTCTTTGGTTAAAGCTTCAGCAAATACCGGGTCTACCTGGATATGCTCCTGGAGCAAAGCCTGGTATAATCCCAGTTGGTTGATGTAATATTGGCTGCGGTCGTAATTATTGTTGTAACTGTCTATAATTCCTGTCCTTTCTGAGTAGATAAGAGCAATCTGGGAAGGGGATGCTGTATTAATGAGGTATTTTTCTACTTTAGCCATCTTTCTGAATGTCTTCTCAGTTACCTCCCACATCCCTTCCTTCCACTTGCCTCTCAGTGAAGGTTCATAGAAAGAGCGGCCCCAGGCATAGGGTATGCGGTACTTATTCTGATACATCCAGCACCAGACCCAGACTCCACCACAATGGGAATAAGAGATGGCTAAATCACGAGCATACCTACCGACAGTGAGATCATAGCAAGTTCCGGGAACTAAGAGATTTGGTCCTTTGGAGGCGGAGCGGATAAGTTCCATCAGGAATGCTTCTCCTACATTCGCATTATTATATGGGTCCATTGCAATACAACTTAGTTGAGAACCGAGCCCCGGATAGGAGCAAAGTTGAGGAGTGGTTGGAAGAAATTGCTGAATTACGGGAAGGAGGACTAAATCAGGTCTTAAACTCTTCAGATAATCCTCTATTTCCTTTAAGTAGTTAACCATTAGCTCTATCTTAAAATACTGCCACTCTGTCCAGAGAACCGGGGATTCCTCCTGTTTCTCCGGAGGAATGATACTTTCAAGATTAATGATGCCAAGTTCTTTTAGT
>Ga0210023_1000309_pt1 | contig 38003 bp, 35 predicted proteins | sample CryGeymeta201524_FD_183987 | JGI IMG/M metagenome (GOLD analysis project Ga0210023, IMG submission 183987) | Groundwater microbial communities from Crystal Geyser aquifers in Utah, USA - Crystal Geyser metaG 2015-24 (SPAdes) (version 2) | ecosystem: Environmental > Aquatic > Deep subsurface >... | reverse complement strand
AAACCGCCTACGCGACCGCCGGGGCGCAGCTGCTCGCGGCCCAGGGACGCGAATTTCTTATTCATCTGCCCATGGAGCCGAAAAATTATCCCGCGGTTAATCCTGGGCCGGAAGCCTTGTTGCTGGAAACAAGCTCGACCGAAATCGCCCGGCGGCTGCGTCTTTACCAAAAAAATGTGCCCGGTGCCATTGGTGGCAATAATCACATGGGATCGCGCTTTACCACCAACCGCGAAGCCATGCGCAGGGTTTTAACCGCAATGAAGAGTGCCGGGCTTTTTTTTATCGATAGCCGCACTATTGCCGATTCGGTTGCTTTCGACGAAGCCCGTCGGATGCAGCTGCCCACCGCCGAGCGTAGTATTTTTCTCGATCATCAATCCGATGTCGCCTACGTCAGCGCCCAGTTGCGCAAACTGATCACCCTGGCTGAAGCCAAAGGATTCGCCATCGCTATTTGCCACCCGCGTCCCGAAACCTTTGCCGCCCTGGAGCAGAATCAATCCTGGTTGCAGGCGCAGAAAGTGCGTTTTGTCAAGGCTTCGCAGCTGGTGAAGGTGTATTGAGTTTCAGGGGAAGACCGGCTTGGCCACAGCAAGCCGCGCTATCGCCAAGCTTTCAGACGACGTAAAACGCAACTCTGCAATAAAGGAACTTTATCGCCATGAAGGTTATTTCGGTTTCCGGGCTGGTTGAGCTGTTGCGGGATCTGCTCGAAGAAAATTTTGTTGATGTGCTGGTGGAAGGAGAAATTTCCAATTTTTCGCGTCCGGCCTCCGGCCATGCGTATTTTACCCTGAAAGATGCACGCGGACAGTTGAAATGCGCCATGTTTCGCCCGCAGTTACGCTTGCTGCGTTTTGAACCACAAACGGGCCTGCAGGTCATCTGTCGCGGGCGGGCTTCGGTTTATACCCAAAGGGGCGAATTGCAGTTGGTGGTTGAGAGTCTGCAACCTTCCGGGGTTGGCGGCTTGCAGCTAGCGATGGAACAGCTGAAGCAGAAGCTGGCGACGGAAGGGTTGTTTGACGCCGCGCATAAACGGCCTTTGCCGGCATATCCCCAGATCATTGGCGTGGTCACTTCGGCGACCGGTGCCGCGATTCACGATATTGTCACTGTGCTGCAACGGCGGGCAGTTGGGGTGCGAGTGCTGTTGCGCGGGGTGCGGGTGCAGGGCGAGGGTGCCGCCGCTGAAATCGCTGCGGCGATTGCCGATGTGAATCGCGAAGGGAGTGCCGATGTGCTCATTGTCGGGCGTGGCGGTGGCTCTGCTGAAGATTTGCAGGCCTTCAATGAAGAGCTGGTCGCACGGGCGATTTACGCTTCGCGCATTCCGGTGGTCGCGGCCGTTGGTCATGAAATTGATTTCAGTATCGCCGATCTGGTCGCCGACCTGCGTGCGCCGACGCCGACGGCTGCCGCCGAACTGGTGGTCAAGAACCGGCAGGATCTGGAACAACATTGCGATCAGTTATCCCTGCGCCTTGCCCGCCAGATGCAGCGCCAGCTTGAGCTTTTGCGTACCCGTTACGATCATTTACAGCGTCGCCTGATTTCACCTCTGGAAACCTGGCGTTTACGACGACAGCACCTGACCGATCTGCACCAGCGGTTGTTGCGGGCCATGTTGTGGCAGCAAGAGCGCCAGTTGAAGTCGGTTGAGCGCCTGGCCGAACAGCTGGACGTTCTTTCCCCCCTGCGGGTTCTGGGCCGGGGTTATGCCCTGGCCCGACGCCTGCCGACTGGTACGCCGGTAACTGATGCGGCGCAGGTCTCCGTGGGCGATCTGCTCATGCTCCAGTTGCAGCAGGGAAGCCTTGAGGCCAGAGTTACGCGCACCGCAGAACAAAAAAAATAGACTTCTGCCTTGACCTTTCTTCCCTTGGCTAGTGATAATCAAATCTTGTGTAAACGTAACGGAGTATCTCCTATGGCCAAAAAAGCCGGATTCGAAACGGCCTTATCCGCCCTTGAACAGGCAGTAGCCCGCCTTGAACAGGGGGATCTCTCCCTGGAAGACGCACTGAAAACCTTTGAACAGGGAGTCAAATCGGCCAGTGAATGCCGCAAGGCTCTTGATCGCGTAGAATTACAGGTTGAAACACTGCTCAAAAAAGCCGACGGCGGTTTCGAACGTGAGTCTTTCAATGCCTGAGTCGGCGGCACGTCTGCAGGATTATCTGCGCCAGCGTATCGCCCTGGTAGAAGCCGCTCTCGACACTTTTTTACCTCAAGCCACAACCTTGCCGCGCAAACTGCATGATGCCATGCGCTATTCGGTTTTCGCCGGTGGCAAAAGAATCCGTCCGGTGTTGATGGCGGCGGCCTGTGAGGCGGTAGGGGGCAAAACCCAAGAGGTGATGCCCGCGGCGGCGGCTTTGGAGATGATTCACGGCTACTCCCTGATTCATGACGACCTGCCCGCCATGGATGACGACGATCTGCGCCGTGGCCGGCCCACCAATCATAAGGTTTATGGAGAAGCTCTGGCAATTCTGGCCGGTGATGGCTTGTTGACCGAGGCCTTTATTCTGCTTTCCAGCCCCCTGGTTTTTATCGATCTCCCTGTTGCGGCGCGTCTTGAAGTTATTCATCTGCTTGCCCGTGCGGCGGGCAGCCTGGGCATGGTTGGTGGTCAGGTGGTGGATATGGAGTCCGAGGGCCAGGTGGTTGACTTGCCGACCCTTGAATATATTCATACCCACAAAACCGGGGCCTTGATTCTGGCGGCGATCGAAAGCGGTGCGATCATTGGTCAGGCAACCCCTGAACAGCGACATGCCTTGCGCCGTTATGGCGAAGCCGCCGGGCTGGCTTTTCAGGTTGCCGATGATATTCTGGATATCGTTGCCGATCAGGCGCTGCTGGGCAAGGATGTCGGCAGTGATCAGGCGCGCGGCAAGGCCACCTATCCGGCTCTGTTGGGCCTGGATGGTGCGCGGGATCGAGCGCGCGAATTGCGTGATATGGCCCTGGCCGCACTCGACTCTTTTGGTGACGAAGCCCAACCCCTGCGCGATATTGCGCGCTACATTGTGGATCGTTCTTTTTGATTGAGGCGGATATGACTGACCTATTGACATCGTTACATTCTCCCGCCGACGTAAAAGGCATGAACCTGGAGCAGTTGCAGCAGCTGGCCCGCGAACTGCGCGCAAAAATTATTGCCACCGTGGCTCAAAATGGCGGGCATCTTGGCAGCTCCCTGGGGGTGGTTGAGCTGACGCTGGCGATTCACAAAGTCTTCAACTCGCCCCAAGATCGCATTATCTGGGATGTCGGCCACCAGGCCTACGGTCACAAGTTGCTCACCGGGCGCCGTGATAGCTTCCATACTTTGCGTCAGCTTGATGGTATCAGCGGTTTTCCCAAACGCCAGGAGAGTGAACACGACGCTTTTGATGTCGGGCATTCAAGTACTTCGATCTCGGCGGCTCTCGGCATGAGTGCCGGCATCGACATTCAAGGTGGCACTGAGCGCGTTATTGCCGTGATCGGTGATGGGTCACTGACGGCCGGTATGGCCTTTGAAGCCCTGAATCACGCCGGGCATCTCAAGAAAAACCTCATCGTCATTCTTAATGACAATGAAATGTCGATTTCGCCCAATGTCGGGGCGCTCTCCTCTTTTTTAAGCCGCAAAATGTCCAGCGAACTCTTTGTGCGGTTTAAAAAAGAAACGGAAAATTTCCTCAATCTTGTGCCCGGTTTTGGCAAAGACCTGGTCAGCCTTGCCCGTCGCGCCGAAGAATCCCTCAAGGGGTTTATTACTCCCGGCATGCTGTTTGAGGCCTTTGGCTTCGATTATTTTGGCCCCCTCGACGGTCACAACCTGACTGAACTGATGGAAACCTTGCAGAATGTGCGCAAAATTCGGGGGCCGGTGCTGCTGCATGTCGCCACGCGCAAGGGCAAAGGCTATAAACCGGCTGAAGATAATCCCACCCAGTTTCACGGCGTGGGGCCCTTCGACCCCGACACCGGTGAAATTCGTGCGGGCAAGCCGGGCGCGACCAGCTATACCCATGTCTTTGGACGAACCCTGGTTGATATGGCGGCGTCCGATGAACGTATTGTCGCGATTACGGCCGCCATGCCTGCTGGTACCGGTTTGAGCACATTTGCTGAAACTTACCCGCAACGCTTCTTCGATGTTGGGATTGCTGAACAGCATGCCGTAACCTTCGCCGCCGGTCTGGCCTGTCGCGGCTTGCGTCCGGTGGTGGCGCTTTATTCCACCTTTTTGCAGCGTGCCTACGACAATGTGCTGCATGATGTCTGCTTGCAGAATCTGCCGGTCAGTTTTGCTCTGGATCGTGGCGGTCTGGTCGGTGCCGACGGGCCGACGCATCATGGCGTGTTCGATTATTCCTTTTTGCGCCATTTGCCCAACATGGTGCTCATGGCACCGCGCAACGCCCTTGAGTTGCAACGCGCCATGCTGACAGCCTTGAATGCGCCTGGCCCTTTTGCTTACCGTTATCCGCGCGGCAATGTCGAAGATTTAGAACCGAATTTGCCCATTGAACCTTTGACCCTTGGCCGGGGGGAGATCCTGCGTCAGGGCAAAGATGTTTGCATTCTTGCCGTTGGTACCATGGTGCACCAGGCCCTGGCGGCGGCTGAAATTTTGGCGGAAAAGGGTATTGAATTGCAGGTGGTTGATGCCCGGTTTATTAAACCCCTCGATGAGGAACTGATTATTGATCTGGCCGCGCAGAGCCCGTTACTGCTGACCGCTGAAGAAAACGCCTTGCAGGGTGGTTTTGGGGCGGCGGTTCTTGAGCTGCTTTCCGACCGCGGGCTGGGGGTGCGGGTTGAGCGTATCGGCATTCCCGACCGTTTCATCGAACAGGGCACTCAGCTTGAATTATGGCAGCGACTGGGGCTTGACGCAGCGGCAATTGCCCGGCGCATTCAGCAGGCCTTGGGAAAAAAGCTGCTTTAAGGTGGCAAGCCGGTTCCGTTCTGTTAAGCTGAAAAAACACGTGTGGTCAGAAAGTAGACGTGACCCCTTGTGCGCTACCAGGGCCCGGTGCCCTTTGATTTTTGTGTTGTTCTTCCGCTCTGGAGCAACACCGTCCAAGACCCCCGTTCCGTGGCTGGCGCGGACTCTGGATGCTGGACAGTTGCGATTTTCCCTTTTTTCGTGAAGCAGGAACGCCCATGGCTCGTAAAATATTTATCGCCGCAACCGGACAAAACAGCGGTAAAACCACCACCAGTCTTTCTCTGGTTCACATGGCGCGCAAAAAATATGGCCGGGTTGGTTTTATCAAACCCATTGGGCCCAAACCCGCCGAGTATGAAGGTCTCATTGCCGACAAAGATGCCATTTTAATTGCCCGGGTCTTTGGTATGGAAGATGACCTGTCCCTCATGTCACCTTATGTGCTGCACCCCGGCGACACCCGCCGGGTTCTCGATGGTGAATTGAAACGCGAACACATTCTGTATCGCATTGCCGATGCGATTGAAAAACTTTCCCAGAAAAATGATTTTCTTATTATCGAAGGGGCCGGTCATACCGGCGTGGGTTCGGTGATTGGTTGCAGCAATGCGCGCATTGCGCGCATGGCCGAGGCATCAGTGCTGATGGTGACGGGTGGTGGGCTGGGGAATGTGGTCGATTCCGCCTGGATGAACATGGCTCTGTTTGAAAAAGAACGGGTGCAGGTCAAATCGCTGTTGGTCAATAAAATTATTCCGCGTAAACGTGAACAAACCCTGCATTATCTTGGTTTGGCGTTCGCCGATACGCCGATCAATGTGATTGGTGGGTTCAATTATCAACCCATTCTGGCCAACCCGACCTTGCGGCGGATTGCCAGTGTGCTGGATATTGAACTGCATGCCACCGAAGAAGAGGGGCAGCGGATTGTCCACAATGTGCAGATTGGCGCGGCCTCGACTCAGCGAGTGGCCGGTCTGCTGAAAGATTCAACCCTGGTTATTGTCAACAGCAGTCGTGACGAATTGCTCGTAACCCTGGCAAACCTCTACCAGTTGCCCGAATATTCCGGCAAGTTGGCGGGCATTATCATCCCTGGTGTCGGGCCAATCAGCGCCATCACCCAACGGATTATCGAGCGCAGCGGTATTCCTCACATGCGGGCGGGTAAAACGTCAACCACCGTTTTTGAAGTGATTAAGGAAGATGTGTCCAAGGTCGTGGCCGAAGACAGTGAAAAAATTGATTTGATTAAGCAATTAGCGGAACATCGGCTGGATTTCGACAAGATCGATGCTGATCTCGATGGTTGAACAGTTTCTGCTCGCCTGCACAGGGGGTCGGGGAAAATTTATGCAAATCAAAGTGAAATTTATTGACGGTCATATTGAACTGGTGCGTCCGCGAGAATTGCAAAAGCTGATTGAGGCTCGGCGTATTACCCAGTTTCGCCGTTCCTGTGGTTGGGTCAACGTTGAACACGCGAGCATCCGCAGTTCACTGCGTGGTGAATATTACGGACCGGAACGGCGCAGCAACTTTGATGACTGATGTTCTTGCTTGCGGCCATCGGAAGAATTTAACCTCGCCTTGCCCTTTACAAACTCGACCCTGGTCGAGTTTTTTAACGTTGGGCCAAGACCTTTCAAAGGGGAAAGAGGTTCCGAGGGGTTACGGGCACACACAGATTTTTTTTTCGGGAGAACGATTTTGAAATCTTTTCTTGCAGTTTTCTTTCTGTTGCTTCTTGGCGCTTGCGGGCTGCAAAGCGATGAGGCTCCTGCGGCGGTTGAGCAAGACGTCAGGTCAATCCGGGTCGAGACGCTGACGGCCCGGTATCGTGATTTGCGCGAAGAGTTCACTCTGCCCGGTTCTTTGGAGGCATGGCAAGATGTGCTCCTGGCGGCTGAAATGTCCGGCCCCGTCGAGTGGATTGGCCCTCAGGAAGGGGCGCGGGTCAAAAAAGGGGATCTGCTGGTTAAAGTCGACACGCGCAGCCTGCAGGCGAATCTCAATAGCAGCCGGGCCGAATATCAGCTGCGACAAAAGACTCTGGCGCGCCAGCAAGAGTTAGTCGCCGAAAAGCTGGTGAGTCAGCAAGACTTCGATGTCGCCAACAGCGCCCTTCAAGTGGCAAGGGCCGCTCTGCACAACGCAGAAATCCTGTTGGATCGGGCCAGCTTAACCGCCCCCCTCGACGGCTTGATTGAAGAGCGTCTGATTGAGCCGGGTGAATATGTAAAAGTTGGAGATTCCCTGGTGCGCCTGGTACAGGTTGCCCTGCTGAAAGTAAATGTCGATGTACCGGAAAAAGACGTGCTCTTTCTCCACCCTGGGGATAGCGTCGAGATTCTGGCGACCTCGCCGGGCGTGGAGAAAACATCGTCGATTCACGGAACCCTGACCCAGATCCGTTACGTGGCGGATCCTCTCACCCGAACCTATCGAGTGCGGGCGAAAATAGACAACCAGACTGAAACATTCCGCCCCGGCATGATCGTGCGCGCCCGCTTTTTACGTCGTCAGCTTCATCAGGTTCTGGCGGTGCCTTTATCTGCCGTCATCAATCGTGAGGACAAAAAACTGCTTTTCGTGCGCCAGGACGACCGAGCCATGGCGCGTGAAGTGGAACTTGGCGCGATTATCGATGGCGAAGTAGTGGTGACATCCGGGCTTGAGGTGGGGAATGAGGTGATTATCAAGGGGCAGCAGATGCTGATAGATGGTGCCCGCATCACCCTGGCGGAGAAGTAGACAATGCTGATCTCCAATGCGGCCGTTGACCGCCGCAGCACGGTTTTTGCCCTGCTGTGGATTATTGTGATTCTCGGCGTTTACAGCTATATCAGCTTGCCGCGTGAATCGACTCCGGATATTACCATTCCGGTCGTGCTGGTGGTCACTCCCTATGAGGGCGTGACCCCTGAAGATATTGAAAATCTTATCACGCATCCCCTGGAACGCAAACTCAAGGGGCTGAAGGATGTCGAAAAAATGAGCTCGGTCAGCGCCGAAGGCTCGTCGATGATCACCATTGAATTTGTCCCCGATGTCGACATTGACAACGCCCTGCAGCGGGTGCGCGACAAGGTCGATCAAGCGCGGCGCGATCTGCCCAACGACCTGGAAAATGACCCCTCAATTTTGGAAATCAATCTGTCGGAATTTCCGATTTTGATGGTGGCCGTGTCTGGACGGAGCGAAGAGACCTTGTTGAAACAGGTCGCAGAAGAGCTTTCTGACCGGATCGAACAGCTTGGCGGGGTGCTCGATGTCGTGATAACCGGCGGTCGCGAACGCCAGATTCGGGTCGAGTTTGATCCCGAACGGCTGTTTGCCTACGGCATTGCCCTCAGCGAGGTCATCCAAGCGATTCAGCGGGAAAATGTTAATATTCCGGGGGGGAGTATTGATATTGGCCAGGGCAAGTACATGTTGCGCGTGCCCGGTGAATTTGCCGATCCGGCTGAAATTGACAATCTGGTGCTGACCGAACGCCAGGGGCGATTAATTTATTTCAAGGATGTTGCGCACATTGTCGACGGCTTTGAAGACCGCCTCAGTTACGCCCGGATCAATGGGCAACGCAGTGTTTCTCTGGCCATCAAGAAAAGAACCGGAGCCAACATCATTGAAGTGGCCGATCAGGTTTTTGCCCTGCTTCAAACCGCCGAAAAACAATTACCCCCCGGCGTTGAGCTGGCGGTGACCCTGAATCAGTCCAAGGATATTCGGCGCATGGTGACCGAATTGGAAAACAACATCATTACCGGCCTGATTCTGGTGGTGCTGGTGTTATTCATGTTTCTTGGTTGGCGCAACTCCTTTTTTGTTGCCCTGGCGATTCCCTTTTCCATGTTGATTTCCTTTGCGGTGCTGGATTTTTTGGGCATGACCCTCAATATGGTGGTGCTCTTCAGCCTGATTCTGGCCTTGGGTATGCTGGTCGACAATGCCATTGTCATGGTTGAAAATGTTTATCGCCATATGCAGCAGGGCAGGCCGTCACAGCAAGCGGCTAAACTGGCGGCCGCTGAAGTCGGTTGGCCGATTATCAGCTCGACGCTGACGACCCTGTGTGCCTTTTTCCCCCTGATTTTCTGGCCGGGGATCATGGGTGAGTTCATGAAATTTTTGCCTCTGACCCTGATTATTACCTTAACGGCATCACTCTTTGTTGCCTTGGTGGTCAATCCGACCCTGTGTGGGCATTTCATGGTGTTGAGCAAAAAGCAGCAGCAGGGCGAAAAAAAAGCGCATCGCATTCTCAGCCTTTATCAGTCGGTACTCGAATTCAGCCTGCGGCATCGATTGCTGGTGGTGATGGCTTCTTTTGTTTTTTTGGGCGCCATTGTCAGTTTTTATGTGGCTCTCGGTCATGGGGTTGAACTTTTCCCAACGACCGAACCCAACCGGGCCTTTATTGAGATAAAACTGCCGGAAGGGACTAACCTGGAAACCAGCAATGAACTGACGCGTCGGGTTGAACAATTTGTCCGTCTTGAAGCCGATGTGCGTTTTGCGTTGGCTGAGGTTGGCACTGCGAGCAACGACAGTGGCGGCGGGCAGAGTGTGCAGTCGAATATGAGCAAAATCACCCTCGACTTTGTTGAACGCGATGCCCGCCAGCAGTCGACAATCGACGTATTGAATCGACTGCGCCGAGCGATTGAACCCCTGGCCGGAGCGGAATTCAAGGTTGAACGTCAGAAAGAAGGTCCTCCCACCGGCCCGCCCGTGAGTGTTGAAATCAGTGGTCAGAAGATTGAAATTCTTGAACAGCTGGTGGCCAAGGTGCGTGAGAAGATTGTTGATGTGCCGGGACTGGTGGATTTGAAGGACGATTTTTCCAAAGCTAAACCCGAAATTCGGGTTGAGGTCGATCGCGAAAAAGCCAGTTTGCTCAGATTATCGACGGCGGAGATTGCTGAAATGGTTAAAGCGGCGATTTCCGGTTCCAAGCTCGGGGTTTATCGTGAAGGGGAAGACGAATACGATATCGTCGTGCGTTTGCCTGAGGCGCGGCGTGACTCTTTGGCTGCGGTGGAAAACTTGCTGATTCCGGCCCGCGGCGGATCTCCGGTGCCCCTGTCGACTGTCGCCCGTATTCGGCTGGGGACAGGCTTCGGTTCCATTCGGCATATCGATCAGAAACGGGTAATAACCATCAGTGCCGAGGCCATGGCGCGCAACAGCAATGAGGTGTTGCTGGAGGTTCAGCAACGGATTGCCACGCTGCCGATTCCGCCCGGTTATCAGATCACTTATTCCGGCGAACAGGAAGAACAACAGAAGGCCATGGCTTTTCTGTCTAAAGCCTTTGTCGGTGCGATTTTACTCATCATGCTGGTGCTGGTAACCCAGTTCAATTCGGTGTTACAAACGTTGATTGTGATGAGCTCGGTCGTTTTGTCTCTGACGGGAGTCTTTCTGGGTTTAATGATCACCGCCACGCCCTTCGGCATTATTATGACCGGTATTGGGGTTATTTCTCTCGCCGGGGTGGTGGTTAACAATGCGATTGTGTTGATTGATTACATTAATCAATTACTCAAAGATGGCATGGCTTTCAACGAAGCCCTGGTGCGCGCTGGGCTGGTGCGTTTTCGACCGGTGCTCTTAACTGCCGCGACAACAATTCTTGGTTTGTTGCCCATGGCTCTGGGGTGTAGTTTCGATTTTAGCAATTTTACCTGGGTTATCGGCGGCGAATCGGCAGATTGGTGGGGCCCTATGGCGGTAGCGGTTATTTTTGGTCTGGCTTTTGCCACAATTCTGACCCTGATGGTGGTTCCGGTTTTTTACTCGCTGTTGATGGAGCGTCGGCACAGAAAAGGTTATTTGTTTCAGACTGAGGCTCGGGAACAATAGTTTTGCTGGATTTCTTCAGCCGTTTAGTCACCCTCTCTGCGTGTGCTCTTTCGCGGACGGGATGCTGTTCCTTCCTGGAGCCGAGCTGGCGCCGCCCAGGCTCTGCTGGCGGTAGACGTCGGGTTTTCTTTTTGCTTGACCCCTTCGCTGTTCTTTGATAGAAAGTCCCACGTTTGGGGCGTCGCCAAGTGGTAAGGCACCGGATTTTGATTCCGGCATTCCCAGGTTCGAATCCTGGCGCCCCAGCCATACAAAATTTTCCAGGTAAGCGTTATCCCGAGGGATAACGAAAAAAGACGGAGATTCTCCGTCTTTTTTTTATTCACGCCCGTAAAATTCCGCATTTGACGGCACATTTTTTTGGCCCTTATTTTGCTTTCAGTCTTTAGTCCGAACGAAAAATACGCTTAATAACGGCTTTTGGCGCCGCGAAAAACACGAAAAGGCACGAAAAGCAGGGGATTAAAGCAAAACAGACATTCACCGGACAGGTTCATTAAACTTTGCGCTTAACCCTTAGTTTTTCTTCGTGAATTTCGCGACTTCGTGTGAGTAACTGCTTTTTTGAGGTTAAATCGGTGCAACTCTTTACCCTGCGTAAGCCCGAGGCCGCCATGGAACGGCTAGATTTCTGCGGCCGGTGGCAGGGGTCTCGGGCTCTGAGTCTCCGGAGCGGAAGAGATCCAAAACGGTTGCAGTTACAACAATTGATGCTAAAGTTTTTTAACTAAGCGCAAGACTGTTCAGTATTATGTCGTTGAGGGAGGTTTCAATGTCGGGAGTCAAACCGATTCGCACAGATTTCACTGCCGGGTTCCAGATTCGTTTTATCCTGGTCATGGCGCTGGGGGCTTTGTTGACCACCCTGGCCATCTATTTCTACTTTGATGAAGGGCTGGGGAGCAGTTATTTTGATGCCCTGGCCACTTTATCCACGATTGAAAATGCCCTGACATCTTCTTTAATCCTGACCTTCTGTTTGCAGCTTTTTTTGATTTTTTTGCTGACCATCGTGTTGACCCTGTTTGTTTCTCATAAAATTGCCGGGCCCGTGTTTCGTTACGAAGATAGCTTAACGAAGATTCTCGCCGGTGATCTGACGTGCAACGTGTGCACCCGCGATGGCGATCAATTGAAGTCGCTGGTTGACAGCATGAACCTATGGCAGAATCATCTGCGTAACACCTATCACCGTGCGGAAAAATTAGAAATTGCCCTGGCCGCATACCTCGAATGCAAGAATGCCAATGAAAAACCCGACACTCAGCCACTGGATGACGCGTTGCGTGATTTTTTTCGTGCTCTAGCTCTAAACACGAAGGAGAGGCAGCATGAATAAATCTCATGCCCTGATTCTTTGCGCGCTTTTTGTTGCGGTTTTTCTGTGCAGCGGCCTGATTTGGGCACGTACAAATTCGGTCCATGATTTCACCGGGCGCTGTGAATCTTGTCATTTAACCAGTCCGCGTCAGGGACAAAAAAATATTTTTACCCGCGATATCGACACCCTGTGCATTGAGTGCCATGAGGTTGCGGTGAAAAACTCGCATCCGACCGGCATGGTGCCTTCCATGCAGGTGCCCAACAATTTTTTTCTCGACTGGCGGGGCAAAATCAACTGCGCCAGTTGTCATGATCCGCATAATCGCGACACGGATATGATGCTGCGTTCTGAGGCTCGTGGCCGGGCCTTCTGTGAATCTTGTCATCATGGTGGTCTGGTGTTGGGTAAGCACGTTGCAGCGTCAAGTGTGGCGCATACCAAAAACTGGACAGCCCCAACCACCCAGGCTTTCGGCCAGATTCTGGATCGGGTCAGCCTGGAATGCATGGTTTGTCATGAAGGTTCCGTCGGTCCGTCGGCTGAAGTTCGTGTGGCCTCAGTCACCGAACAGGGATTATCTTACATCGGGCCAGGCTTCACGCATCCCATTGGGATCGATTATGCACAAGCGGCCGCCAATGATCGTCAGCTGCGACGTCTGGATGATCTTTCGCCGCTCATCTCGCTTTATGAAGGGAAGGTCGGCTGTGCCTCGTGTCACAATCAATTTTCCCACGAAGGCGATATGCTGGTTTTCAGTAATCGCAGCAGTGCCCTTTGTTTAGAATGCCATCTTAAATAGTTTTCAACCTCGTTGCGGGAGTCGACACTGATGGGACGTCCAAGTTTTAGACGGCGGAAATTTTTCATAAAAAAAGAATTTCAGGGCAAATTTATCGCTTTTTACACCCTGGGAGTTGTCCTGCTTGCTGGTCTGGCGACCCTGGCTCTGAATACGCGCCTGCACCAGGTGATTGATGACCAGATTTATACTTCTCATGTCAGGGTTCAGCGCACCGGCGAAATTTTTATCCAGCCCCTGCTGGAAATCAATCTCTACGCCCTCTTGGCAATTTGTGTTCTGGTGCTGTTGTCTTCCCTGGTCGTTTTTAGACGCCTGAACCAACATTTTTCGCGAATGGATCGGGGCTTTCGCGCCATGGCTGTGGGCGATTATCAGAGTTACACCCCCGCCGCCAGCAAGTTTGAAGAAATTAACGCGCTTATTCAGCTGGTGGCAAATGCACAGCAGCACTATGGTGCGCAACAGGCCGAGCTGAGTGAGATTGGTGCGGCTTTGCAGCGGGAGCTCGCGCAGCCTCTGTCCTACGAACAGCTCAGGTTGCAGCATCAACGTTTGACGAAGATCCTGCGGCAAACAATTCTGCCCGAGTGAGGCTGCGCGGAATTTCCCGGTTAGCTGAATTCGCGAACGTCCTGTAGATTTAGAGACTACCCAGATTTTAGGCCTCATTTCAGGGGTTTTTTCTGGCTTGGCGCTTTTCGAGGAGGTCTTACATTTTGTCCTACGCCGATTCTCCCCTGGCACCAGAATACCGCTTTTATGTGCCTGCGCCTGGTCGCTTTATTACCTGCGGTGCTGAAGAGACCCCGATCCCTTTGCCTTCCATCCCCTTACCCGTTGAACGTGATGCGGGCGCGAATTCTGAACCGACGGACAAGCAACTGGGGGCTAGTCTCTACAATTACCTGCGGCGCTTTCCCGATTGCCCGCAGGCGGCAAATTACGCCCGGCTGCTCAAAGAGGCTTTTCCCTATTATCTGTCGGACCTCGCTGCACAGATTATTATGCTCGAAGCCAAAGATGTTGATGCGCCCTATATCCGCCGCAAAATCAGCTATCTGAAAATTCTTTTGCTGCTTGAACCCCAGAATCCCCAGCTGTTGCAGAAGCTGGGCATAGCCTGTTTTGAGCTGGCCATGATTTATGTCGAGCTGCTGCAGGTGCGGCGTGAATTGAGCCGGGCGCTTTCTTACTTGCAGCGGGCTCTGATTTTGGCACCCCGGGATACGACGACTCTCAATTATCTGGGGCAGATCAATTATTTGCTCGGCGACTACAGTTCCGTGTTGCGTTTCTGGCAGGGGGTTGTTGATCTGCTGCCGGCCTGTGTTGCGCGCGAGCAGCTGAATCAGCGCCTGGAGCAGATTAAAAATCATCAGCTGCCCCCCCATCCGCTGGTTGATGATCTGGAAGCCATCGGCGTGGCAACGGAACATTACGCCGCACGCGAATACGCGGATGCCGCTGAAATTATGAATCGAATCGCGGAAAATGAAGTTTTGCCCACCGCACTACCCAGCCCGGAATTTTACTATTTTCTCGGTCTGTGTCGCGAAAAAACTGACCAGACGGCGGCTGCTTTTGAGGCCTTTACCCGGGCCTTGGTGGTCGATCCCGAGCACCTGGCAAGCACGGAAGCCCTCCAGCGCATCACCGGGTAGCGCGCAGCAAGTTGGCGAAAAACGCTTGTTGACAAGCACCGGGAATCACAGTATATCAGCAGTTTGACCAGCCAACCCCTTCAATTTTGAAGACAACACCTGTGGAGGAATCATGAATCCGCTTGCTGCAGAACTCAACAGTCTGCTCGAAAAAAACAACCCCCATGTCCTGGCCATGCTTTCAGCACTGGGCCGCGAAATGTTTTTCCCCAAGGGCATTCTGAGCCAGTCGGCAGAAGCCAAGGACAAGGCCCACAAGTTTAATGCCACCATCGGAACCGCTACTGAAAATGGCGGCCCCATGTTTTTGCAATGTATTCAGGATAAGCTCGCGGCATTTCATCCGGCCGATATTTACCCCTATGCACCGCCGGCAGGCAAGCCGCAACTGCGTCAGTTATGGCGCGATAAAATGTTGCGTGAAAATCCCGCGCAACAGGGTAAACATTTCAGTATGCCCATAGTGACCAATGCTCTGACCCATGGTTTGTCGATTGTGGCCGATCTATTTGTTGATGCCGATGATCATGTTGTGCTGCCTGATATGCTGTGGGGCAACTACAACCTGACCTTTGCCACTCGCTGCAAAGCGCAAATGCGTAAATTCAACACCTTTACCCCCGCCGGCGGTTTTGATGTCGACGCCTTCCGGGCCTGTCTTGCCCAGTCGGCGCAAGAAAAGGGCAAGGCGGTGGTTATTTTAAATTTCCCCAATAACCCCAGCGGCTACACTCCCACGGTCGCCGAGGGCGATGCCCTGGCTAAGGTTTTGATCGAACAGGCGGAGGCGGGTTGTAATCTGGTGGTTGTGACGGACGATGCCTATTTTGGTTTGTTTTACGAAGACTCCATGCAGGAATCCCTGTTTGGTAAAATTGCGAATCAGCACCCGCGTTTGTTCAGTATTAAACTCGATGGTGCAACCAAGGAAGAATTTGTCTGGGGCTTCCGCACCGGCTTTATCACCTTTGCCGATGGCCATGCCGAGGCGAAGGAGGGGGTCATGACGGCGATGGAAAAGAAAACCATGGGGATTATCCGTGCGGTCATTTCCAACTGCCCCCATCCCTCGCAAACTTTCGTGATCGAAGCTTTGAAATCTCCCGAATTTGCGGCCCAGAAACAACAAAAATTTGAAATCATGAAGGGCAGGGCTTTGCAGGTCAAAAAGGTGCTGGGCGATGGCAAGTTTGCCGCGTCCTGGGATTATTATCCCTTTAACTCCGGTTATTTTATGTGTCTCAAACTGAAGCGGGTCGAGGCCGAAGCCCTGCGGGTACATCTGCTTGACAAATACGGCGTCGGTACCATTTCAATTGGCAAAACCGACCTGCGTATTGCTTTTTCATGCATTGCCGAGGAAAATATCGCGGAACTTTTTGACCTGATTTATGAGGCTGAAAACGACCTGGCGTAAACCCTCAACTCTCGCCAACGGCACCCAAAACGGCCCGCCTTTACGAGGCGGGCCGTTTTGGGTGTGCCCCCCGTGCAATTTGACTAGCGCGACTAAAAGCATTATAACTTCAACTGCTTCTGTTTCTTCTTTCTCCCTGGGTGAAATATGAACGTTATTTTTATCAGCCTGGCGCGTCTCGTTGATCTGGTTTTCAATATTTATATGTTTATTGTCATTGCCCGAGCGCTGATCAGCTGGGTCAGCCCCGATCCCTATAATCCGATTGTGCGTTTTCTGCATAGTGCTACCGATCCGGTGCTTTATCGCCTGCGCAGATTGCTGCCTTTTTCGACCGGGGGTATTGACTTCAGCCCCATGATTCTGATTTTTCTGCTCTATCTCGTTCAGGGGCTGCTGGTGAATCTGCTCTTCAGTCTCGCGCGTTGAACCCTGGCCGAGCGCCGAAGCTTATGAAAATTACCCCCATTGACATTCAACAGCATCGGTTTCGCAGTCGGATTTTTGGTTATGATACCAATGCCGTCGACCATTTTCTCGAATTGGTTGCGGATGAATTGCAAGAACTGCACATGCAGAATCATCAACTTAAAGAAGATCTGGTGCGCACGCGCAATGTCTTGGCCCAGATGAAATCGCGTGAGCAGGCTTTGCAGCAGACTCTGATGACCGCTCAGCAGGTGACAGAAGAAATGAAAAAGAATGCGCGGCGTGAAGCTGAACTGGTCATGGCTGAAGCGCGCTTGCAGGGGGAACAGATTCTGCGTGAAGCCGAAGAGCGGCGCTTACAATTGATCCGTGAAATTCAAGAAATCAAACGCCAGAAGATCTCCTTTGAAAGTAGCTTGAAGGCCCTGATTGGCGGGCACCTGAAGTTACTCGATCTGGATGCCATGCTCCTGGACGATTATGCCGAAGATACCGCTCTGCTTGAAACCCAGTTAAGCCTGGCGTCGACGCGTCTGTCCGATAACGATGCTTGACTGCCTGAAACCCCACCCACTGGGAACCCTGCTTGCTCTGCAGGTTCAGCCCCGTTCCAGCCGCAATCAAATTGTCGGGTTGTTTGGCGACAGCCTCAAGGTAAAATTGACCTCGCCGCCGGTCGATGGCGCGGCGAATAAATGCTGTACCGAATACCTGGCCAAACTTCTGGGCCTGGCTAAGTCGCAGGTGCAGTTGGTCACTGGCCAGAAGGCCCGGCAGAAACGCTTTCTTCTTTGCGGACTTACGCCTTCCGACGTTGAGGCAATCATCAATTCCCAGCTTGGTGATTCTTGACTTTACGGTAAAAAACGCATTAACATTCAATCCGAACCATATTTTACCCCTTGGAGGAATGAACCATGCCCATGTACGAGTACAAATGTGAATCTTGCGGCCTTGTTTTTGAGGCCCGGCAAAAATTTTCTGACGCGCCCCTGACATCCTGTCGTGATTGTGCGGGTCCGGTTAAAAAAATTATTTCGCGCAGTGACTTTTCCCTCAAGGGCAGTGGCTGGTATGAGCAGGGTTATGCTGCTGCGCCCCCATGTGCCGCTGCTGGCGCAGGCGGCGGTGGTTGTGCTTCCTGCCCAAATGCGGCCCCCAGCGCCTGAACGCCCTGGCGAATGAATCACAAAGACCCTGCGAAACAACCGCTTTCGCAGGGTCTTTGTTTTTTTAGGATCTGTATGAATGCATTGCAACCACTGTCGGCTTCCTTGCCTGTGCAGTCCGTCGAATTGCTCAACTCTCTCTCTTCTGCCCTGAGCGAAGAGCCGGCGGTTTGGTTGGTTGGCGGCACCCTGCGCGATCTGTTGCGCGACCAGCAACCGAGTGATTACGACATTGCTTTTGCTTCTGACAAAACTCCGCAAATTCGCCGTTGGGCGCGAGCTTTCGGCGGCAGTTGGTTCTGGCTGGATGCTGCCCGCAATCAGAGTCGGGTGGTTTTCCGCGGGCAGAAAATTCAGTTCGATTTTGCTCCCTTGCGGGCTGTTACCATCGAAGCCGACCTCTGTCTGCGAGATTTCACCATCAACGCCATGGCCGTTCCTCTGGGGGCCTTGCAGCTGATGCCACCCGCACTTATTGATCCAACCGGTGGTTACGACGATTTAACCCAGGGCGTTTTACGCCGTTGTGGTGTTCACGTGCTCGCACAGGATCCTTTGCGAATTCTCAAGGGAATTCGCCATCAGGCGCAGCAGGGCTGGCAAATTGAATCCCGCACCCGCGCGCAAATCCAACAGTTGGCACCTTTGCTGGAGCAGGTTGCCGCAGAGCGCATTCGCAGTGAACTTGGCCGTATTTTCAGTGCTGCGCACCTGACCCCGGCGCTGTTTTTTCTCGAAGAGACCGGGCTGCTGACACAGTTGTTCGGCATCGCCACCACAAGCAAACCCTTTGCGCTCCCAATGCAGCCTGTGTTCGCTGCACGCCATCGTTTGGAACGCCATCCGCAGTTAGCGGCGCTGCTCAATACCTTGGTTGAAGAGGGGTTAAGCTGTGCCGGGTTGCTGTTGTTGGCGCAACTGCTCAAACTGGCCGACCAGAAAAATCCGCGCGCCACTTTAAAAAAGTTGCGCTTTTCGGCCCGAAGTTGCGCCCTTGTGCAGCGACTGAACTCTGGGCCTTTGTCCCTGTCAGCGTTTAATACCGCATCCTCTGCACGCGTTTTGGCCCTGCAAGTTGAAATGCTTGAGCCCTATGCTGTTGAACAGCTTTTAGCGGCCCTGATTCAGCAGCACGACGGCCATGCGGATGAATTTTTCGCCCGTTTGATTGTGCAGTATCGTCAACAGCAGCTGAAACAACAGATCGAACCTCTGCTCAGCGGCCAACAGATCATGCAAATCACCGGGTTGCCGCCGGGCGAGGCAATTGGTATCTGGCAGAAAAAAATCAAACTGGCTGAAATCGCAGGTGAAATAGCAGATCAGCCCGCAGCGGTGAAATGGTTGCAAACCAAATTTTCCAATTGACAAACCCCTGCCACGCTTCATATACTCGCCCCCCAATGCGGGAATAACTCAGTTGGTAGAGTGTCAGCTTCCCAAGCTGAAAGTCGCGGGTTCGAATCCCGTTTCCCGCTCCAAATAACCATAATGGGTTGCCGCATTTTGCCGCAGCCCATTTTTTTACCTCCTGGGGCAATTCCCGTCACCTTAGCCAGAAGGCGTGCGACTAAGCTGCCGCATGCAAGAGACGAAAAGAACCATCACTGATTGTGCTCTGTCTTTTAGCCGCGCGCCGGGATGAGTTGTGTCGGTATTGTCTTTATTCTCATCAAAGTAAATTGGCGCATGGAGGGTCATTTATGGGGCTAAGTTTGCGCCGCCCTTCAGGTTCGGCCCTATCAGAAACTCCGAAGTCACGCAGGGACAGTTTTGGGGGTCTCGCGGGCCGACAGTCGCCAAATCCAGGCCGATCCAGTTATGCACCTGCTCGACCTGAAAACCGGCCAGACGCTCGCTGCCGACCTGCATGAGGGGCCGTACGATGAGCAGAGGGTCGGCGATCATCAGCGCCAGTGCCTCTTCGCCAGAGATCTCGGCCGGCACCAGCTCTTTCGACTTGATGCGCGGGTTGGTGATATTGAACCAGTCGGCGACGGGTCGGTCACCAAAAAAGAGTGCCAGCGACTCCCGTGTCCAGGGTTCGGTCAGCAGATTGCGCTCCTCAAGCTGATGCCCCGAGGCGAGGAGAATCTCTTTTTGTCGACGGTTCCCCTGACAGCCGGGTTTTTCCCAGAAAATGATCTGTGCCATTTCATCCCTCTTTCGCTGATTAGCCGTTGTTATTCAACAGCACTCGCGTTCAATCTGTTCGAGCAGTTCAATGGCCACTTGATCATCGTATTCTGCAAAAATCTCGTGAAGGTTATTGATGTAGGTGTGAATCAGAAACAGCTCGTCAACTCCTTGATCTGCCCCTTGTCCGGGGTGATCGACCTGGGCGAGTTTTTCTTTAAACTTTTCCCAGAAGAGATTGGATTTCTGCGGGTCATTGATGTGACGGCGCAACATGCGCATAATTTTTTTGGAGTTGCCCGCGCAGTCGATGTTTTTGTAGCTGACATAACGATCGCTTTTAATCGACGCGGGCGGCTCCTCCTCCGGCACAAAACACAAACTATAATCGCTGCAGTCGCCGCACACTGGCGATTTGCACATGGTGCCGCCCTTGAATTCACACACCTGCCTGAAGAAAAATCTTTTCCAGCGCATCCCCTGGTGGTTGGCCGCCGCCAGTGCCGGTAAATGACGTCGGATGGCAGCGCTAAGCTGTGGGCGCTCAAACAGGCCCATGGCAACCCATAAATGCCCGGGATGGGCAGCGCGGGCGGCCATCACCCGTGCCAGGACCAGGGCGGCGAACTGCCCCCAACCGGATAAATCGGGGTCGACAAAGCCAAGCAGCAGGCTTTGCACCTGCGGATTGATGTCCGGCGGTGGGGTGGTTTTCGGGGCGGAGACTGGGGAAAACTTTTTTTTGTCGATGGCCGGAAAAACTTGGGAGAGCAGGGTTTCAAGCATCTCCGCGGACAGATTGAGGGCCAGATGCAGGGGAACAGACTCTTGGGCGGCCACCGCCAGCAGGCAGGCGAAAAGCTGACGGTCTTCAGCCGGGATGTCGTTGGTGGCAGGACTGGCCATCAGGGCGCGGTAGAGGGGGGTGTTGGCGGACAATCGTGGATCATGGGATTGGGTCGTGACTGTGTGCCGGGTGACAACTCGCTCTGACTGCTGCTGGACACTGCTGAGGGCGGCCTGCAAGGCCTCGATGGCCAGATCAGCACAGTAGCTGCGGTCGGTGGGCAGACCGCCGAGCTCTCGATCCAAGGTTTGGGCGTCGAGCTCTGCGGCCTGTTTGAGGCTTTTGCCTTCAACCTGTTGGGCGAGGGCGGCACAGGCCGCGAGGGTGAAACCACAGCCGAAGACCTGATAGCGCACCTGTTTGATCTGCGCTGCTTCGACCTGCAGGGCAAAACGCACCGCCAGCCGCCGACCGGCTTCTTCAGCGCCCAGCCCGACCTCTCCCACGCCATCTGCACGGTCGAGGGTGCCGACGTGACTGTCGTCGTCGGCGTATTTGAGGATGGTTTCGGTGTAGCCAATCATGTTTTTTGCCTTCTTTTTCATGAGTTAAGTCAAAATCGTCGGGACGCGCCCCGACAGGCGCCTTCAAATGGCTTTTTTTATTTCTGCCACCGGGGTTGACAGCACTTATCGACGGCGAAACGAACTTAATCGCCCCCCACTTCGTTTCAACTGAAAGCTTAACGGCCCCGGCTCGCAAGCTCACACGGGTTAAACGGTTGCAACCTTTCGCTCTAGGAACTAGTACCCTATAACACATAATCTTTCGCATCTTGCTGGTTATTTTCCGCGTCAGCTGCGTTATGATAATCGCTGTTTAGCTATGGCTAGGCAGCGATCATCATGCCTTACTGACACGAAAAATCCCTGCGCAATCTTACGAAATCCTATGCGTTACAGGGTACTAGTGGCAAGGGGATCAGTTATTCGGGCTGGAACCCGACGTCCGTGGCGTTGAATTTAGCCCGCGGCAAGATGCGCCCTGTGGGTCGTTGCCGCGTTCGCGCACTCAAACAAAAAGTAGGCTCCTCCCTCGTACAAAAGATCATGTTTTAATGAATTACCGACCTCTTCCCAGTTGGGAAAGCCGCGAACCACCAGCCCTTTATTCTGGCGATGGGCCAGGGCTTCACAGTGACAATTGCCGATGATCAGGTCATATTCCGCGGCCAGAAGTTCGGCATCTTCAAGATCCCCGACCAGCACCTTGTCCGCTTTGAGCTTGACCAATTGCGGTGAATCGACAGTTGAAATCGCGACCTTGACCTTCCCCCCGACATCGCTGAGGGCTTGACAGATACCGGCCAGCTGATCCGGCTCACCCACCACCAGAAAACGGGTTTGACCGAGCGAGAAATGGCTGTCGAGCATGGCGTCTTGCAGTCGTTTGCGCCAGCGCGCCAGGGTCAGGGGCGGTGAACTGAAGCCGGTCTCGGCCAGCAGCAGTTCGACCAGGCTGTCGGTCGCCTCCAGACCGCAGAGGTGGGAGAAGTGCTGATGACGCATCTCCGGGTTCTTTTTCAGCAGCGCTGCGGCACTGTTCTGCATTGAATCGCCGACACTGATCACTACCCCGGCGTCAGCCAATGATTTGATTTCATTGACCGAAATTCCGCCGCTGGAGAGGGCCGCCTGCTTCTCCCCCAGATGCCCGTCGAGGGAGGAGGCGAGATCGGGCAGCGCCAGCACATTGAAGCCGAAACCTTCGATGAAATCCTTGATCTTCTCGACCTCAAGGGGCGTCAGACTGATGTGGGGCAGCAGCACCAGTTTGTTGTCATTAACGATCCTTGCCGGTTCGACCAGTTGCTCGATCAACGCTTTGCAGGTTAGCGCCCAACCACTTTCGAAGCCCCCTTCGTAGTCCGGGGTATTGACATAAACCAGCGGAAAATCGATCTGCTTCGCAATCCAGCTCATATCGTCGCCCTTGGTTTCGGGCAGGCCGGTGGTGTGCAGGCCGATGAGGCTCGGGCTGACCTTTTTGCAGATGTTTTTCACCGATTCGACAATGCTGTAGTCGCCGCCGTCGAGCACCGCGAGGGCATCGGTCACCGCGGTGGTCTGAATCGCGATGGGTTCGCAGAAGTGGCGGGTGAAATAAACCTTGGTAAAGCTGGTGCAGCCCTGTCCGCCGTGCATCAGCGGCATGCAGTTATCAACCCCCATAAAGGCCAGGGTCGCGCCCATGGGCTGACTCAGCTTGACCGGATTGATCTGCAGCGGCTTTAGCCGTTTATGCGTTACTTCTCCCATGGAGCCCTCCGTGCGGCGAGTTTGAAGACCGGATTTTCGAGGGCGTTTTTCAGATCCTCGGCCAGATTCAACAGTCCGGCGTAGCCGCCGTAGCTTTTCTTCTTTTCTTGATTGACGTCGGCGAAGGCGATGCCCTTTTTGATCGCGGTATACAGGGAACGTCCGCCGGCCAGGAGCAGATGCGCACCCTTCTCATCAATCAGCCTGGCCTGTTCGGCGCCGGGGTTCATCATCAGCACCCCCGTATCACCCAGGTAGGCACGGGCCTTTTCGCGATCATCCTCGGTGGCTTTTTTCACCGCGGTGGCCACCACCTCGATCCCCAGATCCTGCAAGGCGGCGGCAATGGACCAGGTCTTGTTACCGCCAGTGTTCAGCACCGCCTTCTTGCCGGCGAAGACCGCGCGGTAAGGCTCAAGCTGGGCTGCCAGTTTGGCTTCTTCGCGGACGATCAGGGTGCGGGTGCGCCGAATGAGATCAGTATCGCCCAGGGCCTCGGCGATCGCCAGCAGCCCTTTGCTGGTATCGCGCCTGCCGTAAAAGGAAAGGGATATGGAGGGGATGCCGTATTTTTCCTGCATCTTGCGCGTCAGGGAAATCAGCGACTTGGCGCAGACGAGCACGTTGAGTCTGGCACGGTGGGCGCTGCGAATCTCCCTGATCCGCCCGTCACCACTGAGGGTGGCAAGGACGCGGATGCCGAGTTCGTCGAGGAGATGTTTGTATTGCCACATATCGCCGGTGACGTTGTATTCGCCGATGAGGTTGATATCGAAGGCGGTGGTTGTTTCCGGTTCGAGGGTACCGATGAGGTGGCGCAGGGCCGCTTCACCCCCCAGACGGCTGCCGAGGTTCTTGCTGCCGACAAACCCCGGCGCGTGCACCGGCACCATGGGCACGCCATGTTTTGCGGCGGCCTGCTTGCAGACCTGATCGAGATCGTCGCCGATCATGGCGGTAACGCAGGTTGCGTAGACGAAGACCGCCTCGGGCCGGTAATGCGCCATGATGTAGTCGATGGCGTCCTTAAGCTTCTGCTCGCCGCTGAAAACTACGTCGTTGAGATTGATATCGGTGGTGAAGCCCACCTGGGTCAGGTCGCGCCCCGGCCAGGTGGTTTTGGTGGCGCGGGTCTCCCAGCTGCTCCCCAGACAGGTGATGGGCCCGTGTACCAGATGGGCGGCGTCGGCATAGGGGAAGAGGGCGATCTGCGCCCCCTCGAAGGCACAACCGCCGGTGGTGGCACCGGGGGTTGGCGCGTTGCAGGCGGCCTTGCGGGTCTGGTTATGCTCACAAGCGCTTTCGACGAGCAGTTCTTTGATTTTTGGTTTTTGTGACACGAGCGTTTCTCCCGGCAAAAGGGTGAATCCATCGCGTCATTGGGAAGGGCAGGAGCAGGACAGCCTTGTCCTGCACAGGGAGGTTACAGCAAAAGGCTTGCCAGTCACGTAAAAACGCGCTGAACGGGATTATTCAAGGGTGCGGTTGCCAGGATACGCACCGATATTTCTGCGGATTACGCTTAAAGTGCACGCATCTGTCGTCATCTCTGCCAAAATAAAAGGCATTTTCTCTTGTCTTGAGAAACACCGGGGCAAGCAGCGGCCCGCAAAAAATTAAGGGCATAGCTTTTGCTCAGACAAAAGAACCTAGATTCAACTTCGGCAAAGACGCCGATAGCCGGCATTGTCGCCACAAGCCTTTAGAATTGGGATTTTGCGAAGGTGACGGGAGTTGAAGATGACGCAGCGCTTTGAGCATGAGATTGTTTTTGGTGACACGACCCTGCGCGACGGCGAACAGACGGCGGGGGTTGTCTTCACGCGCGCAGAAAAAATCGCTATCGCCCGTCTGCTGGTCGAAATCGGCGTCACCGAACTGGAATGCGGCATCCCGGCCATGGGCCGCGACGAGCAGGAGCGGGTGCGGGCGCTGGTTGATCTTGGCCTGCCGGCGCGGCTGATTACCTGGAATCGGGCGCTGATCTCCGATATTCAGGCCTCTATCGACGCTGGGATCCGCGCTGTCGATATTTCCCTTTCGGTCTCGGATATTCATATTGCCCTCAAGTTGCGCAAATCGCGCGCCTGGATCAAGGAACAGCTGAAAGTCGCCATTGGTTTTGCCAAACAGCAAAATCTTTATGTTTCGGTCGGCGGTGAAGATGCCAGTCGCGCCGATCAGGCCTTTCTGCGCGAACTGCTGCAAATTGCCAAAAATGAAGGCGCGGATCGTTTCCGTTACTGTGACACCCTCGGCGTCCTCGATCCTTTCACCACCTTCGAACGGATTGCCACACTGCGCCGCCAGGTTGATCTGCCTCTGGAAATTCATGCCCACAATGACCTCGGCATGGCGACGGCCAATGCCCTCGCCGGTCTGCGCGCCGGGGCGCAATTTGTCAGCACCACGGTTAATGGTCTGGGAGAACGGGCCGGCAATGCCGCTCTTGAAGAAGTGGTCATGGCCCTTAAACATGCGTGCGGGGTTGAGCCGAGTATCGATACCAGTCGCCTGGTCGAACTTTCTGAGCTGGTCAGTCACGCCAGCAAGCGCCTGGTACCGGAATGGAAACCGGTGGTTGGGCGTCGGGTTTTTTCCCACGAATCCGGATTGCATACCGATGGCGTGCTTAAGAACCCGCTGAATTACGAAGGGTTTGATCCCGCCGAGGTCGGTTTGCAACGTTATCTGGTGCTGGGTAAACATAGTGGCCGTCATGGTCTGATACAACGGCTAGAGCAGCTTGGTCTTGATCCGTCGTCTTTCAATTTGGAAAAACTCCTGCTGCGGGTTCGGCAAGAAGCCCAGCGGTGCAAACAGCCGCTTGATGATCAGACCCTGACGCGGCTCTGCGGTGTGGCCGGGTCGCAAATATTTCCATCCGGAGAGGCCCCGCCAGCGGGTGGCATGGCTTATGCTTTTTCCTGCTCCTCTTGCTCCGATGCTTTTCCCCGGGATTACAAACATGACATTTCAGGATTCCCAGCAGCAAAAACTCCTCCAGGCCCAAATTGATATTGGGCGCAAGCTGACCTCTGGTTTCGAGCGTGAGGAAATCTTGCCCCTGATTCTTCAGCTGTCACGCGATATCTTCGGTTTTGAAAATGCCATTATCCGCCTGCTCGACGCGCAAACGCGTGAACTGCTGACGATTGCATCTTTTGGTTACCCTGAAGATGCTGAAACCGTGCGTATCAAGCTGGGTGAGGGGGTAATGGGCCATGTTGCCCTGACCGGTCAGCCCCTGTTGGTGAAGGATGTCGAACGGGAGCCCAGCTATATCGGCGGTATCCGCGGCGCCCGCAGTGAGCTGGCGGTGCCCCTCATTTCCAAGGGCCGGGTCATCGGCGTTTTCAATGTTGAAAGCTGTCAGCCACAGGCCTTTTCTGTCGACGACATTGCCCCGCTTTTGACCCTTGCCGGACTGGCCGCGGTCGCCATTGAAACCGCGAATCTCTATGATAAGCTGCAAACCGCCAGTGACAAAAATCGTGAGCTCGACCAGCTTAATCGCCAGATTCTACGCAGTTCGAGTCTCGGCATCTACACCCTCGACGCCCAGCTGCGCATCACTTCCTGGAACCTGAAGATGGAAAGCTATAGCGGCCTGAGCCGCGAGCAGGTTCTCGGCGCCGAGCTGCTGAGCTTGTTTCCGCATCTGCGCAATGAAGGGTTTGATCTGGCCCTGCGTCAGGTGCTCGATGGTGGCGGTCCGGGCAAACTCAAATTTGCTCACCGCAACCTGCGCGGCGAGCTGCGCTTTCAAAAACGTCGCCTCGCACCTCTGAAAGATGGCGAGCGCACCACCGGGGTGCTGGTGATGGTCGAGGATATCACCGAGTTTCGCCGCCTGCTCGACCAGACGATCCAGACGGAAAAACTTGCCGAAGTCGGCCGCCTGACCGCAGGTATCGCTCATGAAATCAATAATCCTCTGGCGGTTATCAGCTACGCGGTTCAGCTGCTCGAACGCGAGGAGCAGTCGCCTGCGGAGGAGCGCGATCTCATCGGTCGCATCCAGGGTGAAGTTGAGCGCCTCAAAACCCTGACCGGCGGCCTGCTTTCTTTTTCCCGTAACAGCGAAACCCGCCGCCAGCCCACGGATCTGCAGCAGGTCTTAAAAGAAGTGCTGCTGCTGGCCCGTTATGAGTTGACCCATAAAAATATCGAGCTGATGGAAAAATTTGCTCCACTTCCGCGCATCATGGGGGACAGGAATAAACTCAAACAGGTCTTTCTGAATCTGATCATCAATGCGGTTCAAGCCATGGGCGACGCGGGACAACTGAAGATCACCACCCACTGCAACGCCGCTGGTGAGGCCTGTATCGAAATCTGTGACAACGGACCGGGTATCGCTCCCGAGATCCGGGAACGGATCTTTGAACCTTTTTTCACCACCAAACCCGAAGGGGAAGGCACCGGCCTCGGGCTGTATCTCAGTCGCAGCATCATGGCTGAACACGATGCGCTGATGAGGGTTGATTCTACCCTCGGCGCGGGGACGACTTTTACCCTGCTTTTTCCCGCAGTCGGCCTGCCAGCGGAATAGTCAATCGCCCCTAATCTGCACAATTAATAAGCAGATGTCAGAGTTTTTTTTCGTTAACTTCCTGTATTTCTGCTGTTTTTTGTTGTTGGCACAGTAAACGCAAATGATCGAATCAGTACTTCACGGCAGACAACTTTGCGGTGAAGCGGTTCAAATAGAGTAACGCGATCTGGAACACAAAGAGGTTTTCCGGTCAGCGGTTCAGGGCAATGGCGCCCCGTCTTGACGCAGTCTGTCAGGTGCGGGGCGTTTTTTATTTACCGGCTGTCTTGGCGGCCATCTATCAACGCTCTTGGCATCAAGGAGAAAAACATGAAGAAAGTCGAATGCATTATCAAGCCATTCAAGCTGGAGGACGTTAAAAGCGCCCTGACCGAGCTCAACATTACCGGTATGACGGTCAGTGAGGTTCGCGGTTTTGGTCGTCAAAAGGGCCACACCGAACTTTACCGGGGTGCTGAGTACCAGATTGACTTTATCCCCAAGGTCAAGATTGAGCTGGTGGTTCCAGCAGAGCAGGTTACGGAGGTTGTTGAGGCAATTCAACGTGAAGCCTGCACCGGACGGATCGGCGACGGCAAAATTTTTGTTTCAAGTATCGACCAGTCGATTCGCATTCGAACCGGCGAAGCTGGTCATGACTCTTTATAAAAACACCGCAAACAAGGAGATAGCTCTCATGAAAACGCTGATGAAAATTTTAACCGCTTTTGCCCTGGCCCTGCTGCCAACCCTGGTTTTTGCTGAAGATGCGCCCGTTTCAGAAATGTCTTATATTCTCAACACCTTTTCTTTTCTGGTGATGGGAATTCTGGTCATGTGGATGGCCGCCGGTTTCGGCATGCTCGAATCCGGCCTGGTGCGTTCCAAAAACGTTGCCACTATTTGTCTGAAAAATATTTCTCTGTTCGGCATCGCCGGCATACTCTACTACCTGATTGGTTACAACCTGATGTACGCCGGGGTTGATGGCGGTTTCTTTGGTTCCTTCGGTGTCTGGACGGCTGACGATGCCGCTGCCGCGGGCGGCGATTATTCTGCCGGCTATGCGGCCGCTTCCGACTGGTTTTTCCAGATGGTTTTCTGTGGCGCGGCCTGCTCAGTGGTTTCAGGTTGTGTGGCTGAACGCATCAAACTCTGGTCGTTTCTGGCCTTCTGTGTCGTGCTGACCGGCGTCATCTATCCCATTCAGGGCTCCTGGGGTTGGGGGGGCGGTTGGCTGTCTGAAATGGGTTTTGTCGATTTTGCCGGTTCGACCATTGTTCACTCGGTGGGCGGCTGGGCGGCATTGACCGGCGCCCTGATTCTTGGGGCGCGTAAGGGGAAATTTCGCAAGGATGGTCGGGTGAATCCCATGCCCGGCAGCAATATCCCTCTGGCGACTCTGGGAACCTTCATTCTCTGGATGGGTTGGTACGGTTTTAACGGGGGCTCGGTGCTGGCCTTGGGCGATGCCGCCAGCGCAATTGCCATGTCCAATGTTATGGTCAATACCAACATGGCCGCTTGCGGGGGCATGATTGCAGCCATGGCCATGGTGCAGATTCTTTACAAAAAAGTCGACGTGACCATGGCCCTCAACGGTGCCTTGGCGGGTCTGGTTTCCATCACTGCCGGGCCCGATACCCCCTCCCTCGGTGCGGCCGCTTTGATCGGTGCGGTCGGCGGGGTGCTGGTGGTGCTGGCGGTGCCTTTCTTTGACAAACTGAAAATTGATGACGTGGTCGGTGCGCTTTCCGTCCACCTGGTGTGCGGTATCTGGGGCACCCTGGCGGTTCCCTTCACCAATGCGGACGCCAGCTTTGTTACGCAGCTCATCGGCGTCGCCGCGACCGGAGCTTTTGTGGTCGTGACGACTTCAATCGTTTGGCTGCTGCTGAAAGTAACCGTTGGTATTCGTGTGAGCGAAGAAGAAGAATATCGCGGCTGCGACATTACCGAAATCGGCGTTGAAGCCTACCCCGATTTTCAGTCGATCAACATTGGTGGCGGCGGCAGTGGTGGTACCTTGGCGGGCAGTGCTGCTTATTCTGCTTCCACGGTTACGGCTAAGCAATCCTGATTTGTCTGCCTCTTGATTCTGATAAAAAGCCCCGGTTCTGACCGGGGCTTTTTATTTGCATCTCAACATCAGCCTGCCGTTATTCCTCTGGCGAAGTGCACAAAAAAAAGGCAGCTCCGCCTATAAAATAATCTCCACTGGCACACCACCCAGGGAATTCCCCCCCCTATAACGTCGTTTTTTCTGTTAGGCACAACCCTTGTAAGGAGCGGCATGATCCCTGAGGACAAGGTCGTTTTCAGGGGCTCTCAGACCAAGGAGGTTCTGCCGATGGATATGTCAGTCAGTGCGCTGCAAAAGGGCGGCGATGTTCTCTTTCTGCTGCTTGGCGCGGTGATGGTTTTCGCCATGCATGCCGGGTTTGCGTTTCTCGAAGTAGGAACTGTGCGTAAAAAGAGCCAGGTCAACGCATTTTCGAAAATTTTGTGCGATTGGTCGGTGTCGACGGTGGTCTATTTTCTGGTAGGCTACCCCATCGCCTACGGCATCAGCTTTCTGCAGCCGGCGCAAGGTTTGCTTGGCGACAATCAGGGTTACGAGCTGGTACGCTTCTTTTTCCTTTTGTGCTTTGCGGCCTGTATTCCGGCAATTATTTCCGGCGGCATTGCCGAGCGCGCCAAGTTTTGGCCGCAGGTGCTGGCCGGAGGGGTTTTTGCCGGGATTTCCTATCCCCTGTTCGAGTCTCTCATCTGGGGGCAGAACAGCTCTGGATTACAGGATTTTTTCAGCGCAAATTTCGGCGCGCCCTTTCACGATTTTGCCGGCAGCGTGGTGGTGCATTCCATCGGCGGCTGGCTGGCCTTGCCGGCGGTACTGATTCTGGGGCCACGGATGGGGCGCTTTGTGCGTGGCCGCAGCCACGCGATCCCGGTCAGTAATATTCCCTTTCTGGCCCTGGGCAGCTGGATTTTGGCTGTCGGCTGGTTTGGCTTCAATGTCATGAGTGCCCAGAATTTGAGCAATATTTCCGGACTGGTGGCCGTCAATTCTCTGGCGGCGATGGTCGGTGGGGTGCTCTTCTCCCTGGTGGTCAGTCGCAACGACCCCGGTTTCGTGCACAACGGTGCCCTGGCTGGCCTGATTGCCATCTGTGCTGGTTCTGATCTGGTTCATCCGGTCGGGGCTTTTTTTGTCGGCGGTATCGGGGCGTTAATTTTTTTCTACGGATTTACCCTCGAACAGGAAAAATTCAAGATTGACGACGTGCTCGGTGTTTGGCCTTTGCACGGGGTGATTGGAACCTGGGGCGGAATTTCGGCGGGTATCTTTGGCTCAAGGGCCCTGGGTGGTTTGGGTGGGGTGAGTTTCGCCTCCCAGCTGGCAGGCAGCCTGTTGGCGGTGGTCTACGCCCTGGCGACGGGTTTTACGGTCTATTCCCTGCTTCATCGTTTCTGGGGCTTACGCCTTGATCAGGAAGCGGAATTTACCGGCCCCGACCTGAGTATTCACCGGGTTCACGCTTATCCGGAAGAGCGTGTCAGTTGATCAGGGTGTCAGATCTTTTCGCCAACCGGCTCCCCCTGCGTGCGGGGGAGCCCCACGCAGGCCGCCCCCTTAAAGAATTGCAACCAGCTCGAATTCGTAGGTCAGTTCCTGCCCGGCCAGGGGATGATTGGCATCAATGGTGATCTCTTTCTCGCCCAGCTCAACAATGGTAACGGCGTAGGCGTCGTCCTCATCGTCACCGACTTCGAGTTCCATACCCACCTCGGGTACCAGCCCCTCCGGCAGTTCACTGCGCTCGACCTGATAGACATTTTCCGGATCATAATTGCCGAAGGCCTCTTCTGCCCCAATAACGACAACTTTCTTGTCACCAACTTTCATGCCGATGAGCGCCTCTTCAACGGAGGGGAAAAATTCGCCCTTGCCCAAAGTAAATTCATAAGGGCCATGGTCATGGCAGCAATCGTCGTGCTCACACGAATTTTCGTTGGGGTCGGGGTAGCTGCTGTCAATCAGTGTCCCGTCGGCCAGTGTGCCGATAAAGTTGATGCTGACTCGGTCAGCTTGTTTTACCTGTGCCACGATAGTTCCTTTCGCTCGGGTTTTTTTTCGCGTTTCTAGCACGGCTGCCGGTAGAAGGGAAGGACACAAATTATGTCCGGAATAAGGTTTCAGAACCTTTTGCAATCGGTGCCAGGGGATTAGAAGTTAAATAATGCTCTTGCCGAAGAGCGAGGCCAAAAGTTCAACTGCCATGCGTGCCGTGCGGTTTTCGTGGTCGAGAATCGGGTTGATTTCAACAATGTCGGCGGAGCAGAGTTTGCCGCTGTCAGCGATGATTTCCATCAGCAGCTGGGCCTCGCGGTAGCTCAGGCCCCCGATGGACGGGGTACCGACCCCGGGAGCCTGGGTCGGATCGAGGCTATCCATGTCAAGGCTGACGTGAATCCGGCTGCGATGCTCAAGGCAGCTGAGGGCCTCGCGAATGATCGCGCTCATGCCGCGCTCGTCGAGTTCGCGCATGGTGTAGACCCGGATGCCGCGGTGTCGCAGCCAGCTGCGTTCTCCGGCATCAAGTTCGCGGATGCCGATCATCACCACATCCCGCCCTCCAATTTTAGCCCCCGGACGACCGACATTCACCAGCTCGGGGAAGCCTTCCCCCAGCAGCGCAGCCAGGGGCATGCCGTGGATATTTCCTGAAGGAGATGTTTGGGGACGGTTGGCATCGCCATGGGCATCAATCCAGATGACCCCGGCCGGTTCGCGGCTGGTGATGCCACCGATAGTGCCGATAGCCAGGGAATGATCGCCGCCCAGAAACAGGGGGATTTCGCCCGCGTCAAGGGCTTGCCGGGCAGATTCGTAGACCGATTGACAGACCTGCTGAATGGAAGGCAGAAAATCTCCCGACGATTCTGCCAGGCTGTCGCGCACCGGTACGAAGATGTTGCCGGAATCATGTAGAGGATAGTCGAGGGCTTTAAGGGCCGCAGAAAGGCCGGCGTAACGCAGGGCGCTCGGGCCCATGTCAACGCCGCGCTGGCTCTGCCCCAGGTCGATGGGAACACCGATGATACGGATGGGTTTGCGGGGAGCACTCATTTTTTCAGGTTGTTCCACAAATTCATCATGAAATCCTGCACATTGGTGAGAATCGCCACGGCCTGGGATGAACCGCGGTTGGCCAGTTTGTCGGCTGAAAATTCCGTCATGTCAACAATATAGAAGAACACGGGCCGCACGCTGCCGTCATCAAGAATCCGGTAGCTCGGCACCATATTGCCGAAGGCAATGGAGTGCAGCTGGGTGGCAAGGGCAATGACGGTGGTCGACTTACGGGCGTGAACGCGCATGGCATCCTGGGCCTGATAGACATTAGCGATCACTTCCGGCAGGGGCCCGTCGTCACGGATCGAACCGGCCAGAACGTAGGGGATCTGCTGTTTTTCGCAGGCGTAGATGATGCCATCTTTCAGCTGCATCTCTTCGATGGTTCTGGCGATGGAGCCGCGCTTCCTGACCTCGTTAATGATATCCAGGTGATTATAGTGTCCGAGGGGGCGCAGATTCTGGGTGTAGATATCCTGGCCCAGACCGGTGCGGAAGAAGGCTGCCTCCAGATCGTGGGTCGCCAGGGCGTTGCCCGCGAGCAGGGCGTTGCAATAACCATTTTCTATCAATCCCTGCATGGCGTCACGACTGTCTTTGTCGAAGGCCACTGCCGGGCCGAGAACCCAGGAAATGTAGCCATGATCGCGATCATGGCGCAAAACCTGGTAGAGTTCATCGTAAGAACGGGAAAACGGGGTTTCGCGGGTGCCGCGGGTGCGGAAGGAAAACTTGTCCGCCCCTGCGGCAGCCGGGGGATCGAAGCCGGTGGTGTGGACGTAGATGCCCTCTTCACCATTTTCGGTGCGGCCAACGACCACCTGGTCGCCTTTTTTCACCCGCCGGGCCTCGACCACCTCAATGGTTTCGTTTTTCAGCACCAGAGTTGAGTCCATGCGACTCTCTCCGGCCAGCAGCCAGTTGCCCCCGCCGCGATGGACGTATTCAGGATAGTTAGATGTGCCGTGGTAGTTGTCAGGCACCACCCCATCACCGGGGGCCGGCAGGGTCTTGACCACCGGAGCCTGGTGTAGCTGCCCAGAGGTAAAATCGGGTGGGGTGTAACTGGGAATGAGGGAATTCATGGGCTTCTCCAAGTTGGGTGTGGGGTCTCCCGTTGGCGGGGGGGGGGCTTTAAACGTCTCAGCCGTTGCGCCAGATGCCGATAGCGAGGACCAGCCAACCGACGATGAAGGCCAGTCCGCCGATGGGCGTAATGGCCCCAAGGGCGCGCACGCCGCTGAGCACCATCAGATAAAGACTGCCTGAAAAGAGGAGGATGCCGCCCAATAAAAAATAGCCGGACAGACGCAGTGCACCCACCTGCGGTTGCAGTTGGATCAGAATTCCAATCAGGATCAGACCCAGGGCATGAAACATCTGATAGTGAACCCCGGTCTGCCAGACGGACAGCATATCGGTCGTGACCCGGCTTTTAAGGCCGTGGGCGCCAAAAGCCCCCAAGGCCACCGCCAGCAGAGCATTCAGGCTTCCCAGCATGATAAACAGCGTCATGTTTGCTCCCGTCAAAATGTCAGCCACCGGGCCCGCTTTGAAAACTCTTTTAAATCCGGACAAAGGGGCTGGGGTTGCACAGATTCAAGGCTTGCTTGGCGACGGCATTGCAGTTGAGGCAGCGATGGCCGGGGTCGGCCATCAGGTCGCTGACTCGCTGCAGACGGCCTTCCCGGCGTAACTGGCAGATATGCAGCCAGTGACCTGCGGGATCCTTACATTCAACCTCTTTGTGGTCAGACATGGAACCTCCCTTGGCAAGGCGGTGCTCACAAATACTTACCCGAATATATCACAATCTGGTGGAAATGAGGCAAGGTTTGCCCCGCAGCGGTTAAGGCCATTGTCTCAGACTTGCGTCAACCCTTCCGGCGCTTTATGCTGTCGATTTTTACCGGGTCTTTCGATGTGTATCCACCGGAAGATCCATTGCAACCAGGAAGAGGAACAGGCATGGCCGAAATGCTGGTTGAAATTTTTTCCGATGGCGCGTGCAGCGGCAACCCTGGGCCGGGGGGCTGGGGCACAGTGCTGCGTTACAACGGCCACTACAAGGAACTCAGCGGTTATGCTGCCGAAACCACCAATAATCGCATGGAACTCAGTGGGGCGCTGGCCGGACTGCGGGCCCTGAAGCGACCCTGTCGTGTGCGCTTAACCACCGATTCCCAGTATTTGAAAAAAGGCATGACCGAATGGCTGGACGGCTGGTTAAAAAAGGGCTGGATGAACAGCCAGAAAAAACCGGTCGCCAATCGGGATTTATGGGAAGAGCTCCTCGAACAACAGAAAATTCACCAAATTGAATGGTGCTGGGTGAAAGGCCATGCCGGTCACGCCGAAAATGAACGCTGCGACGAACTGGCCCGCCTGGCCATCAGTAACGCTCGCCGGAATGAATAACATACAAAACTTGCTGCCGCAGCCTGCTTGAGCTGAACCTGTTGAAGCCTGCCCCTTACCCAGGTTTTGCGAAAAAAAATCGTTTGACCCTTAATGGGAGGGAGATTAGGATGCGGGGTGAAAAATAAACTGCAAGGGCGGATAGATGCAAAATAAGACAGCGAGGAAAGCCTATGGAAAAAGATCATCTCGAAATTCTGCTGGAAGATATGCACGGTAAATTTGATCTGATTATTGAAGGCCATGCCGCTCTTGATCGAAAAATTGACAACAAATTCGAAGAATTGAACGAAAAAATCGCTTTCAACTCTTTCAAAATTGATGCGCTCAATACCAAAATTGATGGTGTAGAAGCCAAGCTCAGCCAGAAAATCGATGATGTTGAAACCAAGCTCACCCAAAAAATCGATGGTGTTGAAGCCAAGCTCACCCAAAAAATTAATGCTGTTGAAACCCAGCTCACTCAAAAAATCGATGCTGTTGAAACCAAACTCACCCAAAAAATCGATGGTGTTGAAGCCAAGCTTAGCCAGAAAATCGATGGCGTCGCTGCTGATCTGAAAGCCACCGACGCGCGTCTGTCTGCGAAAATTGATGGCGTCGCTGTCGATCTGTCCGCCCACCGGGCCGACACCGAGTTGCATCATGGGGTGTATCAGGTCAAGGATCCCTCTGCTTGCTGATGGAGTGAAAAGGCCAGAGTTTCGTTCAACGCGGTTGGGTTTTTTTGTTGCCGCAGAATTTTGACCGAGGGTCGGTTCTGGAAAAAGGAAAATCACGGATGTGAAAAACCTCGCGCACTTGATCCATCAGTTTTAAGTCGGGGTTGGGATGAAAACCAGGTTTAATTTCCATAATTTGCCACCAATATGAGAAAACAAGGAAAATTTCAGGACTACGACAACGACGGGTGGGCACATTCAACATATCTAAGCCAAGCGCATCAAATACCATTGTCTGCTTCAAAGAAAAGCCTGAAGCAGTTTTTACCTACAATGTGAACTTTATTTACAAAAACATACGGCAAAAATACGGTATTACTGATGCTGCCAAGTAAAGCACCTAACGAACTTAAACAACCGGACGGAAAATACATCTGTGCTTAATTGAAAAGCAAAACCAAATCGCGGTGGCAGCCAAATCTTCGCGTCGTCGCCGGTTAGCATGAACCGAACGAGAAATGCTTAATAACTCGTATCAAAAGGGAAACACCAATCGCAGAAAATTCTTAACGCGCTGATTTTACTTGATTGCGACACAGGTGAATTCCAGAAAACCCGGTCAACAAACGAAGAAATTTCCCGGGTTTTGAACATCAGCATGAAGAAGGTTTCGTCTATGCCCTGAACAAGAGGCCGGCAGATCGGGGTTACCCTAAAAAAGCCGATGGTGATTTTGAAGCACACCTGGTTGCGTTGAGTTGCAGCGAGCCACCAGAAGGCTTTTCTCAGTGGTCGTTGCGGTTGTTGGCGGATAAAACGGTTGAGTTAGACTATATCGACGCTATCTCCCATGAGGCGGTGCGCCGCATTTTAAAAAAAACGAACTCAAGCCTTGGCGGCAAAAGGGGGGGGGCTAATTCCGCCGAAGCAAAATGGCAATTTTGTCGCCAATATGGAAAACATGAACCTGATCAGGGTCTGCGATGCCATGGTCTCTTTGTAGAGCATGAACCGCACCTTGCCTCGTCTGGTGATCGACGTAATCAGATGGTGATTTTTAGGAACTTCAGAGTGGTGTTTAACCCAAAATAATTGCATTCAAGTAAAGAGGGTTCGATAAATAGCTACGTCAAGCGCTCTGTTTAATGGAAATCTTCCTCGCGCTGGTGCCTGACTGCCAAAATTGTGACTGTTTTGTTGTCCTCAATTTCAAAGAGAGCAACATAGCCTCTTGCCCCAAAGGGGATAATCATTTCTCGAAGCAAGGGGTCTTCTGGTCTGGCCTTGCGGCAAGTGAAGGGGAAGTCTTGTAGGAATTCAACACCTTTCCGAATGGCATCAAGGGCCTTTCTGGCTGCAGCGAGATCTTGCTCAACCAAAAAACCATAGAGGCGGAGCAGGTCTTCCTTGGCGAACCTGGTGTAACGAATCTGGTAACTCACTTGCCGATTTTACCTTCCGCTTGAGTGAGTATGCCATTCAATTCGTTAAAGACATTTTCAGCAGTAAAATACTCTCCTGTCCGACGAGCTTCATCTCTGGATGCGAGCCCACGCGCAATAAATTCTTGCTGGGCCCTCCGGTGCTGAATCCCTGCCCGCAAAGATTCTTCCATGAAGTTGGATAGGGTCTCGCCATTGCGCAAAACATTCTCTGCCGCTTGACGAAGCTCCGGTTTAACTCTTAACGACGGGATAGTTGACGATTTCATATCTAATATCTCCTTGCACTGCAATTGCAATACATCCTACTGGATATTTTTGTTCACTGCAATGCCTTGTCGTGGCTGTGACTAGCGACAACTATAATCCTAAAAACGGCTTTTGGAACCACGGAATACACGAAAAGACACGGAAAATTAAAACCTTACAGCAAAACAGTCATTCTCCAAACAGGTGACACAAAGAAGTTGCATATCTTCCTGATTTAGTTCGTGTATTCCGTGTTTTCCGTGGATAACTGCTTTTTCTAGGATAATTCCCGTCCGGGGAAATGATCAGTGTCTGATATGTGCTGATAAGTCGGAAACGCCCATGATCTGGTAATCGTGGGCGTTTCGTGTGTTATTGATAGTGTAGAAACGGCCAGAGTTTTGTTCAACGCGGTTGGGTTTTTTTGTTGCGCCCAATTTTGACCGAGGGTCGGCTCTGGGAAAGGAAAATCACGGATGTGAAAACTGCCCCGGTGCGCATTTCCCACCGGGGCAGTTCTTTTTCAGTAGTTGAAAGCTTCCAGCCGAACTTCGGGCAGAAGGCTGGGGTTGCCGGTCAGGTACTCATCGACGCAGCGCGCAACCTCGCGTCCTTCGCTGATGGCCCAGACCACCAGGCTTTGGCCGCGGCGGCAGTCGCCGGCGGCAAATACGCCAGGAACGGATG
>Ga0210023_1000303_pt1 | contig 38362 bp, 39 predicted proteins | sample CryGeymeta201524_FD_183987 | JGI IMG/M metagenome (GOLD analysis project Ga0210023, IMG submission 183987) | Groundwater microbial communities from Crystal Geyser aquifers in Utah, USA - Crystal Geyser metaG 2015-24 (SPAdes) (version 2) | ecosystem: Environmental > Aquatic > Deep subsurface >... | reverse complement strand
GGCTGGTGCACCGCGTGGCGACGGTGGTTTTTGCCGGCGTGTTCTTCTGGCATCTGTTCTACATGGCCATCAGGATCGGGCGCGACTGGAAGAGCTTCAAAATCTTCGGCCCCAACTCCATGGTGCCAGGCCCGCAAGACCTCAAGGACATCGTTGCCATGTTCAAGTGGTTCTTTGGCAAGGCACCCAGGCCGGTGTTCGACCGCTGGACCTATTGGGAAAAGTTTGACTACTGGGCACCGTTCTGGGGGGTCACCATCATCGGCATCAGCGGCATCCTGATGTGGTTCCCGCACCTTGCGGCCAAGTTCCTGCCCGGCTGGGTGTTCAATGTGGCGGCCATCTTCCACAGTGAGGAAGCCTTCCTGGCGGTGGTGTTCCTGTTCACCGTGCATTTCTTCAACAACCACTTCCGGCCCGACAAGTTCCCGCTGGACAGGGTCATGTTCACCGGCACTTTCACGCTTGACGAGTTGATGCACGAGCATCCGCTGCAATACAAGCGCCTGTTGGAGTCTGGCGAGTTGGAAAAACACCTGGTCGATGCGCCATCCTCGGCGATGGTGAAGGGCTCGACGGTGCTGGGCTTCACGCTGATCGTGATCGGCCTGACGCTGCTGACGCTGGTCGGAATCGGCTTCTTTACCAGCATGTGATCAGCAAGCCAGCGCCGTGCGCTTGGGTACCTTCACGCGCTTGACACGGGTACGTCACAAAATTCATCGACACTTCAAGACTTGTTTTGGAGTGCCCATGATTCATGAATTGATCAATCAGCGCCAATTGCGCGCAGTCTTTCAGCCGGTTGGTCGTTTGGACGACGGCAGGGTTCATGCCCATGAGGCCTTGATTCGTGGCCCACAGGGCAGCGCCCTTGAGTCCCCCGCCGCGCTGTTTGCGCTGGCACAGTCGCAAGACATGGTGTTCGAACTGGAGCGGGCCTGCCTGGAGACAGTGTTGCAGCGTTGGGGCCGCCAGCGTGAACGCGGTCGCTTGTTCGTTAACCTGAGTCCTGGTGCGCTGATTCGGCTGATGGACGAATGCGGGCCGGACTTCATTTCGCGCCAATTGCGCCAGTGGGGACTGCTGGCGCGCCAGTTGGTGGTTGAAATTACCGAGCAGGGCATCCAGCCCGAGCTGCAGACCCTGGCGAACGCGGTGAAAGCCTTGCGAAAGTTGGGTATGGCCGTGGCCTTGGATGATTTTGGCCAGGGCTCCACCAACCTGCGCATGTGGTCGGAGTTGCGCCCTGAAGTCGTCAAGATTGACCAGTACTTTGTGCAAAATGTGGCGCATGACGCCGACAAGGCCGACACCGTGCGCGCCCTGCAACGCATGGCACTGATTTTTGGCGCCGAGCTGGTGGCCGAGGGCATTGAAACCGAAGCCGACTTGCGCCTGTTACGCGACCTGGGGCTGGAGTTTGGTCAAGGGTATCTGCTGGGGCGCCCGCTGCCCAATAGCATGACCTGCATCGATGTTGCGGCGCTGCAAGTTTTGCAGAGCAAACAGGTGTCGGTGGGACCGCCTGCGCGGCAGAGCAATGCCATGAACCTGTCAGAGCGCCTGAACATCATCCAGGCACCTGGGCTTTCACCCGATGCGTTGTGTGAAGAACTGGCTGAGTTGTTTCAAGCTCAGCCGGAGTTGCACGCAGTGGCACTGTTAGATGGGAAGCGCCCGGTCGGACTGATCAATCGGATGCACTTTCTCAACGAATACAGCAAGATGTACTACCGCGAGCTATGGGGACACAAGCCGTGTTACCACTGGGCCAACAAGCAGCCCCGTTTGGTCGAGCGCAACTACCGCATTGACGAGTTGCTGGGCATTCTGACCTCTGACGACCAGCGTTACCTGAGTGACGGCTTCATTGTGGTGGACAACGGGCTTTACCTGGGTCTGTGTCGCGGCGACCAGATTGTCAAGGCGGTGACCGAATCGCGCATTGAGTCGGCGCGCCACGCCAATCCTTTGACGTTTTTACCAGGCAATATTCCCATCACCCAGCACATCGAACGCCTGCTGGCCCGTGGCAGCAGCTTTGTGGTGAGCTATCTGGATTTGAACTACTTCAAATCGTTCAACGACCGCTATGGCTACTGGCGCGGCGATGAAATGATTCGGTTGGTGGCGTCGGTGGCGCGTGATCATGTGCAGGCGCAACAAGACTTTCTGGGGCATGTCGGTGGTGACGATTTTGTTGTGATTTATCAAGACTTGCAGTGGGAAGACCAGTGCCTGCGCATGATTGAAGAGTTCAACGCACGCGCCGTGGCACTGTTTGACCCGGCAGACCGCGAGCGTGGTGGCATTGAGGCCGAAGACCGCCAGGGCGTGGTGCGATTTTTCCCGTTCACCAGCCTGTCGATCGGCGCCGTCCAGGTCAACGTGGGTGAATACCGCAACGCGCAAGACGTGGCCAACGCGGCTGCCTCGGCCAAGCACGCCGCCAAGATGTCAGCCGGCGGTTTGGCGCGCTACCGGCACGCTGTACAGCCCGTACGCCTGCCTGAAACCAGTGCCAGCTAACGCACGTTGAGCTTGTCCAGCACCGGAGCCAGCTTGTCGCGGTTGGCCGGGTTGATGCGAATGGCCGCATCAAAAGCCGCGCCAGCCAGCGCGTCCTGGCCGGTGTGCAGGTAAGCAAAGGCAATGCCCAGCCAGGCCTTGTCGTGGTTGGCATCCAGGCCAATGGCGGCCTGGTAGGTGGGAATGCTGGCCGTGAAGTCTTGCCGCGACAATTGCAGGCCAGCCAATTTCATGTGCGCCTTGAGCGATTTCGGCTCGGCGCGTATCGCCTGCTCAAATGTGGTCTGGGCCTGGTCAAGCTGCCCAGTGGCCCATTGTTGGTCGCCTTGCGCCAATAGGTTGCGGTCGATGCGCATGGCCGCTTGCGCCGACCAAAGCGCCAACGCGCTTAGCAGAGCAGCGCTGGCGACCATCAGATTTCTTCGGAGTGTGGTGCTCATGGTGATGTTCCTTCATCTGTTGAGGACAGCGCTTGCGCGCTGCGGTCTATCCTGCAAACCAGTCAAATGTCAGTGCGAACGCAGTGAGGCAATCCATGACTTCCAAGTGCATAGACTGCCGCGCTTCGCTCGCAGTGACAAAAACAGTATGTTGGTAATTTTCGATTCCCTTACTCTTACTTCATGCTGCCTTTGCCGTAGCGCTCCTCGTAACCCTTGCGCACCTTGTCAATCTGCTCTTTGCCCATGCCGTTGAAGAACCAGTCGTGACCCGCAATCGGCTTGAAATACTTGTCAAGCATGTCAGTGGCGAACTTTTCGTTGCCGTCCTTGGCACGCACTACTTCCTTCAGCTCGGGAATCCACTTGAAGTAGGTGTGTTGGCTGACCTCGTAGATGCCGTGCCACCACGTGTAGTCCGGGCCGTTCATCGAGGCACCGTGGCGGGCGCGGCGGCCTTCGTGGTGCCAGATCTCGAACCAGGTCCACTTGATCTTGGCGTCCATCGGTTGGTGCGTCAGGTAGCCCTTGTCTTCCAGTTCTTTCATGATGCCGGCAATCGGCTTGGCGTATTTGTCGTTGTACAGGTCCACCACGTCGTCAAACTGCTTGTAATGGCCGTTCACGGTGTTGCTGGTGTGGCAGGTGGCGCACACGGTTTTCATCTTGTCGCGGCGTTGCTCCCAGGTCAGAACTTCTGTCACGGTCGAACCCTTGACCGCGTCACCTATCTTGGGCAGGGCTGCGCTTTCAGGCTGGTCAAACTCGTCGCCATTGGCCATGCGAATCATGTTGAGCTTGGTCGAAATGGCCGGGCGCAGTGTCCACGAGATGCGTTCACCCACGTCGTGTGTACCCTTTTGATCCTTGGTCGCACCCATGTGGCAGGTGGCGCAAGTGGGCGCAGCGGTGTAGTCCACGCCGGCCACCCAGCTCTTGGAATTGAGGTTCATCTTGTCAATGTTGGCGCGGTACAGAATGCCGTGCTTGGATTCGTTGTAAATTTCGATTTGCGGATGGTCCGGGCCCATATGACACTTGCCGCAGGTGTCGGGCGTGCGGGCCTGGGCAGAAGAAAAGGCGTGCCGTGCATGGCAGGCCGAGCACGAGCCCAGTGAGCCATCTACATTCTTGCGGCCAATGCCGGTATTGGGCCAGGTTTGCGGTGTCGGGATGCCCTTGGCATCGAGCTCAACAGTGCTGCCGTGGCACTGCTTGCAGCCTGCATTCACAGCGGCCGGGCCGCCAATTACCTCGCCCAGCAGGTTGTCCACCGAGGCCAGAATGTTGCCAGCCTTGGCGTGGTGCGAGCGCTGTTGCTGCGTCACCTCGGTCTGGTGGCAAGTGGCGCAGTCCTTGGGCGTGACCACCACGTGGATCAACGCGCCCTTGTGCTCAAACGCGCCCGGCTCGCCAGGCTTGGACTTGTGGCAGTCATAGCAATCGACGTTGCTCGCCGCGTGCGAACTGGCTTTCCATTCGGCGTAAATGCCGGGCTGGTCTTCTGGGCCGTGGCAGGTCAGGCACTTTTTGCCTGCGGCTGTATCGGCCGCCGTTTTGGTGGCGACCACCGCATCTGCTGCCCAGGCCGGGCTGGCTAGCGACAGCGTCAGCAGGCAGGCGAGAGCCCACACTGAATGCGCTGCGCTTCGAACGATCTGCTTCATGGCAATCCTCTAGAGTTAATGAAGCTTGACTTTAGGCGCCTGCTCAGCAAGGGCTCTTGATATAGTTTAAGAACCGCTAAAAATAGCGTGCGCCGCAGCACCCAACCGAACTAGTTGGAACCAAAGCTGGCCAGTCGTGCCACATCCAGAATACTGATCTCGCGCTTGTCGATCTGAATCAGGCCCTGCGCTTCAAGCTCGTGCAGTACCCGCGAAAAATACTCTGGCGTGAGCGATAAGAGTGAAGCAATGGTGGCCTTGCTGGCCGGTAAATTCACTGTCAGGCTGGTGCTGTGGCTGACACCGGTTTGGGCACTTTCGCCATCGCGCAGCAGGTAGCCGATGAGGCGCTGCACGCCGCTTGCAACGCGTAGCCCTCCACGTCCTGAATCAGGCCATGCAGCCGGCGCGAAATGCCGGCCAGCATGTGCAGTGCAAAGCGCGGGTCGCGCGCCACTTCATTCAGCACGGCCTGCTTGCTCACGCACACCAGCAACGTGTCCGACAGCGCCTGCGCATTCACCACATGCGGGCTGCCCATGAACCCCATGGCCTCGGCAAAACTGTGGCTCGGGCCAATCAGCTCGATCACTTTTTCCTGGCCGGTGGGCGAAGCCACGTACAGCTTGATCTGCCCCGACACCACCACGTAAAACGCCTCGCAGGGCTGGCCCGCCCGAAACAACATGTCTGCGCTGGCGATCCGCTTGAGCTGGCAGCCCTGGGCAATGCGTTCGCGCTCCAAGAGCGACAGGTCGCTAAAAAGCGGCAGCGCCGACAGCAGCTGTTGAACGTCGAAAGCCGCGTTGTTCATGCGTTGGTCAGTTGGTCTTGAAGTCGTTGCCCACCAGCGGCATGGCGTCCACCTGTGGCACGTGGCAGTTGTCACATTGCCAGCGCCTCATGTCGAGCTCTGGCTCGTCGGCTTTGGCGTTGACGTTTTGAACCAGGTGGCTTTTTGACACCATCGGCATTTTTTTGCCTTTGAACTCGTCGCTGCTGTGGCAGTCCCAGCAGGCGTTTTCGGTTTGACTGATGTCGAAGCCATCAACGTTGTGCGGTATCAGCGGCGGCTGGCTGACAAAGCCGCGCTCGATCAACGCGAACTGTCCGGGTCGCTTGCCGGCGTAAGTTTTGACGTCAGGCGCGCTGTCGGCGCTGCTCACGCTGGTGTCGCGCAGCGTGCTCAACTGCACCGCGCTGCTGGCGCAGGCCACCACCGTCACGGCCAAAACGGCTAACAGGGAAACTTTGAGGAACTTCTTCATGAGGGGGTCTCCACGGGTGAAATAATCGAATGAAATCAAGGGTTCGGCAGCGCTTGGGCGCTGCTGTCAAGTTTGGGTTTGAACCGGGTCGTCAAGGTGAACACATCTTTGGAGCACACGTCAACGCAACGGCCGCAGTTGGTACAGTTGCCCGACAAAATGATCGGGCTGGCGCCTTTTTTGGCACCCTTGAGCGGCAGCTTGATCACCTGCTGCTCGGGGCACACGGTAAAGCAGTCCAGGCAGTCGTTGCAGGCGGCGCGCTGGTTGGCCGTGACGCGCACCACACTGAATCGCCCCAGCAAGCTGTAAAACGCGCCGACCGGGCACAGGTGGCCGCACCAGCCGTTTTTCATGACAAACAGGTCGAACAAAAAGATGCCGCCAATCAGCAACCAGCCCGCGCCCATGCCAAACATCAGGCCGCGCGGCAGCATCGACACCGGGTTCACCAACTCCCAGACGATGCCGCCGGAGGTAGCCGCCAGCAGCAAAATCAGCACCAGCATCCAGTAGCGCGTGGCGCGCGGCAGGTCGGCGCCACCGCGAATGTCAAGTCGGCGCCGCAGCGCACTGGCGGCATCAGTGACCAGGTTGACCGGGCACACCCAGGAGCAATACGCGCGCCCGCCCACCAACAAGTAAAACAGCAGGATGATGGTGGCGCCCAGCAGTGCGTTGCGCTCGGGCACATGGCGCGTCAGCAGCGACTGCAGCAGCACCAGTGGGTCGGCCAGCGGCAGCACGCCCAAGGTCAGGCTGTAATTCAGGTTGCCTTTCACCAGCCACCAGCCCAGCCACGGCCCCATCAAAAACAAAAACAAAATGCTCAGTTGCGACACGCGCCGCAAGACCAAAAAGCGGTGCGCGCGCCACCAGCCCTTGGCCTCAGTGGCTTCCTGCGCCAGTTTCATTGCTGCGTGGCTCATCGCGGTGCCTCATCGGACAAGGGTGCGGGCATGGCCGGTGCGGCGCTGCCGGGGTCCCAGTGGCCGGGCAATTGCACGCCGTCCGGCAGGCGGTCGGGCAAGTCCACCAGATTGCGGTTGTCCACCAGCGACTTGCCACCGGCTTTGCGCTTTTCTTCCCAGCCCAATTGGTAATGCGCACCCAGTTCGCCCTTGGCCAGCTTGATCGGATAGACCTTGATAGCCGCTACTTCGAGCACACAAGAGGCCTCACACTTGCCGCAGCCAGTGCACGCCTCGGAGTGAACGGTGGGCAGAAAACGCGTGTGCTTGTCGGTGCGTGTGTTGTGTTGCAGCTCAAGCGTGATGGCTTCGTCGATGGCCGGGCAAACGCGGTAGCACACGTCGCAGCGTAGGCCTAAGAAATTCAGGCAGGTCTCCTGGTCCACCAGCACCGCCAGGCCCATTTTGGCCTTTTTGATGTCGGTGAGGCTGTGATCCAGCGCCCCAGTGGGACAAGCCTTGACGCACGGAATGTCCTCGCACATCTCACAGGGTTTGGCGCGCGCCACAAAAAACGGTGTGCCGGTGGCCACGGGCTGCCCGAGGGTGGCCAGTTTCAGGATGTCATAGGGGCAGTCGCGCACGCACAGCCCGCAGCGGATACAAGCGCCCTGAAAGTCGTCCTCCAGCCCGGCCCCCGGTGGCCTGATGGCGCCCGGTGGCAAGGCCTTGGCCTGTTTGCTGACCAGGCCGAGCCCAAGGCCGAGCACCCCCACACCGCAGGCCAATTTGGCTGTATCGAGCAGGAATTCGCGGCGTTGGGGAGAGAGAGCCATGGTGCAGCCTTAAGCCTTCACCACCTTGCAGGCGCACTTCTTGAAGTCGGTCTCTTTCGAGATCGGGCAAGTCGCATCCAGCGTGAGCTTATTCACCAGCCGGTGCTCGTCAAAAAACGGCATGAACACCACGCCCGGTGGCATCTTGTTGCGGCCACGCGTTTCCACTTTGGTGGTGACTTCGCCTCGGCGCGAAATGATCTTGACGTTGTCGCCACGTTGCAACCCACGCTTTTTGGCATCGTCTGCGTTCATGTACACCCAGGCGTCGGGCATGGCGCGGTACAACTCGGGCACGCGCCGCGTCATGCTGCCAGTGTGCCAATGCTCCAGCACGCGGCCGGTCGAGAGCCACAAATCGTATTCGGCATCGGGTTGTTCGGCGGCCGGCTGGTAAGGCAGCGCAAAAATGACCGCTTTGCCGTCAGGCTTGCCGTAAAACCTGATGTCTTCGCCCTTTTTGACATAGGGGTCGTAACCCTCGCGGAAGCGCCACAAGGTTTCCTTGTTATCCACCACCGGCCAGCGCAGGCCGCGGGCCTGGTGGTAGCTTTGGAACGGGGCCAGGTCGTGGCCATGGCCGCGGCCAAAGCTGGCGTATTCCTCGAACAGCCCTTTTTGCAAGTAATAACCCAGTTCCTTCGACTCGTCGTTGTCGAAGCCTTGTTGAATCTCACGCACCGGGAACTTGTTGACCTGGCCGTTGGCATACAGCACGTCATACAGCGTCTTGCCCTTGAGCTCGGGCGCCTTGGCGATCAGGTCGGCGGGCCACACCTCTTCGACCTTGAAACGCTTGGAAAACTCGATGTACTGCCACAAATCGCTCTTGGCCTGGCCCGGTGCGCGCACTTGCTGGCGCCAAAACTGGGTACGCCGCTCGGCGTTGCCAAAGGCGCCTTCCTTCTCGCTCCACATCGCTGACGGCAGAATCAAATCGGCCGCCATGGCTGACACCGTGGGGTAGGCGTCTGACACCACGATGAAGTTGGCCGGGTTGCGAAAGCCGGGCCAGATTTCCTCGTTGATGTTCGGGCCCGCCTGCATGTTGTTGGTGGTTGTGGTCCAGTAGAAGTTGAGCTTGCCGTCTTTCAAGGCCCGGCTTTGCGCCACGGCGTGCAGCCCGACCCAATCGGGCACGGTGCCAGCGGGGAGCTTCCAGAGCTTTTCGGCAATTTCGCGGTGCTTGGGGTTGGTGACCACCATGTCGGCGGGCAGGCGGTGGGAAAAAGTGCCCACTTCGCGTGCGGTGCCGCAGGCGCTGGGTTGACCGGTGAGTGAAAACGGGCCGTTGCCAGGCTCCGAGATTTTGCCCACCAGCAGGTGCACGTTGTAGATCATGTTGTTGACCCAGGTGCCGCGCGTGTGCTGGTTAAAGCCCATGGTCCAGGTAGAGACCACCTTGGTCTTCGGATCGGCATACGTTTTGGCCAGCGCCTCCAACTTGTCTTTGGGCACGCCTGAAATCTCGTGCGCCTTGTCCAGCGTGTACTCACTCACAAACGCCTTGAACTCATCAAACGACATCGGCGCGGACGCGCCCGGGTTGCCCTTGGGTTTGCCGTCGGCGCCGGGGTAACCGTTGTTGCCCGCCACCTGCTCGAGTGGGTGATTTGGGCGCAGGCCGTAGCCAATGTCGGTCACGCCCTTGCGGAAATTCACATTGCGTTTGACAAAAGCCTCGTTCACCGAGCCGCTCTGGATGATGTAGTTGCAGATGTAATTCAAAATGGCCAGGTCAGACTGCGGGTGAAAGAGCAACTCGGAGTCAGCCAGCTCGCACGAGCGGTGGGTAAACGTGGACAGCACGTTGAGCTTGACGTGTTTGGCGGTCAGCCGCCGGTCAGTGATGCGGCTCCACAAAATCGGGTGCATCTCAGCCATGTTGGCGCCCCACAGCACAAAGGCATCGGCGTGCTCAAAGTCGTCGTAGCAGCCCATCGGCTCGTCAATGCCAAAGGTGCGCATGAAACCCGCCACCGACGAGGCCATGCAATGGCGCGCGTTCGGGTCGATATTGTTGGACCTGAAGCCCGCCTTGAACAGTTTGGCGGCAGCGTAGCCTTCCCAAATAGTCCACTGGCCCGAGCCAAACATGCCGATTGAGCGCGGCCCGTTGGCTTTCAGCGCGCTCTTGCACTTTTCTTCCATGATGTCAAAGGCCTGTTCCCAGGTAATGTGAGCGAACTCGCCGTTTTTATCGAACTTGCCGTTCTTCATGCGCAGCAGCGGCTGTGTCAGGCGGTCTTTGCCGTACATGATCTTGGACAAAAAGTAGCCCTTGATGCAGTTCAGCCCCTTGTTCACCGGCGCGTCTGGGTCGCCTTGGGTGGCGACGATGCGGTTGTCCTTGGTGCCAATCAGCACGCCACAACCGGTGCCGCAAAAACGGCACACGCCCTTGTCCCAGCGCACGCCATCGGCGCTGGGCGCTGCGGCTTGCGCCAGCGCGCCGGGCACGCTGATGCCGATCACGGTGGCTGCCGCGGTGACGGCGTTGGCTTTGATCAATTCTCGACGGGTGACTTGCATGGCGATAACTCCTGCTCTGGGTTGGGTTCAGTTTGCTGAAAAACAAGCGCCATCGACAGCACGCCTTCGGTGCGCTCGATGGCTTCATAAGTGGCTGCGGCATTGCGGTCGTCATCGGCCTCGATGCTGATGACCAGCTTGCCGTCTGCGGTGGCGGCATGCACCTCAACACCGGCTTGCTTGGCCAACCATGCGCGCAATGCAGCCGCCTGCTCGGTGCGGCAATAGACGATGGCGCTGGAAATGTTCATGGGATCTTTGCGATTCAATACCAAGGGCTTTCCCTTGCTTGTGTGCAAGTCTAGGTGCTACCGTCGCTTAGAAAATTGAACCAGTTCAAGATACAAGCACCGAAGCAGCCAAATCCAGAGCTTGCTTGATCTTTGTCAATCCACGACTTTCGGGCTGCATGGACTGCCCCGCTGCGCTCGCAGTAACAGGGTCAATGCCCATGTGCCTGCATCTGGCCTGATTTCGGGGGCTCGCCAAGACAGACGACGGCAATGCCTGAGACAATGCCACCCATGAAAACCATCATCAGAGCCTTTTTCAGAACCCTGCGTATCGTGCTCGGCCCCTTCATGCAACTGTGGGAATTTGTCACCCGGCCCAAAGGTGTGGTGCGCGCGGCGGCGGCGCAGCAAGCCGTCAACCAGCAGTGCCAGAGCCTGGTGCTGTACCAGTTCACCACCTGCCCGTTTTGCATCAAGGTGCGCCAGGAAATGCGACGCCTGTCCCTGCCCATTGAGCGCCGCGACGCGCAACATCACCAACAAAATCGCGACGATCTGCTCAAAGGTGGCGGCGTGGTGAAAGTTCCCTGCCTCAAGATCACTGATGCCACCGGTCAAGCCCAGTGGCTTTTCGAGTCGGGCGCCATCATCAGCTACCTGAATCAGCGTTTTGCTGTGGTTTGAATTGACGTTGATTCAGTCGTGCTGTACGAATTAATTGGAATCTGACCCCCATTATTTTTAATTCTCCATAGCCGGGTGGCACCGTTTGCAGTCGGCCATGGGAAAGGCCACGTTGGTGTGGCACACGCCGCAAAACTCGCCCTGTAAATTGGCCGTCATGGAAAAATGCAGCGTGGTCTTTTTCTTGATGTTGAAAATGTCGGGGTGGCAATTGCTGCAGTCCAGCAGCCAGGTATGCGGCCGGTGCGGGAAAACGGCGGGCGGCGTGCCGGCCCATTCCGACTCCAGCACCAAAATGTCTTTGAATGCCATCTCGTTCACCGGTTTGATGGCGAGGTGACGGGCTGGCACCGTCAATCCCTTGTTCAGCGCCTTGCCCCAGTCGATCCTGTTGCCAAAACCCGCGGTGGGCAGCTTGGCCAGCTCGGCAAAACGCGCGTTGCCGACTGACACGTTGCCGTTGTGACATTTATCGCAAGCGTCAATGGTGTGGCCAAACGCCACCTTGCCATCGTGGCAACCGCTGGTGCCACAAAACTGGCCGCTTTGGTTGGCCGCCTCGGTAATCTCGGTGGTGTTGACCTTCATGTTGAACTCCAACTCGGAGTGGCAAATGCGGCACGAAAACTTGCGCCGATGCAGCCAGTGTGAAAAAACCGCCGGCTTCACGGCGCTTTTGCTGGCCGTGCGGTTGATCAGCAAATTACCAAACTCCTCTGGCGGCGGCGCTGGCGGCAAATCCCAAAACTCGCCCGCCAGCAGCGGCAGCCAAGCAAACACAAAAACGCCCAGCAACAGCCTTTTGCCGTGCCGTAAAACCAATTGCCAAAACATCGCAAAGCTCCATTCAGGAAAGTTCGCCCGCTATCCTACAGCGGCAGACCCAACTGAATGCTGACGGCATGAGGCATTGCTTTGGATCAAGCCGCATGGACTGCCGCGCTACGCTCGCAGTGACGAAGTCTCTGCCCCCTACATCACCGGCTTCGAATGGCAGCGCTCGCAATCCATCATCGGGAACGACACCTTGCCGTGGCAGGCGCCGCAGTATTTGCCGTCAAAAATCTCGTTCATCGAATAGGCCTGCTTGGCCTCTTTTTTCACCGATGGAAACAGGTCGGGGTGGCACAGTTCGCAGCCGTTCCACACGCCGTGTTTGTCGTGGGAAAAGAGGATGTCAGGCATGCCATAGGCGTGCGGCGAGATGATCGCGTCCACCGGGTTGACAAAAGGCTTGGTTTTGCTCGACACGCCGTCCAGCCGGTCGATCAGCGTCACCAGCCCGGCGGCCTCGGTGGCGATCCAGTCAATGCCGTTGCCAAAGCGCTGTTTGGGGAACTTGGCGGTGAATTCGGCAAAGTCGTTTTTGAGCTTGACTTCCACGCTCGTTGCATGGCAGCGGCTACAGCGCTGCGCCACAGTTGGGTCTTTGGCCGCCGCCTCCGTGGCCTTGGCCGGGCAGGCAGCAAAAATGCGTTCGCCGGCAAACATCATCTGACCGTTGTGGCAGGTGCCGCAGTAGTTGCCACTGGCATTGTCATCTGCCGTGATGCTGGTCTCGTTGGCCTTCATGGCAAAGCCAACGTCCACGTGGCAAAGCCTGCAGGTGTATTTGGAGCGGTGAGGCCAATGGTTGAACACCACCGGCGCCAAGTTGAGATTGGCCGAATGGTTATTGATGACCACCTTGCCGTAATCTTGTGGCGGCGGTCTTTTCTTTTTCACGCCACCTTGTGCCAGGGCTGTGCCCGCAGCGAGCAATACGGCCACACAAAAAACCAGCAGCTTTTTCATGGCGCACTACCTCATTTTTCGGGAATCACCTTGACCTTTTCCACAAACGTCATGTTGGGAAAGCTGCGCTGTAGATCGTTGCTGAAAAAATTCATCATGATGAAACCTTCGTCAAAGCTGATGCGGTCGCCGGGCTTGAGCACGACCACATCAGAGGCCAGCCACAGCGGCTTGCCGTCGCGCTCGATCTCGATAAAGGTGTAACTCAGAGTGTTGTCGGCTTTGACTACCGTGGCTTCTACAGCCAGCGCAGCCGACACCAGAGAAGAAAAAAGGGCCAAGCCACACAGCAGGCGCGAGATGAATTTCATGGGGTTCCAATCGATCTGACTTGTCTAACAACAGGGTGATCATACGCCCGGCCGCCTGCCAATAAATTTGCTTACGACCCTAAAAACCTCAACTTGGGCAGTACTTCCAGGCCATGCCTGGCCCTGTTCGTGAACAGCCAAAATTAAACCGCGTCTTTACCAGCGGCCTGCAAGCGCTTCAAAGCGAGGTTCAGCACCCCTTTGAAAAGGCTGCTGCCTTTTTCCTGTTCGGTGCCTTGCAGCAATTCTTCTTTGATGGCAACAGGCGCACATCCCGTTAAATGACATTAGCCGAACGATTCGACACCTGGGCCCAGCAGCATCAGCAAAAGGGCGAGGAGAAGGGCGGAGGGCTCTTGTTGCGGCGCTTGTTAGTCCGACGCTTTGGTGCCTTGCCGAGCGAAATCGTTGCGCAAATTACTGCTGCGACGTGGGTGCAGTTGGAGCGCTGGGCTGAGCGCGTGCTGGACGCAGCCAGTTTGGAGGAAGTTTTTCGCCCGTAAATTGCGCAGTTGGCGAATTGTTCAGTAGCCTTGAAACAAGAAGTCCAAGGCGGCGGTAATGCGCGCGTGGTCATCGCTGAATGAGGCGATCAGGTCTTTTAAAACATGCTTTGGCACGGCGCCCATTTTGGGCGTTTCCAGCAAGCAATCCTGACCAAGGACAGTGATTACAGGTGTTAATCGAACGGGTAGTTTGACTTTTGCAAAGGCATCCAGGCGCCGCAGCGGAATGACCATGCGACTGTCCAGACCGTCGAGCAAATTGCTTTGAATATCCAGCAAATACGGCGTGGTACTGGCATGCGCTCCAGAGTTGGCATACACATCAAAACGAGCCATCAGAAAGTTCTCCACTGATCCAACGGCAAGCCTTCGGTTTCGATCGTGGCGTTATAGGCCGCAATGAACTCGGCGTGCTCACTGCGCCAACGGCGCTCCTGTTCCTGCATCACCAACTGACGCAAATAGCTGTCGCAAACCTGCGAAATATTGAGCTCAAGTGCCTTGGCTGCCTCGAGTACATCGACGCTCAGACTCAAATTGGTGGCCTTCCTTAAAGGCTGACGCACCCGAACGCTGCGTTGAGGTGCGGTGGATTGCATGGCAGGCATACTGACTCCAAATGCGCATTAAAAGATGCGCACATTTTAACCGAGGCCGTCCAAAATACAAAGTGCAAATGTTTAACCCCAAGGGCCAAATAAGCCATCAGCATTCAGCTTGGTCTAGACAAGGCGGTGGCCAAAAATCTTGAAACTGCTGCTGAAAACGCCAATGTGAAACTGTCCCCGACAGATAGCCACGCTACTCTCGCAGCGGCGAGTCAGATTGCAACTCGGCCAGCGTGGCATGGTCCAGCGGCGGTGCGCCTTGCCCGCAGCGGTGCGCCAAGGCATCGGCAAAGCGCCCGATGCGCGCTGGTTGGTCGGCCTCACCCTCTAGGGCAAAGCTCGCTTTGCCTTCGCGCAGCGTCATCCATACCGCAGAACGCATCAATAACTCGTCGCCAAACTCAAGGGCAAGCTGCTGCAGCAAAGCCGGCACATCGAGCGCCATCATGGTCAGCGCTTGGGCTGTTTGACGGATCACCGGGCAAAAATCGCGCGTGCCCGGCATGTTGTCCCGAACGCGCCAGCGCCGCTGCAGCACGGCCTGCGCTGGTGAGGCCACGACAAGTTTTTGCGCGTCGAGGGCATCCACATAAGCACCTGCCATTTCAGCGCGCAGTGGCAACTGCCGGGCTGTCAGGAACTCGTACAAAAAACCGGCCCGCCTGGCATACTGGCCTGAGGGCTCGTCGCCAGCCCAGGCCACCAGCTCTTGCGGATCAATTATGCAAAACAGCCTCGACAGCAACTCCAGGTTTGGCACCTCGTGTTTGAGGTGAAACGTCAAGTGCCCACGCAAGCCCGTGGCCGGGCGCATGCTCTGCACGTGGGTCTCGGTGGTGATGCCCTCAGCGGTAGAGCTAGCGCGGCGGCCACCAATGCGGCTGACGACGGCCAATGGCAAGACCAGCACAATGCCATAAGTGGCCACCAGCCAGGCCCCGCCCACCCAATCTTCGTTCTCAATGTTCATGCGGTCATTATGCGAAAAAACAGATTTGAGTGCGCGATTTTTGTATCTTTTGTCTGAAATTGCGCAAAAACGTTAACGAGGTGTTGCACCCTTTTCGTCGTTGCGAGCGCAGTGACGCAATCCATGATGGTGCAAATCAACAGCATAGCGAAAGAACAAATTTGCCCTGGGGTTCCAATCGACCTGACTTGACTAACAATGGCGCAATCCGGCGCCTGGCAAGTCTCAAATCATTTCGGGTACGATCCCAAAAACCCCATCACTTTGCCCATGCCCATCACCTCAGAGCCCACTAGCCGCGCTGCCTTCAAGCCCCAGTCGGCGTTGCTGGGCGCCGTTTTGCTGTTCTTCTTTTACCGGCAAATTCACGACTACGACCTCTGGTTTCACATGGTTGTGGGGCGCGAGATGGCAGCCACTGGAACGCTGCCAAAAACCATGTTCTACCTGCTGCCGCTGCAGGGTGAGCCCACCAACTACATTGAATGGGGCTTCGGCCTCATCCAGCACCTGGCCTACACAGCGGCCGGTTTTCCCGGCATGGCCCTGCTCAATGCGGCGCTGGCCACCGGCGCGCTTTTGTTTGCCTACGCGGCGGCGCTCGGCCGCAGGTCGTGGCTGCACCCGGCGGCGCTGCTGGCGCTCGCAGTCGTCGCTTGGGCCTTCAGGGTGCGCACCGAATACCGCGCCGAGATGGTGCTGTTTTTAGCGCTGGGCATTACCTTCTGGGCGTTGGAACGCTTCATGGCTTCCGGCCAATGGCGCCAGCTCATCCCCATCCCGGTGAGCGCCCTGGTGTTGAGCCAGGCTCATCCCTCCAGCCTGATGCTGGTGCCGCTGATTGGTGCCTACGGCATCGAGGCCCTGCGCGCACCGCCGCCAGGTCTGAGCCGTCTGCAGGCCAGCGTAGCCCTGGCGGGTAGTGCTATCGCCGCACTGCTGCTGGCCTGCCTGAACCCCTACGGCTGGAGCCAGGTAACGTTGCCGGTGAGCAGCCATTTGGCCGACCTGAACAACCCCGACCTGCTGTATGCTGTCACCGAGTACCAGCCCATCATGGCCACGCCCTTTGGCAGCACTTTTATCGTGCTGGTGCTGCTGTCCATTCTGGCGGTGCTATTTGCGCCCAAGTACCGTATAGCGGCAGGCCTTTTGCTGGCGCTGTTTGGTGGCCTGACCTATCTTTATGCGCGCAACATCGGTCTGTTTGCCCTGATGCTCGCCATTCCGCTGGTGCGCCTGGCCTTGCACGCCTGGCCCAAAACACTACCCACTTGGCTGACGCGTGCTGCCACGGCTGTGCCGCTGGTGTTTTTGCTGGCGTTCCCGCTCTGGCGCGGCGACTGGGGCAGCGGCCCGGTGCCAAACGTGTTCCCGGAGCAGGCAGCCAGCTACCTGCGTAGCCATGTGCCAGCCGCACGCGTGTTCAACTTCATCGACTATGGCGGCTACCTGGCCTGGGCGCTGGGGCGCGAAGCCAGCGTCTTTGCCGACAGCCACGACACCGCCATGAACCGCGCCGCTGACCTGCACGACCGCATTTTTCAGGCCGAACCCGGTTGGCAAAATTACCTCGCCAGCTACCGCATCGACGCCATCTTTGCCCCCACCTTGATGTCGTACTCTGGCCGTCTGATCGACCTGATGCTGCCACTCGCCACAGACGACAGCTGGCAACTGGTCAGCGTCGAAGATGCCGGCCTGCTCTTTGTGCGCAGCACCCTGGCCCCGGCCAACGCCATCGACAAACGCGAAATCTGGCGCCACATGCTCGTCGATGCACAGTGGGTCATCGATGATTACCCTGATCACCCACAGCCCTGGCTGGCGCGCGCGCTGGCGCATGAGGCGCTGGGCGACGTGGCGCAGGCTCAGCAATCGCGCAGCCGCTTTGAGCAACTCAGCAAGGACGAACAAAGACCGTGAGTGCTGCGCATAATATCGACCCATGCGCATAACCCCTGAACAAATCCTCGCCATTCGTAACGGTGTGTCTCAACTTGCTGGCGGTGCTGCGCGTGTCTGGCTGTTTGGCTCGCGGGTTCGTGACGATGCCCGGGGTGGCGATGTGGACCTCATGTTGGAACTCGACGAGACAGTGGCTGAACCGGCACAACTCTCGGCACGGCTTGCTGCCCAGGTATCACGAGCCATGTATGGCCGCAAGGTGGACGTGCTCATCAAGGCCCCTAACCTGAAATTTTTGCCGATTCACGCGATTGCGCTGGCAGAGGGCATACGCTTATGAAAATCACGCCAGACCAAACCGCGCGCCTTGCATTCCTGGCGCGCGTGACCGAAAAAGCCTGCCAACATCTGCACGACACAGATGACCGTCTGTTTGGTGATCTGTTCACTGTAGAGAGGGCGCAAAAGATTGAAGCGGACCCTATTTTGGCCGAACGCCTTGACGCTTTTGTTTCGCGTTTTGGCAGTGCTGGCAAGCGCCCTGCGCAGTGGCCACGCATTTGTGCCCGTGCTGGTAACTACAGCAAAGCGTTGCGCGGCTGAAACCCACCGGCTGCTTGCTGCCGTAGCTGCCGTTGCCGATTACGATGACTAAACATTGGCAGCAAAGCCCCACCCGTTCGCATCGTGATACGCTCTGACAATGTCACTTGGGCGCATCCAAATCACCTTATCTGACAAATGCTGCCTGATACGGCCCGTTACTTTTTTGAAGGCTTGCCATCCAACGCCGTTACCTGGATTTAAACCCTGCCAATGCATGTGCCACATGCAGTAAGGCTCATTGTTTTGAAGATGTTTAATTATGATTCCTGATTTGCCGTCCTCAGTAATATAGTAATCTGGATTAACCATTTCGATAGAGTTTTCCCAAATACCAAAATAATCTAAGGCATTAGGCATCAGATCATAGACGCCATATTTTCCGTCAACCGCTTTTCTGAAAATTCCAAAATTATTTTCATTAGCTTCATGAAATATAGAAACAACCCTGCCTCTGAATTTGTCATTTTTAGCCAAGTTAAGAAGTGCTTCATATGCCGCCTGATTTATTTTAAGATTCCCCTCTGCCTTCAGTTCAGCAAATCTTTTAATACAGACGTCGTAGCCACAACCCGGCCAGGTTAAGCCGGTGTATTTGACACCGACTTTATCTGCTTCCTCGATAATATTAGAGAAATATTTCTGGTATTCATTTAAGGTAACCAGAGGCTCATAGAGCCAAGGTCCTTCATGAACATCATTATCAATTCTAAAGCCTGTTTCAAAATTAAAAAGCGTATTGTGCGTCATCAGTTCCATATGGGTATCAATACCCTTTGACCAAGCCAATTTTACATATTCAATAAATTTAGCATCGTTTTGATCATGCGCTCTGATGATTGAGTTTCCACTGGCTGCAGGTATAAAGCTCGACTCACCCTTGATGCCGTATGTATTGCAATAATTTATAAATTCCAAAAATGCCGCAGCATCAGCGTCTTGGGGATTTGTATCATCAAGAAAAAAGGAAAGAATCATCCGCTTCTCTCGGGGATTATTTGGAGATGGGTTACACGCCGTTAGCAGTGGTAAATAGATGGCATTGAGTAGTAGGCCAAGAAAATAGCGTCTTTTTAATGCATTCATTTTAAGTAGCGTTTCAACAAAATAAATTCCATGTCGGAAATTCACACTAATCCAAACAATGTTCTGAGGTACAGAATAAGTCCTTACACGGCAACTGGTATATTCAACGGATGTGGCTTGAAAGGAAAGTCAGGTAGCACCATTGACGTTGCTGGTAATTACTTTCGTAAACGATTCGGCAATAATATTTGCTACACCACAACCGGGCGCGAAGCGATCAGCATAGCGCTGCGATCATACCATCTTGAACCATCCGACTTGGTTACTATTATCACCACCAGTCAGAACTTTTATATCAGTGGCTGTGTCACCAAGGAAATCGAAAAGATTTGCCAGTGGAACAGGGTAATCGTGCCGCAAACCAAAGTCCTCCTGGTCAACCATGAGTTTGGTCATATCTATCCCGACATGGATGTGCTGGTTGCTTTGGGTTTGCCGATCATTGAAGATTGTTGCACCACCTTTTTTAGCCAAAACACAGCCGGGCGTGTTGGAACCTATGGTGATTTTTCCACCTACAGTTTCTCCAAATTCTTTCCAGTTCCCATGGGTGGGCTACTGATTGATAACCGCAACACACCATGTTCCCATGTCTCTGCCATTGATGCTGAAACCAAAGCTAATTTAACGGAGGTGCTAAACCGCGAAATTCCTGATCTCGCTAAATTACTGACCAAAAGAAAGAAAATATTCGAGTATGGTATTGAGCGCTTCAGGCAGTTGGGCTTTGAAGAGCGCTTTAAACAAGACAAGCTTACCGTGCCGGTTGCAATGATGATCAGAAACAAAGGCATTATTCGGGACCTGCCGGCCTTGAAAACCGAATTGTGGCGGCACGGTATTGAGGCTAGTGTGTTTTATGGCGAAGATGCTTTTTTCGTTCCCAGTCATCAAAATCTCACGGAAGCTGATGTGGATTATTTCTTTCAGATCATTCAGTCTTTTATCCAAAAAGCTTTGTAAAAATCATGCAAAAAATACGCTCACAAACCAGTTTAACTGGCGTTGAAAACTATGAAAATAATTACATGGAGTTACCTTTTGAGAACATCGTGCGCGAGTATCGCAAGAAAAATATACTTGAAATTGTCAAAAAATACCCGCACAGCCAGTTCCTGGAAATCGGCTGTGGTGCCGATCCGCTTTTCATGGAAATCAGGGATTTCACCAAAATGGTGGTGGTTGAGCCTAGCACTCTGTTTTACCAAATGGCACTGGCCAACGCCAATGCCAATGAATATGGCAACATACTCGTTATAAATGATTTGATTGAAAATATAACCGACAAACTGCAAGAGGAATTTTTTGATTTCATTGTCATCGGCGGTTTTTTACATGAAATAAAAAACCCCGAAGCTGTGCTGCAGGCGGTCAGGAAAATAGCGACAAAAAATACCCTTGTCTATTCTTTCGTGCCTAATATCAAATCATTTCACCGACTGCTGGCCTATGAAATGGGCATTATTGAAAGCATCAATCAAAAATCGGGGCATGACAAACTGTTTCAAAGACAAAATTCCTATGATCCGGATACATTCAACAAACTGCTGACCCATAACGGATTTTCTGTCGTTGAATCCGGCTCATATTTCATTAAACCCTTTACCCATGCGCAAATGAATGAGCTGCTGTCAACCGGCATTATTGACAAAAACTGTCTCGACGGACTGGACAAAATGCAGAAGCACCTTCCTGGCATGGGTGCTGAAATCTACAATGTTTGCCGTCTGCAATGACAAAAACCACTTCGAAAGCCCAAACGCGTGAGCCTCCAGATTGTTCCGTACAGCCCAGACCATGAATCGGCCTGGGAGCGATGCTGCGCCGGTTCGGTCAACGGCACGCTGCTGCACACGCGCCGGTTCCTGAGCTACCATGGCGACCGGTTCAAAGACGCTTCGGTACTGATCTTGGATGCAGGTAGGGTCAGAGGCGTATTCCCGGCGGCGCAGTCGCTTGCCGACCCCGGTTTGGTGGTGAGCCATCCGGGCAGCACGTTTGGCGGTGTGGTACACCCTGGCTGGCTCGACGGCGCGCGCATGCTGCGGGCCTTGACCACTTTGACTGCGCACTACCAAAACCTGGGTTACCAGCGGCTGCTTTACAAGGCCGTGCCACACATTTTTACCAGCAAGCCAGCGCAGGACGATGTGTATGCGTTGTTCAGGCTCGGCGCGCAACGCGTCCGGTGCGACCTTTCCTGTGCCATTGATCTAGCCGCGCGCCCGCCTGCCAGTGGTCGGCGCCAAAGAGAACTCAAGAAAACACAAAAACAGGTGACTTTGTCGAGCGACCCCGGCTTACTTGATGAACTGTGGGCAGTGATCACGAACAACCTGGCCCGTAAACATAGCGCCATTCCGGTGCACGATTTGCCGGAGCTAGTCCTTCTCATGAGCAGATTTCCAGAGCAAATTTTTATCCGTAGCGCCCTGATCGCGGGCTGCGTCGAGGCCGGTGTCATCATGTTCAATGCCAAATCAGTCTGGCACCTTCAATACGTTGGCGCCAGCGAACGCGCCTACGAAGTGTCGGCGCTTGACGCCGTCTTCGACGCCGCCATCACAGAATCGCAACAAGCCGGCGCCCGTTACTTTGACTTCGGTATCAGCAACGAGCAAGACGGCCAGGTGCTCAACGACGGCTTGTACCGATTCAAATCCGGCTTTGGCGGCGGCGGGGTCGTCCATGAGTTTTATGAAATCAAACTTTGCCATGCATCCTAAAACACTCTCCATCGTGGTGCCGGTTTACTTCAATGCGGGCAGCCTGCCAGCGCTCTTTGACGAGCTACAGAAGCTCGAGGCGCAGCTTGACGCGCTCGCTGTTGGGCTGGAGCTGATCTTTGTCGATGACGGCTCCAAAGACGAATCACTGGCCACACTGCTGGCCTTCAAAGAGCGTCGGCCCGCCACCAGGGTGGTCAAGCTCACGCGCAATTTCGGCGCCGAGCACTGCCTGAAAACCGGCTTTCGCTTTGTCACCGGCGACTGCTTTTCAGACCTGGCCGCCGACTTGCAAGACCCGCCCGCCTTGTTGCTCGAAGCGGTCAAGCGTTGGTTGGCCGGCGCCAAGTTCGTGATCTTCGAGCGCGTCTCGCGCGATGACCCCTTCCTGTCAAAACTGTCTTCCAAGCTCTATTACAAGCTGTTGCGCCTGATGGTCATGAAAGACTACCCGCAGGGCGGTTTCGATTTGTGCCTGATGGACAAAGCCATGCTGGCGCCCATGCTCAACAGCGCCAAAAACTCCTACCCCGCGCTGCTGGCCTACTGGCTCGGCTACCAGCCCGAGGTCATTCCCTACCATCGCCAGCCCCGCAGCCACGGCAAGTCCAGATGGACGTTGTCCAAGAAAATCAAGGCGTTTCTGGACGTGATGCTCGGCTTTTCCGTGACGCCCATCCGCACCATTTCAGTCATCGGCCTGACAGTATCCGTGCTCAGCTTCGTCTATGGCATGCACATCATTATTTATGCCCTGATCGACGGCAACCCGGTGGCCGGTTTTCCGACCATCGTCACGCTGATCACCTTTTTGCTCGGCCTCATCATCCTCATGCTCGGCGTGATCGGCGAATACCTGTGGCGCATCTTTGATGAAACCAACATGCGGCCCGAAACCGTGATTGAAAAGGTCTATTAAAGTGAAAGATCCCCGTCATGGCAAAAACAGGTTGTCCTCGCGATTGAACAAACCGTCGCATTGCGTCTAAACTTGGTCCATTTATTTAGTCCAATTCACCTTCACCATGACAGCGCAAAACATCATCAACGTACACGATGCCAAAACGCATTTTTCTAAATTGCTGGAGCGGGCGCACACCGGCCAGGAAATTATCCTGGCCAAAGCCGGTAAGCCTTATGCGCGCTTGATGCCCTTGGCGCCTGTCGTAAGCCAGCGCCGCCCTGGTCGGCTGTCGCAGTTGGGGCCAGTAGAAGCTGCGTTTTTTGATGGATTGCCAGAGGCCGAATTGGCGGCCTGGCAGGCCCCATGAAACTGCTGCTCGATACCCACGCCTTGCTTTGGTGGTGGACCGACGACAAGCAGCTTTCCGCCATGGCGCGCGCAGCCATTACTGACGAGCGCAACTCGGTACTGGTCAGCGCCGCAAGCGTCTGGGAAATAGCCACCAAGTACAGGCTGGGAAAGCTGGCCATGGCAGCCACCGCGCTCAAACGGTTCGCATCGCTCGTCGAGCAGGATGGTTTTGAACATCTGCCCATCACCTGGCAGCACTGCATGCGTGCCGGTAGCTACACCCATGATCACCGTGACCCGTTCGATCGCATGCTGGCCGCACAAAGCGAGCTCGAAAAAGCCAAGCTGGTGACTTGTGATGGTGCCTTTGCCGGCTTCGGTGCAGATGTGCTTTGGTAGGCGTCAAGCAGACGTTGCCTCATGAGGTTTAACCTGGCCTTTGCGCGCTTTCTCATGAGCGGGCTGTTCAACACGGCCGTCACCTACGTGCTGTACCTGCTGTTTTTGCAGTTCATGAGCTACCAGCTGGCTTACTCGGTGGTGTTCGTCATCGGTATCTTGATCAGCTATGTGCTCAACGCCGGGTTTGTCTTCAGGACCCGCATGACGCTCAAAACCCTGGCCCGCTTTCCGCTGGTGTATGGCGCGCAGTACGTGCTGGGCATGGGCCTGGTGCTGGGGCTGGTCGAAGTGGTCGGGCTGGCCACCTGGCTGGCGCCGCTGGGTGCCATTATGGTCACGGTGCCGCTCACCTTTGTATTATCAAGGTACATTTTTACAGCCAACAAAAAAACCGAGGTGCCAGATGCCCATCAGTAGCTGCCGACTCATTGATTTGCCCGTCATTCACGACCCCAAGGGCAACCTTTCTTTTGTCGAAAACTCGGTCCACATACCGTTCGACATGAAGCGCATTTACTATGTTTACGACGTGCCAGGCGGCTCCGAGCGCGGCTCGCATGCGCACAAGAACCTGCACCAATTCATCGTTGCCATGTCGGGCAGTTTTGACGTGGTGCTCAACGACGGTCAGCAACAAAAGCGCTTTCACATGAACCGCTCGCACTATGGCCTGTATGTGAGCCCGATGATGTGGCGCGACCTCGACAACTTTTCGTCGGGCTCGGTCTGCCTGGTGCTGGCCTCCGAGGTTTACAGCGAGAGCGATTACATTCGCGACTACGACGCCTTTCTGGCCGCCGTCAAAGCAGGCGCATGAAAGTCCCGTTTCTTGACCTCAAGCCCATGCACCTGGCGCTCCAGAGCGAGCTGGAGGCGGCGTTTAACCGTGTGCTCGCCACTGGCAACTACATTCTGGGTGCCGAGGTAGAGGCGTTCGAGGCCGAATTTGCCACTTACTGCGGCACCCGCCATTGCGTGGGCGTGGGCAACGGGCTTGACGCGCTGCATTTGATTCTGCGGGGCTACGGCATTGGCGCGGGCGACGAGGTCATCGTGCCGTCCAACACCTACATTGCCACCTGGCTGGCGGTGTCGCAGGCCGGTGCCAAACCGGTGCCGGTGGAGCCGCTGGCCGCCACTTACAACCTGGATCCAGCGCGCCTTGCGGCGGCCATCACGCCGCGCACCCGCGCCATCATCGCCGTACATTTGTATGGGCAGTCGGCCGACATGGACGCCATTAACGCCGTCGCGCGCCAGCATGACCTCAAAGTCATCGAAGACGCCGCGCAAGCGCACGGGGCGCGCTACAAAGGCCGACGTGCCGGCAATCTGGGCGACGCGGCGGGCTTCAGTTTTTACCCCGGCAAAAACCTGGGCGCGCTGGGCGACGGCGGCGCCATCACCACCAACGACGCGCAACTGGCCGACCAGCTCAGGGCCTGGCGCAACTACGGCTCGCGCGCCAAGTACCACAACGAATTCAAAGGCTTCAATTCGCGGCTCGACGAGCTGCAAGCCGCGCTGCTGCGCGTCAAACTCCCGCACCTCGACGCCTGGAACGCCGCGCGCCAGCAGCTCGCGCAGGGCTATCTTGATGGCCTGGCGGGCAGTGGCTTGATACTGCCTGAAGTGCCAGCCTGGGCCAGCCCGGTGTGGCATCTGTTTGTGGTGCGCACCGGCCAGCGAGACGCACTGCAGCAGCACTTGGCGCAAGCTGGCGTTGGCACGCTGGTGCACTACCCCATCCCGCCGCACTTGCAGCCGGCCTATGCTGATGCCGGTTTCCAGAGTGGCGACTTCCCCATCGCCGAGCAACTGCACCGCGAGGTGCTGAGCCTGCCGATGTACCCGCAGCTTGCACCGACGGCGCTGCAGCGGGTCATTGCGATGGTCCTTATCATTTCGAACGAAGTGAATCCATGACCCCGGGCTGCATGGATTGTCGCGCTACGCACGTCATGACGGCCATCAGCCGGCAAGTGGCATTTTTGGAAACTGGCAAAATAGCGCCATCAAATTTTTTTGAAAGTTCACACATGACCATCCTGTTTCAGACCTTTGCCAATGACAGTGACACTCTGCCGACGCCATGTCAGCTCAGCGCGGCGCAAGCGCGGCGCCCGTCTGGGGCGCGGCGGCTGGCGCGCGCTGTGGCTGGCGCTGCTACTGCCACGCTGGTGGCGCTGATGGTGGGCTGCGCCAGCGACGCGCCGGTCAAAGAGGCGCCGCTGCCGGTCTGGCCAGCGCCGCCCGAGCTGGCGCGCGTCAAATTTGTTCGCACGCTGGTTGACGACGGTGACCTCAACAAAGACATGACCGCCAGCCGCAAAATGCTCAACTTTTTGTCAGGCGAGGCTGCGCCCACCAACCGCATTACAGAACCCATGGGCATTGCGGTGTCTGATGACGGCCACCGAGTTTATGTGTCCGACTTTGCCCAGATGGCGGTGTTTATCTTTGACTTTGAGAAAAAAACCTCGATCAAAGTGGGTGGCGCACAAAACCCGCTGGCCGGCCCCATGGGCATTGCGCTCGACGGCGACGAAAACTTTTATGTGGCTGAAACAGCAGGCAAAGGCTTGCAGGTATTCGACAAAACCGGCAAGCACCTGCGCAATATCACCCACGAGTCGATCGAGCGGCCCATCGGCGTGGCCATCGACATCCCGCGCGGCAAGCTCTATGTGGCCGACACCGGGCGCGCCGAATCTTTCGAGCACACCATCAAAATTTTTGACTTGCAGGGCAAACTGCTGGGCAAAATCGGCAAGCAGATTGGCGACATTACGGGCTCCTTTTTGTTCCCCACCTGGATCACGGTTGACACCCAAGGCAACCTGTATGTGGCCGACACGCTCAATTCGCGCGTGCAAAAGTTCGACCCCGACGGCAAGTACCTCATGTCTTTTGGCAAACGTGGCAATGGCTTTGGCATGTTCGACAAGCCCAAGGGCGTCGGTGTGGACAGTTTTGGCAACGTCTATGTGTCTGATACCGGCTGGAGCAATGTGCAAATCTTCAATGCCCAGGGCGACGTGCTGATGTACTTTGGCGGCCGGGGTACCGCCCTGGGGCTGATGCAAAACCCCTCTGTGCTGACCATTGACAAGCAAAACCGGATCTACGTGGGCGACGTGCTCAACCACCGGGTCAACGTGTATCAATTGGTCAACACCAAGGCCGAAGACAGCGCCCTCAAGACCGACACAGATGCCAAGGCCGCTGAAGATGCCAAAGCAACATCTGCCAAATAGAAGGTTACAAAAGCGTAACCTTGGCCCGTTTTCAGCGCCAAACCCGTTACTAAAATGAAACCAGTCACCGCCCAAGGGTGCTTGTCTGCCCGCTTAAATCGCCAAGACATGGCCAATCTATGGCCAACAAAAAGCCTTTTGGGGCTGAAAAGCGGCTTTTTCGCCGTGCTGGCGCTACTTGGCACAACAGTTGCTTTTAAGCTCTGGTCCGGGGTCAGCCCGTACGTTTGATTACACACCAGGAGCTTTGATATCATGAAACTTTTAAAAACAGCGATGTTGGTCAGTTTGGCCTTCGGAACAACCGGCGTTGCTTTGGCATCCACCGGCGGTGCTGGTATTTACAACACCCGCCACGACTACGCAACGCGCAGCAACTACCTCGGCACACAAACAGACCGCCCCGGCGTGGCCAACACCGCCGGTCAGTGCATGTATTGCCACACACCTCACAGCGCCGTCACAACGCGCTTGTTGTGGAACAAGGCGCCAGCAACCGCCGGCTACACCTGGGACGTCTCCAGTACCGACGGTGGCACCGCGCTCGGCGCTATCACGACTGCTTACAAAGGCCCTTCCATCAAGTGTCTGGCTTGCCATGACGGCTCGGTCGCCATTGGTGACGTAGCCCTCGCCCGCGGCAAGCTCTCTGCATCGCTCAACTCCTTCAAGGTTGGTTCAACCATCGCAGGTTACACCTCGGTCAGCGCCACCTTCGGCGGGCAAGATGCCAGTACCCGATTCGTGATTGGTTCGGGTGGCATCATCAGCGGCAGCCACCCCATTGCCGTGCCTTACCCGTTCAACCAAGCTGTCAACACCTATAACAGTTCCACAACCGGTGCTAACGTGGTGTTGTCTGAATTCGTTGCCAATCCGCACCAAGTGTCTGTGACCAGTGTCGGCGGCGGTCAGACGACCAGCACCAAGTACCCGGCTGCCAGTGGCTTGGGCAACCAAAACTCATACATTAAACTGTACACCGAAAACGGCGGCGGCGTAGTCACCGCTGGCCCCACCGCAGGCACAACCGGCATGGAATGCTCCACTTGCCACGACCCGCATAACAAGCAAACCGCAGACGACTGGATGCTGCGCGGCACCAACAACGGTGTTGCTGCCAACGGCTACATCTGCACCCAGTGCCACATCAAATAAGCCAAGCCCAGCGCTGACTTATTTCGCACAAAGGGCGCTGACTTTCGGGTCAGCGCCCTTTTTCTTGAGCAAGCTGCGGAACTCAATGGCGCGGCAGGGACTCCCATGGCACACTGATAAAATCTTGCGACTTAAGGCAGCAACATTGACCCACCTGATGGCTTTCAAAACGACCCGACGCTTGCGCTACCTGCTGTCCATCCTGACGCTGCTGCCATGGCTGGTGCTGCTGGTGGCCTGTAGCGCGCCTACCCCGTCGCCGCTGATGGCCATGCTGTTTGACATGCCGCCACCCGGGCAGGCGCAGGCCACGGCACCCGCCCCGCGCCAGCCCAGGCGCACGGTGCGCCAACCGCCCCCGCAACTGACCATCTCCAAGGAATACGTCGCCATGATGGAGGCACGGGCCAAGGCGGGTGCGCCGCCCAATTGGCCCGACATCTTCGCCAAGCTGCCCAAAGACGACGAGGACAACATCGACTGGTCTGCCGCGCTGGAGAGCAAGCTCATCACGCCCAGCGGCGTCATCAACGCCAAGGACACCGATGTGGGTAAAACCTCAGAGGACGACATCGAGCTGTCCACCTCGGGCAAGCCCAAGCGCATGGTTGTCTTCTCGCACAAGGTGCACACCCAATGGCTCACCTGCAACAATTGCCACAGCAAGATCTTCAAGCGCGAGGCTGGCGCCGCCAAAATCACCATGGACGCCATTGACGAGGGCAAGTACTGCGGCGTGTGTCACGACAAAGTGGCGCTGGCCAAACCCTCGGGCTGCAAGGGCTGTCACAAGCCAATCAAGAAATCATGAAGATGATGAAGGCAATGAAGACGATGCTGCTGTGGCTCTTGGCCGCTTTCATGCTGTGCGGGCTGGCATGGAACGCCCAGGCAGAGGTGCTGGGCGACGTCAGGTTCGAGCGCAAGACCAAGGGCGACGAAGACTTTCCACCGGCCATCTTTTCGCACTGGAACCACCGCGTCAAGTTCAAGTGTTATGTGTGCCACAACAAAACGGTGGGCTTCGAGATGAAGGCGGGTAGCGCCCAAATCACCATGGCGCTGATTGAAAACAAACAATACTGTGGTGTCTGCCACCAAGGCCAGCCTGCCTTTGGTGTGGGCTTTGAAAGCTGCTCGCGGTGCCATCGTAAATGAGGCCATTGCCCCGTTGGCCAACGCGCTTGCTGATGGCGCTGTTGGCCGCCCTGCCGCCCGCCTCGGGTTGGTGCGCGCCTGACTGGCAGATAGGGCGCGGCAAGTGGTCGGGTATGCTGGGCATGAGCTACAACCAGTCCAACTTTTCCGGCGAGAATGCCATCAGCACGGTGACTGGCTCAACCCACAACCTGCAGGAAACGCTGAGCATATTGGGCAACGGCCTTTATGTGCTTGACCCGCGTCTGGTCAGGTTTAATCTGGGCCTGGATTTGGCGCACAACCAAAGCGCCTACGGCAGTGAATCGGCGGGCAGCAGTACCGAAGGGGGTTCAACAGACATCGTGCTGGGGTACAACCTGGATGCCGATATTTTCTCGAACAAACCCTATCCGGCCAGGCTTTACGCCAACCGCATCCAAAGCCAGACCAGTCAAAATTTTGGCGGCCTGACGGTGGGCACCAGTCAAGCGCTGGGCTTCAGCCTGCAACTCAAAGATGAAAGCTTCCTCAAGGATTGGGGCGGACCGTGGTTGAACGCCAGTTTGAGCGCGAGCCAGCAACACAGCCAGAGCACCAGCAGTTACTTTGACCGTGTTTTCCGCACCGACCGAACCGCTCAGTCGTTTGCGTTCTCAGCCAATAAAGGCTTCAGTACGGCCGATCTGCGCTTTCGGTACCGGGCAAGCCAATATGACAACGCGCTGCGGGAGGAGCCCAGCAATCTGGCACAAAGTGCCAGCCTGAACTACTCGGTTGACTTCGGGCCTGGGCTGAACCGCTACTTTGCCAGCAGCCTGTCTTATGCGACGGCGCGCGGCCTGGAACCCACCAATACCTTCAGGGCCACTGAAATCCTGCACATTAACCATTTGCGAAACTTGTCCACTGACACCAGTTACAACGTCACCCGTGAGGACAACGAGGGCATCATCTCTTTGATGCAAGATGGTAGTTTTGCTGTGTCGCATACCTTGTACAAGAACCTGTCAACATCGGCTTTCTTGAACGTCAGTCAAAACAGCCTGCCCGCAGGAACTACGGCTTTTTACAGCGGCCAGCTTAGCCAAAATTACCAGCACAGCCTGCCCGGTGGCGGTAGTCTGGGCTTGAACTGGTCAGGCAGTTACCAGCGCAGTAGCAATGCACTGAGCTCAGGCGAAATACCGGTTGGGCGTGAGCCGCACCTGGCCGAGCCAACTAATGCGCTTGAGCCGGGTTTCCTGCTGAACAATCCGTTTGTGATCGAGACCAGCATCGAGGTTTTTAATTTCAAAGATGGCACGCGTGAACCGGTGCCAAAGAGCGCCTACAGCCTACAGAAAGAAGGCAACTTTGTCCGTATCACACCCTTCTATCTGGACCTTGGTGACCCCAACGCACCCATCAAACCCGGTGACGATCTTCAGGTGGACTACATCTACCAGGTTGATGCCCGACTTGAGAACGAAACCCGCAACCTGGGCTATGGCATCAACGTGGGTTATGGCTGGATCGCCGGGAGCTATCAGCATCAGCAAACCGAACAAAACCCGTTGACCGGGGAGTCGCGTTTTTTGAGCAGTAGCACGAGTGACAGCGTGAACCTTAGCGTGCGTGGCCGCTGGCTTGGGTTGCCAATGGCGGTAGGCACCAGCCATTCGCGCAATATTTCGCGCGGGGTTGCTGGCACGGTGCAAGAAGACTTATCCCGCCTGAGTTTCGAAACCAGCGGGCGTCTTTTTGACATGGATGCCCGAGGCAACGCCAGCATGGGCCGCTATCGCGGCGCGCGGTCGGGGTACGATAATCGTCAGATTTCGGGAACGCTCATCTGGCGCCCCGAATTCAAAAGCTGGAACATGAGCTTTGGTGCCAATGCCAGCAATATTCAACACCGCAGGCCTGCACGCCAGACGACCACCCTGTCAGCACGCGGCTCCTTCAACTGGGATTCGCCCGGCGGTTGGGTGAACAGCGCCTATGTTGGCCTCAACAACACCAGCAACAGTGACAGCGAAGGTGGCGCAGGCCAGTCGTCAACCATGCAGCTTGGGGGCAATACCTCCTTCAGGTTGGGTAAACTGACGTTGACTTCGGGCGTGTCGTTTGACTTTATGACCGGCGGTGACTCAAAGGCTAAAAGCCAGACCTTTTATCTTTCCCTGACGAGGGCATTCAGATGACGCATCCCTACAACTTCCGCTTGGCGGCGTTAACACTCACGTTAGCGCTGGCACTGTTGGCCCCAGGCTGTAGCACCCCCGCGCCAACTCCTGACCCTGCCGCCCTGGCCGCCCTGGTCTGGCCCAAACCACCCGAGCCGCCGCGCATCAAATACCTGCAAAGTGTGGCCGGTCCGCTGGACTGGGGGATTGAGTTGTCATGGTGGCGGCGCCTGGCCAATGCCCTGATTGGCGCCAGCGCTCAGCACTTTGTGCGGCCGTCGGCGGTGGCCGAGGCCGATGGCGTGCTGTATGTGGCCGACCCCGGCGCGCAGTCGCTGTGGCTGCTGGACCGGCCGGGCAAGCAGGCCAGCCAAATCACCACAATCGGCGGCGAAGCGCTGGTGTCGCCAGTGGCGCTGGCGCTGCGCGCCGATGGCGCAGTGTTTGTGGCCGACACCACACTCAACAAGGTGTTTTTGCTGGACCGCAAAGGCGTGCTGCTGCGCACCTTTGCTACCCAGGGTCTGGAGCGTGCGGCCGGTTTGGCGTGGAGCGAGTTTGCGCAACAGCTCTTTGTGATCGACTCCAAGCGCCACCGCGTCACTGTGTTCGATGGCGATGGCACGGTGCTGCGCCACATGGGCGACAGCGGCCGCGGCAACGGCCAGTTCAACTTTCCGACCCACATCGCGCTGGCGCCAGAGGGTGCGCTGCTGATCACCGACGCGCTGAACTTTCGGGTTCAGGCGCTCAGCCCGGATGGCGATTTTTTGTGGAAATTTGGCAACCATGGCAACGGCAGCGGCGATTTTGCCGCGCCCAAAGGGGTGGCGGTGGACGCCAGTGGCCATTACTATGTGGTGGATGCGCTGTTTGACGCGGTGCAAATTTTTGACCAGAGCGGCCAGTTGCTGCTCACCTTTGGCGACCGCGGCGAGCAGCCTGGCCAATTGACGCTGCCGCGCGGCATCTTTATTTCCAAAGAAGACAAAATCTATGTGGCCGATGCCTACAACCGGCGGGTACAGGTGTTTCTGGGCGCCCTTGCAACGCAAAAGGAACAAGCAAAATGAACGCCAAATTTGATTGGAATCGCCTGCGGGGCGGGTTGCTGGGCGTGTTGCTGGTCGGGCTGGCCGGTTTGTTCCCGGTGCAGGTCATGAGTGGCATTGAAAATACCCCCCACAACCTCACGCCACTGGGCCCCGGCGTATTCAAGGTGACCCAGCGCACCGGCGCCTGCGTGTTTTGCCATACACCGCACAACGCCAACCCGACACGGGCGCTCTGGAACCGGGCACTGTCAGGTGCCACCTACACGCTCTATACCAGTAGCACGCTCAAGGCCGTGCCAACCCAGCCCACGGGCAGTTCGCGCTTGTGCCTGTCGTGCCACGACGGCACGCTGGCGCTGGCCTCGTTGCTCAATCCGCCAGGGGGTGTGCAGCCCGCGTTTGAACAGGAAAAGCTCACTGGCGCGGGCGTGCTGGGCACCGATTTGTCGAACGATCACCCCATATCTTTTACCTACAACAGCCAGTTGGCAACTGACCGCGGCGAGCTGGTGGACCCTCTGGAGGCGCCCAAAACCCTGCACCTTGACCTGAATGGCCAGTTGCAGTGCACCAGTTGCCATGACCCGCATGTGGAGCGCGCCAAATTCATGCGCTTTGACCCGATCAAGGGCGCGCTGTGTACAACTTGCCACCGGCCCACGGGCTGGCCCAGCATCACCCCGAATACGCTCCAGGGCCATGCCAGTTCTACCGCTACTTTTCGCGGTACCGAGACCGACACCAACCCCTGGGCAGGTGGCGGCTATGCCACGGGCGCGGAGGCCACAGTGGAAAACAATGCCTGCCTGAATTGTCACCGCTCGCACGCGGCCGGCCATGGCAAAGGGCTGCTGACGCAAGGTGGCGAAGCGGCCAATTGCACGGTGTGCCACAGCGGTTTGGTGGCCAAGAGCAACTTCAATTTCAGCGCTGAATTTGCCAAGCCTTACCGCCACCCGATCGAGCTCAACCCGGCTGCCGACTGGGTGCACGAGCCCAAGGAAGACGCGAGTCAGATGACGCGCCACGTCAGTTGCGCCGATTGTCACAACCCCCACGCAGCCGATGCCAGCACGGCCGCCGTGCCCAATGTATCGGGGCCGTTAAAAGGTGTGCGTGGCATTGACCAGGACGGTAACCCGGTTGCGGTGGCCAGTTTTCAGCAAGAGGTTTGCTACAAGTGCCACGGGCTGAGTCAGGCCACCACCACCCCGACGATCGAGCGCCAGAACAATGAGCGCAATGTGCGGCTACAGTTCGACCCGAACAATGCGTCTTACCATCCGGTGGCGGCGGCGGGTCAAAATCTGACCATCCCCGACACCAGCTTTGTCACAGGCCTGGGGCTGACGTATTTGAGTCGCATTGGCTGCGGCAGTTGCCACAACAACGATGGCTGGACGGCGGGGGGCACCAATCCAGCCGGGCCACATGGGTCAAACTATGCGCCGCTGCTGGAGCGCAACTACAACCGCGCCAGCACCCTGATTTATTCTGACGCTGAATTTGCCATGTGCTACAAGTGCCATGACCGAAACGATTTGCTGACGACGACCGCGCTTGGCAAGTTCCCGCACGCCAAACACATGAGCAGCAGCATCAGCCCAACATCATGCGCCGCCTGCCACGATGCGCATGGCTCAACGCAGGCCAACCTGATCAATTTCATGACGAAAGATGTCGCGGGCAACCCGGTTGTGACGCAGTCAGGCGGCAACCCCATAAGCTTCAACCCGACCGCGTCAGGTGGAAGCTGCACGCTGATGTGTCATAACGTCGATCACACTTCTACCAAGACCTATTGAACCTTCTGAATGCATGGCTGACAATAATTTGATAATGCTTACAGAAAACATGGCGCGATCAAGGTTATTTTTCATAATTAATTTTATTATTGTGTTATTGCTATTAATACCGCGATTGGATGGTTTTGACTATTTTCCTGGAAAATATCTATTGGCTGAAGACGGAGTAACTTTCCTAAACGAAGCGCAGACATTAGGGGCTTCAGCAATTTTTAATCCATACAACGGTTATTTGCATTTCTATCCTAGAGTCATAGCTTATATTTCGTCGAATTTTAGTATGATTTATAGGCCACTGATTACACTGGGTGGTTGGGTTATTTCCTATCTTTGGCTGGTTTACGTAATTTCAAAGGCAGTTCAATCGATAAATTTTGGATTATTTTCGTCAGTTGCATTAATTTCTTTAGTGGCGCTGCAGCCGAATTATGGCGAAAATTTTTTCAATCTCACTAATGCTCAATGGATGTTGGGTGCAATATTGGTGATTTTTGCATTAGTTGATGCAGAGGTGATGCCTGAACAAAAAATAGTCAAACTGATACTGTTGATTCTTTTGGGTTTAACAGGTCCGTTTTCCATTATTATTGCACCAGTAATTTTGGTCAATGCCTTTATCAAAAAGGATTGGAAGTCTAATTTTTTGGTTTATTTTGTGATTTTTTCCTGCGCAATAGTGCAATTGCTGGTATTGATTGGAACGGGAAGAGCAACCACCGGTGAAATAAATAAATCCCCTTTTGACTGGTTATTTTCTCTTTTCCAACTGCTGATGTTTAATGCTAGCACTGTTGCAGTGCTATGCGCGGCAATATTTTTTTGGTTACTCATATTTTATTCATTCATAGGGCAATCATCTCGAACTGGATATGACCGAAAAAAATTATTGCTCCCATTCATGCTAGTAATTACCGCAATACTTTTTATTTTTTTCAGTCAGTATGCCCACAAACAAGATCCTTTGGGAATAGCCACACCAGGAGGTGGGAATCGATACACGTGGATTCCTTATATTCTTATTTTTTTTGCCGCATTAATTGTGTCAATGGAGATGCGGATAGTTCACCTCGCAATAATATTATCAGCCCTTTTTATCTGTATTCAAAATTTTCATGGAATTAAATCACCAAATCTACAATTTTCGTCTTTTGCAAGGTATTCAAAATTTCAAGAGGTTGTTATACCAATAAATCCGCAGTGGCCTGTTTATCCTGGCTGGCACATAAAAGGTATTCCAAACGCCGGTTCTAATGAAATCAATATCGTCAGCGTTGACATTTTTCCTGAATCTGTTTTTGCTTCAGGAGCAACGGTTTATTTTGAAGATGATGTGCTATATTTGAATTCGATGGGTAATCAGCCAATACTAATTCTTAAAAAACCAATTTTATGCAAGGGTGGCAACGATTTAGCTGTTGAAATCTATATGACACGCGACTCGGAAGGATGGATGCGATTGCTTTGGAGTGGAACAGGGAATTTTCGTGAAGCTGATTCACTTCGACGATGGTATCCCGCTGGTTTTGTTAAAGCGCAATTCGCTTTTCCGAACTCTGGAAATGGCACATATTTGCTATTCAACCCAATGGAAGTTGCCGGCACCACAAAAATTAATAAAATTGTTGGCTACTGTTTTTGAGATGATTCTAGGGTGACTGTGCAGACCATGAATTAATTGGTATCTGACCCCAATTAACCCTGCTCATGAACTGCACCACGTTCGCCACATGTCGCGGTAAGCGGCTTCGAGTTGGCGGGTGATGGTGGCGGGTTGGCACTGTGGCGCGGTCATGCGCCCGCGCAGGGATTGCCGCACCGCATTCAGAGTGGGCAAATTGTGGGCGAACTTCACCGCGCACTGCACATACTCATCTTCAGTCTGGCAAATGAACTCGTCCAGACCCACGCGTGACAGGTGCGCCGCGCACAGGCGCGACACCGCATGGTCGCCCGCCAGGGTAATTACTGGCACGCCCATCCACAGTGAATGCATGGTGGTGGTGCCGCCGTTGTACGGGAACGGATCGAGCGCCAGGTCAATCTGGTGGTGCAGCGCCAGGTAGTCTGAAATAGCTACGCGCGGCTGCAATAGCAGGCGCTCGGGGGCAACGCCAGCCTGGCCGAACATCTGCGTGAGCCGCTGCGCGCTTTGGGCATCGGTCACATTGCCCAGCATCAGCCGGGCCTGCGGCAAGGCTTGCATAACGCGCGCCCATAAGCTGACCACTGCCGGGTTAAGCTTGTTGAGCCCGTTAAGGCAAGCAAGCACCAGTTTGTCAGCCTGCAAAGCTGGCAGCGCATTCACATCTGGCGCGTTGGGCTCGGGCTCAAAAGCCATGCCGCCGGGGATGCGCACCAGCGTTTCGCTGTGGTAGCGTTCGGTCAGGCCCACGGGGTCTTGCCAGGGGTCGCTGATGCGGTAGTCCATGCTTTTGAGGCCGGTGCTGCCGGGGTAGCCGATGTAGCTGGCCTGCACCGGCGCGGGTTTGCGGGCGAACACCGGCAGGCGGTTGAGGGCGGTGTGGCCCGACAGATCGACCAGAATATCAATGCCGTCGGCGCGTATGCGCTCGGCCAATGCGTCGTCACTGAGGTCGATGCAGACCAGCCAGTGGTCCATGGCGCTGGCCATGCGCTCGGTATGAAGGTCGCGAAAGCTGTTGTTGCTGTAGCCAAAAACTTCAACTTGCGACTTGTCATGATGGGCCAGGATCGGCTCCAGGAAGTAGGCCACCGGATGGCGGTGAAAGTCCCCCGTGACGTAGCCGACCTTGAGCCGGCGTGCAGGGTCGCGCTGGTTGGCGTGCGGCTGCCAGAGGGGTTTGAGCGGCGCCTCGATGCGCTCGGCATAGCGCACATGTTCCTGAAACAGCTCGGCGGGCGTGCAGCTGCTGAGGTTTTGTAGTGTGAGCAGCAGGTTGCTGAAGGCTCGTGCGTTGTCTGGCAAATGGTGCAGCACCTTGCGGTAAATGGCAACGGCCTCAATGATCTGGCCCTGCTCCAGCAGCGCCCGCGCCAGGTCAAGGTAGGCGTCGATGAAATCGGGCTCAAGCGCAAGCGCCCGGCGGTAATGGCGCATGGCCTCATCGAACTGGCCCTGGTCTTGCACTGCCTTGCCCAGGTTGTACCAGGCACCGGCAAAGCTGGGCTCCAGCGCAACCGCCCGCCGGTAGTGTTCAATGGCCTGCGCCAGTTGCCCATGGTCCTTGAGCGCATTGCCGAAATTGACGTGCGTGGAAACATCATCGGGGCTGATGAGCAGCGCCCGCCGGAAGCAGGCCAAGGCCTCTTCGGCCTTGCCTTGTGCACCGAGCGCCATGCCCAGGTTGCAGTAGGCAGCAGCAAATTCAGGCTGACGCACGAGCGCCCGGCGGTAGCTGGCAATGGCCTCGTCCAACTGGCCAGCCTGCAAGTGCACATTGCCCTGGTCAAGCAGGCTGGCGCCGGGATCAGGCTGGCGCACGGGCGGGCGGCTGCCCGGCGTTTGCCGTGTGGCAGGGCTGGCTGGCTGTTGCGCCATCTTGTTCAGGCAGCAGTGCTTGTATTTCTTGCCACTGCCGCAGGGGCAGGGGTCGTTGCGGCCGGGTTTGGTCATTGGTTGCACCATGTCCGCCACATCTCGCGGTAAGCGGCTTCCAGTTGACGGGTGATGGTTTCGGGCTGACATTTTGGCGCGGTCATGCGCGCGCGCAACGACTGCCGCACCGCCTCAAGCTTTGGCAAATTTTTGGCGAAATTGACCGCGCACTGCACATACTCGTCTTCGGTCTGGCAGATGAACTCGGGCAGGTTCACGCGTGACATCAGAGAAACACCACATCGGGATTTGGCGTTGTTGCCGGCCAGGGTGATCACTGGCACGCCCATCCACAGCGTTTGCATGGTGGTGGTAGTGCCGTTGTAGGGAAAGGGGTCAAGGGCCATGTCGATCTGATGGTGCATGGCCAGATAGTCAGCGCCGGGCAACTGGGGCTGCAAAATGAGTCGCTCCGGCCCGATACCCGCCTGGCTGAACACATTGAGCAGACGCTCCTTGATGCTGTCGGCTTTCACATTGCCGATCATCAGACTGGCCGATGGCACAGCGTGCAGGACGCGGGCCCAAAGATTGATCACGGCGGTATTGACTTTGCTCAGGTTGTTGAAAGAGGCAAAGACGAACTCGCCAGACGTGAGTGCCGGTAGCGCATTGACGGCGGGCGCATCAGGATCGGGCCGGAATGCCATGCCACCCGCGATGCGAACCACGGTTTCGCTGTGGTAGCGCTCGGTCATGCCCGGCGGGTCGAGCCAGGGGTCGGTGATGCGGTAATCCATGGCCGAGAGGCCGGAGGTGTCGGGGTAACCAATATACGTGGCCTGCACTGGTGCGGGCTTGCGGGCAAAGACGAGCAGGCGGTTGCGCATGGTGTGGCCGGCCAGATCGACCAGGATGTCGATGCCGTCGGCGCGAATGCGCTGGGCCAGTTGCTCGTCGCTCAGGGTGTTGCAGGCCAGCCAGTGGTCCACA
>Ga0210023_1000297_pt1 | contig 38531 bp, 39 predicted proteins | sample CryGeymeta201524_FD_183987 | JGI IMG/M metagenome (GOLD analysis project Ga0210023, IMG submission 183987) | Groundwater microbial communities from Crystal Geyser aquifers in Utah, USA - Crystal Geyser metaG 2015-24 (SPAdes) (version 2) | ecosystem: Environmental > Aquatic > Deep subsurface >... | reverse complement strand
CGTGGTGCTGGGTGTCGGGTCATTCGCGGCCTGATTTGAAAAATCGTGTTTTTCATAAGAACGCCCAGACTGCACCGTCAAAACCCCCAAAAGGGGGGTTTCGGTGGTTTCGGTGGTGCTGTTCTGCCGTTCTTGTAGAAAATCAAGGTGGGTTTCGGTGGTTTCGGTGGTGCTGTTCTGCCCCTTTTGTGAAAAATGCTCTTTTGCCCTTTTCGCCCAGGTGGTCATGCTGCACCGCCGATCAGAGCCGGGTTAACCTCATAGGTTGTGGTTGGCCTGCCGCCGCTGGCGCTTTCAACCCCGCGAATGACGTGGTGCGTTTCCAGCATGGCCAGCGCCGCCTCGATCTGGATGTTGTTGGTCGCACCGCTCCAGTTCTTTTGCCGTACCGTGCGCAGAGTGAACCCGTTTTGCAGTTTGCCGTCCTGAATCCGGCGTAACAACATCTTGGCCGTGGATACCCTTGAGCCCTCCGCCATGCCGTAAATTCGACGCGCATGGCCTGCCAGGTAGTCGCACCATGCCGCTGCCCGGAGTGCGCTGTCGGCCTTGACGTGGCCAATGTTGCCCTCTGCCAGGTGCAATATCAGCGCCAGACTGCAAAAAAGCTTTTCAAATTTGCCAAGGTGCTGTTTCATCAAAGGGTCTTGTTCTCTGGCAATTTGCACCAGATTCAAGTCGCTGCACCATTCAATGAAAATCTCCTGAGCCGCGTCATCAAAACAAAAATGCGGTAACTTCACGAAGTCGTCCGCCGGGGTAGCGCCGTCCTGCACGGGGTCAAACGTGGATAGTCTGTCAAACATATCGCGCACCGCCTCACGCGCCCCTTTTACAGGGTAACGATCTCGCCACTCCCAAGGCACGGGGTTCGGGAACACCATCACTTGAAACCGCTGCACGCGCCCGTCGTTGTCCAGGTTGGTTGCAATGTCCGCCAAGTAGGTTTCCAACTTGTCCGGCTGGATGCCGCCCAAAATAGATAGGCAATGGTTTTTGACAAACTGTTCACCGCGCCCGATGCGGTCTGAGTTGTAGCTGCCTGAGCCGTTCCAGCCTTCCAGGTAATAAGCTCTGTCACCTTCGTGGCCTTCGCGCTCCCAGCTTGCCAGCAGTCCAACAAGCTCGTCACGAAACACCATCAAGCCCTGCGGGTTGCGTGCCTCTATGTCGCAGAGTTTTTCGACGCTTGCATCGTTGGATTTGTAGCGCCGTGCATGGGGCTCGTCTGGGGGTGCAATGGCTTTCAGGTCGTCAATTGCCGCTGCCATTTTGAGCGGGTCAGGCTTGCCTGTTGCTGCCCGTTTCATGCTGGCCTTGACGGCACTTTGATGCGCCTCGTAAGCCGCCTGTTCGGCCTCAAACACCTTTTTGGCCTCCACCAATTTGTCCGCCTCGCGCGCCTCAAGCCTATCAATGAACCTGGTCGCTATGCTGAGTCCGGGGGACTTTTTTGAGCTTGGGTCTCCAACAATGCCGCCCCAAAGATTCGGAACAACAACCCAGTCGTCCCGGCGCTTGGGCTTTAATGCACAGCTTGCACCAATCACGCTGCCCAGGCAAACGATCACCGCTGCCGCAATGTAATCCGGGCTGCACGGCATACGGGAAGCCTCGTCCAGCACGAAGCCTGCTAACGCTTTTGGCAATAGCACGCTGGCCTCGAATTCAGGTGCAGGGGGCAGGTCGCTAACAATTTCAATCGGTGCTGGCCATACGTCATTTAAGCCTGTAGCCCCCTTATAACTTGCGTCACCAGCTATTATTTGAATAGCGTTCTCAATGCCTGCTTTCACCGCTGCCAGGCCGGCCAGTTGGTGCAAGTCGTTGAAGTCGCTGTCCCTATCACCGCGGTCGTGACCAAAGAATTCAGGCGTGGCCAGGCAGCCACCTACTGCCAGCGCTGCCGCCCGTGCTTTTGTCAAGCCGGGGTTGCCCGCGGTCATGTGGTCGTCGTCCGCTGCCAAAATGATTTTCAGTGCCGGATACTTTTTGCGCAAAGCTGTTGACACGTCCAGCAAGTTGCCAGCGTTGAATGCAATGGCCACCGCGCTGCCCGTGGCCTCATGGACACTTGCACCAGTGGCAACGCCTTCGCAGACGATCACGCTGCCGTCTGGCCTGCCGATTGCAAAATAACAGCCCTTCACCCGGCCACCAGGCATAAACATCTTGTTGCCGTCCGGTGCGATGGTTTGCAAACTGTGCAGCGCGCCGTCGGTGGTGCGCATAGGTATCAGCAGGTCGTCACCCTCAATCTTCACGCCGTAGGGCTTGATGCGTTTGCGCTCAAGATACGGGTGCTGTGTGCATGGTGCTGCCGCCGCCCAGCGCTTTGCCGCGCCCTGTGCTGCCTGTTGATGCCGCTGTGCAAGGTCGGCATCTCGCTGGCGCTGCATGGCCTGCACGCGCTCACGGTTGGCTTGTCGCTCTGCTTCGGTCATGGTGCTGTCTGACTTGCTGCACCAGGTCTGCGTCAACCCGGTGCGCCAGTCGCCGAATGAACCAGCCGCCAGCCCATCGGTGTGCAGGCAATACCAGCCCGACTCATCATGGGGTTTGCCGTTGGTGCTGAATCGGTGGATCATGCCGTCGTCAATGATTGCGTCCGGTGGTGTCAGGCCAGCCGCAAGCATGGCGGTTTTGAATTCGTTAATCGGGGTCATTTCGACACCCCCAATTTCAAAGCGAATTCCCTTAGCTCCGCAAAGTTTTTGCAGTAGCGGGTCTGCCCCCACTTGGTGACAATGAAGTCACCAATTTGTCCTTTGTGGACTGCATGGCCAGCTATCGCAAACTTGGCAATTTGAGTCGCAATGGCTTTTGCGTCTGGGGCTTGTTGAATGTTTTGCTTAGTGGCAAAATCGTCGGTGTCGGAGTGGTCAATCAAGCCCTTGGAGTCGCAAGCTTCAGGGGCTTTTTCAATGGGCGTGTTTAGTCTCGGCGCTTGGCCGAGGTTGATGTGGGTGGTCATTGGCCAGCTCCTATGCAGCGGCCTGTGCCGTCATCCACTCGCGGACTTGCGAAACCTTCCAGGCGGTTACCCGTGTGCTGAGTTTGTGGGGCTTGGGGAATGTGCCTGCTTTGACCTTGCGCCACAAAGTCGGTGCGCTAAATGGCAGGGGTGCCACCTCGCTGTCCGGGTTCTTTGCGCTGCGCACCAGCTGCGATTCACGTAGCCATGCGCTGTCGGGCAATTTGTCGAATGTGGCCTGTGTCGACGCTGTAGTTGCCGCTGGCGTGGATGCCGTGGGCTTGGTAAGTGCCACCGTGGTGGGCTTGCTGCCTTTGAAGTTGAAACCGCGTGTCATGATCCCGTCCTTTATGAAGTTGACGGGGTGACTGTCTTATTTCATGCCATCTTTGAATAGCCTCTATGCTGGCTTACCGTAAGGTGTGCTGGCATGGGTTACGGTGTGCTGGCAGACCGTAGTTTTTTCCATTCTTTGTACCAATCACGCGCCGTAACGTGGGCAATGGGCTGCTGCTTGGTAATGGCCATAGCAGCCGCTTCAATGCTTTTGAATTTGGCTTGCAATTCAAGCCATTGGAAAACCTCGGACTTCATGGTGTGGTTTTCAGCATGCCTTTTTTTAGCGGATTCCCGCGCAGTCTTTGTTTTTTGCGCCTGTTTTGCCAACTGAACCAGCTCTGCAATAACGTCGCCACTAGGAGGATGCGATTTCACAAACTCATAGATTTCGTAGTAATCCAAACTTTCACACGCTTCCAATAAACCTCGCGCACTTTCCATTGTCCATTTTTCACACGCCGCGCCTAATGTCATCATGCGCTCACGGTAATTTTTGTCGTTAATCATGCGCCAATGGTAAACCGCCAAATCCATTGGCACATCGAGATCACATCTAAACTCCATCACGTCCCCCTAAACGCCCTGATAAAAAACCAGCGCCAGGCAGATCAGGGGTAATCTGCTTTTCGCCCCGTCGGGCTAGGCGTGGCCTAAAACTGTTTTACTTCGCTGCCGCCCTGAGCGGGATCACGTCTGCACCAATGCGAATCTTGTCCAGGTAGTCGCTCCAGCTCTGCATCATGGCTCGGCGTGCTGGCAGGTGCGCCGTGCGGTTGTAGGCCCGTCCGTTGGGGTCTTTGACGGCATGGGCCAGTTGGTGCTCGATCAGGTCAACGCGCTCGCCCAGCACTTCGTCCATGATGGTGCGTGCCATGGCTCTAAACCCGTGTGCTGAGTGGGTCTCTTTGCTGATGCCCATGCCATGCAATGCGCTGTTGATGGTGTTCTCACTCATGGGTCTGTCTTCGCTGCGCCCAATGCTGGGGAAAACGTAGCGCCTCGTGCCCGTCAGGGGCTTCATGGCCTCGATCAGTGCCAGCGCCTGAGTGGACAAGGGGACAAGGTGGTCGACCTTCATTTTCATTTTGCTGCCCGGGATGCGCCATTCAGCCGTGTCCAGGTCAAGCTCTGCCCATTCCATGCTGCGCAGTTCGCCGGGTCGCACGAACAACATGGCCGATAGCTTCAATGCTGTCTGCACTTGCGGGTGTCCGCTGTAGGCGTAAATGGCACGCATCATCACGCCAGCTTGCTTGGGTTCGGTAATGGCTGCGAAGTGGCTTGGGGCTGCTTTGGTCAACGCGCCTTTGAGATCAGGGGTTGGGTCACGCTCGGCGCTGCCCGTGGCCACTGCGTAGCGAAACACCTGCCCAATGTGTTGCTTGACGCGCTGCACGCTCTCCAATGCGCCCCGTGCCTCCATGTGGCGCAAACAAGCAAGCACGTCACGCGGCCCAATGGCCGATATAGGCATGGCTCCAAGGTACGGATAAACGTCGTGGGTGAACCAGTTGTCAATCTTCTTTGTGGTGGTGGCTGCGCGATCCGCGTCTGTCTTGACGAACCAGTCGCGTGCCACATTCTCAAAGGTGTTGGCCAGGATAGCTGCCTGCGCTTGTTTGGCCTCTTGTTTGGCGACATTGGGATCAATGCCGTGGGCAAGTTGCTTGCGTGCCGCCTCGCGCCGTTGTCTGGCCACCGACAAGGTGACTTCGGGGTAAGTGCCCAGCGCCAGCGTTTTGCGCTTGTCAGCAAATCGGTAATCCATGCGCCAATACTTGCCAGCCGCCCTCACCAGCAGATACATGCCGCCGCCATCGGCGTGCTTGTCACCAGCAGCGCTGCCAGTGTGCTTTGTGCTGTTTTTTAGGTAGGTGTCGTTCAGTGCCATAGCTGCCCCTTTTGCGTGTTTTGACGGTATCTCGTTTGACGGTATTTGCAGATACCGCCATAAGTACCGTCATTTTGTCGGTACGTCATGATACGACGTGAAACCCGATAAGGCAAAGAAAAACCCGCTACGCTGGGGAACGTGCGGGTTTTGAGGGGTTCTGATACGGTGTGAAACCGTTGAATGGTGCCCGGGGTCGGAATCGAACCGACACGCCTTTCGGCGGGGGATTTTGAGTCCCCTGCGTCTACCAATTTCACCACCCGGGCCACGCTTTGAGGACCGAATTATGGCACAGTGCAGGGTATGAAATATTCAACCATTGAAGATCTGATCGGCAAGACCCCACTGGTGCGTTTGCAGCGCATCGGAGCCACTGAAAACGCAGCGCGCGGCAATGTGATTCTGGGCAAACTCGAAGGCAACAACCCGGCGGGTTCGGTGAAAGACCGGGCGGCCATGTCGATGATCCAGCGCGCTCAGGAGCGCGGCGAGATCAAACCGGGCGACACGCTGATCGAGGCCACTTCAGGCAACACCGGCATTGCACTGGCCATGGCGGCGGCCATCAAGGGTTACCGCATGGTGCTGATCATGCCCGAGGATTTGTCGATTGAGCGGGCGCAGACCATGAAGGCGTTTGGCGCCGACTTGATTTTGACACCCAAGAGCGGCGGCATTGAATACTCGCGCGACCTGGCCGACCAAATGGCACGCGACGGCAAGGGCCATGTGCTCGACCAATTCTCCAACGCCGACAACCCGCGTATCCATGTGGAAACCACCGGGCCCGAGATTTGGGCTGATACCAAGGGCAAGGTTACCCATTTTGTCAGTGCCATGGGCACCACTGGCACCATCACCGGGGTGTCGCAATACCTCAAGAAGAAGAACCCGGCCATCAAAATCATTGGCGTGCAACCCACTGAAGGCTCGCGCATTCCGGGCATTCGCAAATGGCCGCAAGCCTATTTGCCCAAAATTTACGACCCCACCCATGTCGATGAACTGGTCTATGTGAGCCAGGAAGATGCCGAGGAAATGTGCCGCCAACTGGCGCGCGAAGAAGGCATTTTTGCCGGCATTTCAGCGGCTGGGGCCTGCTGGGTGGCGCAGCAAATTGCCCAGCGTGAAAAGCACGCCACCATTGTCTTCATCGTCTGCGACCGGGGCGACCGGTATTTGTCCACCGGCGTCTTTCCGGCCTGACGCCGCGCAGTTATCAAAATATCAGGAACCCAACATGCACATCGACAAAGAAATTGACACCAGCGGGCTCAACTGCCCTCTTCCCATCCTGAAAGCCAAGAAAGCCCTGTCCGAACTGGAAAGCGGCCAGGTGCTCAAGGTGATCGCTACCGACGGCGGCTCGCTGCGCGACTTTCAAGCGTTTGCCAAACAAACCGGCAATGAATTGCTGGAGCAGCAGACCGTGGGTAAGGCTTTTATACACGTGATGCGCCGACGCTAAAAGTGGCATTCATCGGGCTTCGACCCCTTTTCCGGCGGCAACGCTGCCGGGCGCGTTTTCCCCTATTGCCATTGCTGGATTTCAGTGCGTTTGATACTTTTTTATAAGGTATATTTAAAATACATGTAAAGGAGAATTTCATGACCTCAATCACCTTGACACCAGCGGCTGCCAAGCAAATTCGCAGCCAAATTGCAAAACACGGCAGTGGCATCGGCTTGCGTGTGGGCATCAAACCCGTGGGCTGCTCGGGCTATGCCTACACCTATGCGCTGGCCGATGACGCACGCGACGACGAGCAGCGCATCGAAGCCCATGGCGCCACCCTGCTCATTGCCACCGACCATCTGACAAGCCTTGAAGGCGCGAGCCTCGACTTTGTTACCGAAGGGCTCAAACAGAGCTTTCAGTTCAATAACCCGAATGTTGGCATTACCTGCGGCTGCGGCGAAAGCTTCAGCCTCAAGCAGCCTGTTGGCAAAGGAGTTGCCGTATGAGCGCTGTTCTGGACAACCTGGTCAACCAGCCGTACAAGCATGGCTTTGTCACCGACATCGCCTCAGACGTGGCCGCCAAAGGCTTGAGCGAAGACACCATCCGGCTGATTTCTGCCAAAAAGAACGAGCCCGACTGGCTGCTTGAGTTCCGCCTGAAGGCGTATCGTCACTGGCTGACCATGAAAGACCCCGGCTGGGCTAATGTCAGCCATCCCAAGATCGATTTCCAGGCAATCAGCTACTACGCCGCGCCCAAACCCAAAGCCAAGCTCAAGAGCATGGATGAGGTCGATCCCGAACTGCTGCGCACTTTTGAGAAGCTCGGTGTGCCGATGCATGAGCGAGCGGCGCTGGCCGGTGTGGCGGTAGATGTGATTTTTGACAGCGTGTCGGTCACCACCACCTACAAAGCCAAGCTGGCCGAGGTCGGCATCATTTTTGGCTCGATCTCGGAGGCGGTGCAGACCCACCCCGAGCTGGTCAAAAAATACATGGGCAGTGTGGTGCCGGCGGCCGACAACTATTACGCCGCGCTTAATTCCGCAGTGTTTACCGACGGCTCGTTTTGCTTCATCCCCAAGGGCGTGAAGTGCCCGATGGATTTGTCCACCTACTTTCGCATCAACACCCAGGACACCGGGCAGTTTGAGCGCACGCTCATCATTGCTGAAGAAGGCGCGTCGGTGTCTTACCTCGAAGGCTGCACTGCGCCGCAGTTCGACACCAACCAGTTGCACGCTGCGGTGGTGGAGTTGGTGGCACTGGACAACGCTGACATCAAGTACTCCACGGTGCAAAACTGGTACGCGGGTGATGAAAACGGCGTGGGCGGCATCTACAACTTTGTCACCAAGCGCGGCCTGTGCAAGGGCGTGAATTCGCGCATTTCATGGACGCAGGTGGAAACTGGTTCGGCCATCACCTGGAAATACCCGTCTTGCATTTTGCTGGGCGACAACTCGGTGGGCGAGTTTTATTCAGTGGCTGTCACCAACCACCACCAGCAAGCCGACACCGGCACCAAGATGATCCACATCGGCAAAAACACCCGCAGCACCATTGTCAGCAAGGGCATATCGGCGGGGCAGTCGAGCAACAGTTACCGCGGCCTGGTCAAGGTGATGCCGGGTGCGGCAGGCGCGCGCAACTATTCGCAGTGCGACTCGATGCTGGTGGGGGCCAAATGCAGCGCCAACACGTTCCCGTACATCCAGGTGCGCAACCCCAGCGCCCAGGTGGAGCACGAAGCGTCCACCTCCAAAATTGGCGAAGACCAGATGTTTTATTTTGCCCAGCGCGGCATTGGCGCCGAAGAAGCGGTGTCGATGATCATCAATGGTTTTTGCAAAGACGTGTTTCAACAGTTGCCAATGGAGTTCGCCGTTGAAGCCACCAAATTACTCGGATTCAAGCTTGAAGGGAGCGTAGGATGATGATTGAAAACAGCCCAACTTTATTAGAGGTGCGCGACCTGCGCGCCAACATCAACGGCACGGAAATCCTCAAGGGCCTGAACCTGACGGTCAAGCGCGGCGAGGTGCATGCCATCATGGGCCCCAACGGCTCGGGCAAAAGCACCTTCACCAAGGTATTGGCTGGCCACAGCGCTTATGAAGTGACGGGCGGCGAGGTGCTTTTTGAAGGCAAAAACCTGCTGAATTTGGCGCCTGAGCTGCGCGCCCGTGCTGGCGTCTTTTTGGCTTTTCAGTACCCGATTGAAATCCCCGGTGTCGGCAACAGCCAGTTCTTGCGCCTGGCCTACAACACGGTGCAGGCCGAACGCGGCCATGACGAACTCGACCCGCTGGAGTTTGATGACCTGGTGCGCGAGAAGATGAAGCTGCTTGAGATGAGCCCTGACTTTTTGCAGCGCAGTGTTAACGAAGGTTTTTCGGGTGGCGAGAAAAAGCGCAACGAGATTTTGCAAATGGCGCTGCTCGAACCCAGCCTGGCCATGCTCGATGAGACCGACTCGGGGCTCGACATCGACGCGCTGCGCGTGGTGTCGCAAGGCGTCAACCACCTGGCCAACAAAAACAACGCGGTTGTGCTGGTCACGCACTACCAGCGCCTGCTGAACTACATCGTGCCTGACTACGTGCACGTGATGAGCAATGGCCGCATCATCCGCACCGGCGGCAAGGAACTGGCGCTCGAACTGGAAGAACGCGGTTACGACTGGGTCGAGGCCGAAGCCGAGGCCGCAGGAGCCGTGGCATGAGCACCGACACCGCCAACGCCCAAAGCACCGCCGTCGACAAGGGCCATGACGTGCTCAACAGCCTGCTCGCCGGCCTGGCGCTGCCACCGGGCAGCACGGCACAGGGCCAGCCAGACTGGCTTAAAACCCTGCGCGCCCAGGCGCTGGAACGCGCCAACGCACTGACGCTACCCAGCACGCACGACGAGGCCTGGCGCTTTACCCCGCTGGCCGCACTGGCGCATCAATCTTTTCATGTGGTGCGCACGCCCAGTGAGTTGCAGCCTGACGACATCGCCCACCTTAGCATTGCGGAAGCGACAACGCGGCTGGTTTTTGTCGACGGCGTGGTTGCGCCACAGCTTTCCAGTGTCAGTGGCGAATCTGGGCTGGTGATCGGCACCCTGGCCGATCTGCTCTCGGGGAAAGCGTCGGGCCTTGAGACGCATCTGGGGCAACACGCAAATTTTCAGGACACATTGTTTACGGCTGTCAACACGGCTTTTCTGCAAGACGCTGCCGTGCTGATGGTGCCGCCAGACACGGCCTTGGCCGCGCCCGTGCACCTGCTGTTCATCTCAACACAAACCGAGGTCGCCAGCCATCCGCGCCTCTTGCTGGTGGCCGGCGCGGGCAGCAAAGCCACAGTGATCGAGGACTACGTCGCCTTGCACGACGGCGCATATTTCACCAATGCAGTGGCCGAGATGGTGCTACAGCCCAACGCCCAACTGACCCATGTGCGCCTGCAGCGCGAGAGCAGCCAAGCTTTTCACATGGCCAGTTGCGCGGTGTCGCTTGGTGCCGCCAGCCATTACCACTCGGTCAACCTGGCGCTGGGCGCCCATATTTCCCGGCTTGACTTGAAGGTTGTCCAAACCGCCGAGGGCACGCAGTGCACACTTGACGGCCTGGCGTTGATCAATGGCGAGCAGTTGGCCGACACCCACAGCTTCATCGACCACGCCAAGCCGCATGGCACCAGCCGTCAACTGCATAAATGCATTGTGGGCGGCAGCGCGCACGCCGTGTTCAACGGCCAAGTCATGGTGCGCCCTGGCGCGCAACAGACCGATTCGGCACAGTCCAGCCGCAACCTGCTGCTGTCCAAGAAAGCGCAGATTGATACCCAGCCCCAGCTCGAAATTTTTGCCGACGACGTGAAATGCACCCACGGTGCCACGGTGGGCCAACTCGACAGCGACGAGGTGTTTTACCTACAAAGCCGTGGCTTGTCGGAACACGTGGCGCGTAACCTGCTCACCTACGCCTTTGGCGCTGAAATCATCGAGCGCATTCCGGTGGCATCCCTGCGCCAGCAGCTTGAGCAGACCGTGCTTGAACAAACTGCGAGCCAGCCATGAGCCAACAACTTGCCCCAAGCCCCAAGGTTGTCGCCAGAACGGCTGAAAAAGCCGAAACGGCCAACCCACCCGCTGCTTTTGACGTAGAACGCATTCGCCAAGACTTTCCCATCCTCGGGCTCACCGTGGCGGGCAAGCCGCTGGTGTACCTGGACAACGCCGCGTCGAGTCAAATGCCGCAACAAGTGATCGACCGGCTGGTGCATTACCAAACGCACGAGCACGCCAACATTCACCGCGCGGTGCATTACCTCTCCGAGACGGCCACCGCCGCTTATGAGGCGGCACGCGTCACGCTGCAGCGCTTCATCAACGCGCCAGAGGCGCGTGAAGTGATCTTCACCAGCGGCACCACCGACAGCATCAACCTGGTGGCGCAAAGCTGGGGCCGCCAGAACATCAAGGCGGGCGATGAAATCATTCTGACCGTGCTGGAGCACCACTCCAACATCGTGCCGTGGCAAATGCTGGCGCAAGAAAAAGGCGCCACCATTCGCGTGGTGCCAATGAACGACGCGGGCGAGCTGCTGCTCGATCAATATGAAGCCCTGTTCAACGATCGCACCCGCCTGGTCAGCGTGGGCCATGTTTCCAATGCGCTGGGCAGCGTCAACCCGGTGAAGCAAATGATTGCCTTCGCGCACACCCATGGCGTGCCGGTACTGGTGGACGGCGCGCAAGCCGCGCCGCACATGGCAGTGGATGTGCAAGACCTGGATTGCGATTTTTATGTGTTCTCGGGCCACAAAGTGTGCGGGCCAACCGGCATCGGCATTTTGTACGGCCGCGCCGCGCTGCTGGAAGCCATGCCACCGTACAAGGGCGGTGGCGACATGATCCATACCGTCACGTTTGAGAAAACCACTTACGCCCCGATCCCGAACAAATTCGAGGCCGGCACGCCGCCCATTGCTGCGGCCATCGGCCTGGGCGCGGCGGTGAGCTACCTGAGCGGCATCGGCATGGAAGCCATTGCCGCACACGAACACACTCTGCTCAACTACGCCACCGAACAAATGGCAGTCATGCCCGGTGTGCGTCTGCTGGGCACGGCCCAAAAGAAAGCGGCGGTGCTGTCGTTCATGTTGCAAGGCATTCACCCGCACGACGTGGGCACCCTGCTGAATGAGGAAGGTGTGGCCGTGCGCACCGGCCACCATTGCACCCAACCGCTGATGGTGCGTCTGGGCGTGGCGGCCACCTCACGCGCCTCGTTTGCGTTTTACAACACGCGCGCCGATGTGGATGCGCTGGTGGCTGGCATTCGCGCTGTTCAAAAGGTATTTGCATGAGCACTGACCCCAAAGCCCTCTACCAGGAGGTGATCCTGGACCACAACCGCAAGCCGCGCAACTACGGCGAGTTGGATCACCCCAGTCACCATGCCGAAGGTGTGAACCCGCTGTGCGGCGACCACATCCACCTGGCACTGGACATCAAAAACGACACGGTTGAACGCATTGCTTTTCATGGCGAATCTTGCGCCATTTGCAAGGCATCGGCGTCGATGATGACGGCCGCAGTCAAGGGCAAGCGCACCGAGGAGGCCGAGACACTGGCTCACGAATTTGTTGACATGGCTACTGGCCGCGCGGCCGCCCAGGACAGTCCACACATTGGTCGCCTGGCGGTGTTTTCAGGCATCAGCGCGCTGCCAATGCGCGTCAAATGCGCGATTCTGCCGTGGCACACCTTGCAGGCGGCGTTTCGGTCGGAGGCCTGCACCTCGACCGAGGCTGACGCCGACCCGATGCACACGCCAATGGGCGATGCCTGAGTCATACGGTCGAATCAACAGGACCACATCACCATGCCAAAAATCGCCGACATTGAAACCACACCCAACCCGAACGCGCGCAAATTTGTACTGCGCGAGCCACTGACCTGGGGCATTGCGCACTCCTACGAGAGCGCCGAACAGGCGCAGGGCGATGCGCTGGCGAGTGCGCTGTTTGCCATTGCACATGTGTCCAACGTGTTTTACATCGACCGCTGGCTCACCGTCACGCAAGACGGCCAGGCCGACTGGGACGCGCTGGTGCGCGACATTGCCGTGCCGCTGCGCGCTGCACCCGCCGCTGCAGAGCAGTCGGCAGCTGCTGTTTTTGACGCGCGCACCAGCATTGCCGACCTGAGCCCGCAAGATCGCCAGCGCCTCGACGACATCGAACTGGTGCTGGACCAGCAGATTCGCCCCTACCTGCAAAGCGATGGCGGCGACCTGCATGTGCTGGGGCTCACCGGCAACCGGCTCATCGTGCATTACCAGGGGGCTTGCGGCACCTGCCCAAGCTCCATCTCGGGCACGCTACAGAGCATTGAAAGCCGCTTGCGCACGCTGGAGCCCGACTTGGAAGTGCTGGCCGCCTGATGCAGCTTGACCTGAACACCCACCAAGGAAATTCGGCATGCGCCTGACCACCATGAGCGACTACGCGATGCGTCTGCTGATGTTTGTTGGGCAGCACCAAGGGCGACTGTGCACCATCTCCGAGGTGGCGCGCGCCTATGACATCTCCGAGGCGCACCTGACCAAAATCACGCACCAACTGGCGCTGGCGGGCTGGCTTGAGACCGTGCGCGGCAAGGGCGGTGGCATGCGCCTGGCGGCCAGCCCGCAGCACATCGGGCTAGGCGCCGTGGTGCGCAGCATCGAGCCCGATTTCAGCATTGTGGAATGCCTGACCCACGACACCAGTTGCCAGTTGGCCAGCAGTTGCCACCTGACCGGCATCATCAATGGTGCATTGCAAAGCTTCATGCAATACCTTGACCGCTACACCCTGGCCGACCTGCTGGCACCCTCTGCACCTTTGGCACCCACCGGCGACACAGTGCAGCCGCTCAACTTTCATAAGCCCGCCAACCTGGCCACGTCCTGACGCCCCCGCGAACACGCAGGGCCGCCCGTATTCACATTACCCAAATCGCCATGATCCAAAAGTCCATCACCCTTTCAGCCCCAAAAAATGAACTCAAAGCCGTCTTGTTCGAGGGCATTCACCCCTCTGCGGTCGAAGCCCTGCGGCAGGCCGGCTACACCCGCATCGAAACGCACGCCAAGGCGCTCGCTGGCGACGAACTGACGGCAGTACTGCTTGACGCCCACTTTGTCGGCGTGCGCTCGCGCACCCAACTCACCGCCGAGGTGCTGCATCAGGCACCGCAACTGGTAGCGGTGGGCTGCTTTTGCATCGGCACCAACCAGGTTGACCTGAAAGAGGCCACTCGCCTGGGCATACCGGTGTTCAACGCGCCGTTTTCCAACACCCGCAGTGTGGCCGAACTGGTGCTGGCGCAGCTCATCATGCTGATGCGCGGCATCCCGGAAAAAAACGCCATCCTGCACCGGGGCGGTTGGGTCAAGAGTGCCGCCGACTCCTACGAGGTGCGCGGCAAGACGCTGGGCATCATCGGCTACGGTCACATCGGCACGCAAATTGGCGTGCTGGCCGAACAACTGGGCATGCGCGTGCTGTTTACCGACATTGAGGCCAAGCTGCCGCTGGGCAATGCGCAGCCCACCAGCAGCCTGGAAGCCCTGTTGGCTGTCGCCGACGTGGTCAGCCTGCATGTGCCGGAAACGCCCGAGACAGCGGGCATGATCGGCGCCGCGCAACTGGCCGCCATGAAGCCCGGCAGCCATTTGATCAATGCCTCGCGCGGCAGCGTGGTCGATATCGACGCGCTGGCCGCAGCGCTGGCGCGCCGCCATTTGCACGGCGCAGCCATTGATGTGTTCCCAGTGGAGCCGCAAGGCAATGATTCGGCTTTTGTCTCGCCGCTCACGCGTTTTGACAATGTGATTTTGACGCCGCACATTGGTGGCTCGACGCTCGAAGCGCAAGTCAACATCGGCACCGAGGTCGCCGCCAAGCTGATCCGTTACAGCAGCAACGGCTCCACCACCTCAGCGGTCAATTTTCCTGAAGTGGCGCTGCCCGGGCACACCGGGCGCAGCCGCTTGCTGCACATTCACCGCAACGTGCCCGGCGTGCTGGCACAGGTCAACGAGCGGCTGTCAAAGGCGGGCATCAACATCGCTGCGCAATACCTCAGCACCAATGAGACGGTGGGCTATGTGGTGATCGACGTGGACAGCACCGCCAGCCAGGCCGCGCTGGATGAGCTTTGCGCTGTGCCGGAGACGATTCGCTGCCGTATCCTTTACTGAGGTCAGCTCAGCCGCTCCAGCTGGTCCCGGACCTTGTCCAGCGTGGCCTCGAAGTCGGCCAGTCGCTTGCGCTCCTGCTCGATCACGGCGGCGGGCGCCCGGGCGACGAATGATTCGTTGCCAAGCTTGCCATAGGCCTTGACGATTTCGCCCTCCAACCGCGCCAATTCCTTGCCCAGGCGCGCCTTTTCTGCGGCCACGTCAATTTCCATGAACAAGCAGATGCGTGCCTCACCCACCACGGCCACCGGCGCGGCTTGCGCAGCGGCGGCCCAGGCGGCCTCGTCTTCAAACACGCGCACTTCGCTCAGCTTGGCCAGCGCTTGCAGCACGGGTGCGGCCTGCGTCATGAAAGCGGCCTCGGCGCTTGAGCCAGCGATGGCAAACAGGGGCAGACGCGTGGCCGGCGACACACGCATTTCACCGCGCAGGTTGCGGCAGGCGTCCACCAATTGTTTGAGCTTGGCCACATGCGCGATAGCGGCTTCGTCAATGCGCTCGGGCTGGCTTACCGGGTAGGCGGCAATCGCCACCGATTCGCCTGATCTGCCCGCAACAGGCGCCACTTTTTGCCACAGTGCTTCGGTCACAAACGGGATGATGGGGTGCGCCAACCGCAAAATGGTCTCTAGCGTGCGGATCAGCGTGCGGCGCGTGGCACGTTTCTGCGCATCAGAGCCCTGCTGGATTTGCACCTTGGCAATTTCCAGGTACCAGTCGCAGAACTCGTTCCAGACAAAGTCGTAAATGGTGCTGGCCACGTTGTCGAGCCGGTAGTCGGCAAAGCCCTGTGCCACCTGGGCCTCTACCTTTTGCAGCAGGGAGACGATCCAGCGGTCGGCCGCGCTGAAGTTGAGGTAGCTGGCGCCCACTTCGCACTCCGCCGCCGTGTGTTCTTTGAGGCCGCAGTCCTGGCCCTCGCAATTCATCAGCACAAAGCGGCTGGCGTTCCAGAGCTTGTTACAGAAGTTGCGGTAGCCTTCGCAGCGCTTGGCATCGAAGTTGATGCTGCGGCCCAGCGAGGCCAGCGAAGCAAAGGTAAAGCGCAGTGCGTCAGCACCAAAGGCGGGAATGCCCGCCGGGAATTCTTTCTCGGTGTTTTTGCGCACCTGGGGCGCGGTTTCGGGTTTGCGCAACCCCTCGGCGCGCTTGACCAGCAGCTCGGGCAGCGCAATGCCGTCGATCAGGTCCACCGGGTCGAGCACGTTGCCCTCAGACTTGCTCATCTTGTGGCCTTGCGCGTCGCGCACCAGGCCGTGGATGTAAACGTGTTTGAACGGCACCTGGCCGGTGAAGTGGGTGGTCATCATGATCATCCGGGCGACCCAGAAGAAGATGATGTCGTAGCCAGTGACCAGCACCGAGCTTGGCAGATACAGGTCGAAATCCTGGGTTTTCTCAGGCCAACCCATCGTTGAAAAGGGCACCAGCGCGCTGGAGTACCAGGTGTCGAGCACGTCCTCGTCGCGCTTGAGGGTTTTGCCGGGCGCTTGCGCCTGGGCCTCGGCCTCGTTGCGCGCCACGTAAACCTTGCCGTCTTCGTCGTACCAGGCCGGGATCTGATGGCCCCACCAGAGCTGGCGGCTGATGCACCAGTCCTGAATGTTGTTCATCCACTGGTTGTAGGTGTTGACCCAGTTTTCGGGAACAAACTTGACCTGGCCCGACTGCACGGCGTCGATGGCTTTTTGGGTGATGCTTTTGCCAGTGGGGTCTTGGTCGCTGACCTTGGTCATCGCCACAAACCACTGGTCGGTGAGCATCGGCTCGATAACCTGGCCGGTGCGGCCGCAGCGCGGCACCATGAGTTTGTGTTTTTTGATCTCGACCATCAAGTCCAGCGCCTGCAGGTCTTTGACGATTTGTTTGCGCGCCTCGAATCGGTCCAGGCCCGCATAGGCGGCGGGCGCGCTGGCCACCACCTTGGCATCGAGCGTGAGCATGCACAACATGGGCAGCTTGTGACGCTGGCCCACCGCGTAGTCGTTCTGGTCGTGCGCGGGCGTGACCTTGACCACGCCGGTGCCAAAAGCCTTGTCCACATAGTCGTCGGCAATGATCGGCAGGGTGCGCCATTGCGCAGGCGTATCACCCGACAGCGGCAGCGTGACATGTTTGCCGATCAGGTGGGCGTAGCGCTCGTCTTCGGGGTGCACCATGGCGGCCACGTCGCCGAGCATGGTCTCGGGGCGCGTGGTGGCCACCACCAGACCTGGAGCCAACTCACCATTCACCAGTTGTGGGCCGTCGGCAAAGGGGTACATGATGTGCCACAGGCTGCCGTCTTCTTCCTCGGATTCCACTTCCAGGTCAGAAACGGCGCTCATCAGCACCGGGTCCCAGTTCACCAGCCGCTTGCCGCGGTAAATCAGGCCCTGTTCATACAGGAGCACAAAGGTTTCGGTCACGGTTTTGGACAACTTGGGGTCCATGGTGAAGTACTCGCGGCTCCAGTCCACCGTGTCACCCATGCGGCGCATTTGGGTGGTGATGGTGTTGCCGCTTTTCTCTTTCCACTCCCAGACTTTCGAGACGAAGTTCTTGCGCGCTTCCGCCGGGGTCGGGCCCATATCGTGGCGGCTGATGCCCTGGCTTTGCAACTGGCGCTCCACCACGATTTGGGTAGCAATACCGGCGTGGTCGGTGCCCGGAATCCAGGCGGTGTTGAAGCCCGCCATGCGGTGGTAGCGCGTCAGGCTGTCCATGATGGTCTGGTTGAACGCGTGCCCCATGTGCAGCGTGCCGGTGACATTGGGTGGCGGCAATTGAATGCTGAAGTTGTCGCCGCGCGCGGCAGCATCCGCGCTGGGCGCGCCGGTGCCTCGGTAACCCGCCACTCCGTAACCGCGCCTTTCCCACTCTGGGCCCCAATGCGCTTCAAGCGCGGCGGGTTCAAACGATTTGGACAGGCTGTTCAGGCCAGGTTGCTCAAGGGTGTCGGTCATGGTGGCTTCGGTGTTTGTTGCATCAAAGACGGGGCAGCGTTGATGCAATCAGCCGGAATGGCTGCTGTGGAGATTTAAAGCTGATCATTTTATTCGACTCCGCCAGTGACACCGTTCCGAGAGAACGACAGGCCAAGCCGTCAAAGAAACGCCTAATTGACGCAAATATAAAATTGCTCAATGAATTGAGTAAAATAAATTATCCAATTGAGTAATTCCAGAAATGACCATTCAACGCGCTGCCTTGACCCCATTTTGCGCTCGCCTGCAAGAGCCGCGCCGGTTTCTGCAGGTCATTGCAGGACCGCGTCAAGTGGGAAAAACGACGCTGGTGCAGCAAGCCCTGTCGCAGTTGTCCAATTTGTCTGGCAAGCGCATCGCCCAGCACAGTGTGAGTGCCGATAACCCGGGCTTGGTGGGGAGCAGTTGGCTCAAGACCCAATGGGAAACGGCGCGCGCCCTGGCCGCTCAGGCGGGCTGCTGCATTCTGGTACTTGACGAAGTGCAAAAACTACCCGGCTGGACAGAAGAGGTCAAACGTCTGTGGGACGAAGACACGCGCGTGGGACGCGATGTCCGGGTGGTCGTGCTTGGTTCCGCGCCTTTGCTGATCTCGCGCGGCTTGACCGAAAGCATGGCCGGACGTTTTGAGATGACTCGCATGGGGCACTGGACATTTTTGGAAATGCAACAGGCGTTTGGCTTCACGCTGGATCAGTTTATTTATTTTGGCGGCTACCCCGGCGCGGCAAGCCTGGTGGGAGACGCCCCGCGCTGGGCCGCGTATGTGCGCGACGCGCTGATTGAAACCACCATCAGTAAAGACGTGTTGATGATGAGCCCGGTGCAAAAGCCGGCCTTGTTGCGCCGGCTGTTTGACCTGGCTTGCCGCTACAGCGGGCAAGAGTTGAGCTACCAAAAAATGCTGGGACAACTTGAAGGCGCGGGCAACACCACCACGCTGGCCCATTACCTGGAACTGCTTGAAGGGGCGGGCATGGTGTGCGGGCTGCAAAAGTATTCTGGTCAAGCGGTGCGTCAGCGTGGCTCCAGCCCAAAACTGCAGGTTTTCAACACGGCCCTGCTGGGGGTGAATGCGATGTTTGAGGGCCTCAGCATGGCGCGCCTGCGAGCCACACCCGAGCGCTGGGGGCGAATGGCCGAAAGTGCCGTTGGCGCCGAGTTGCTGGCGCGCCACCTGGCACATAGCAGCACGCAGCCGCTGATTCACTATTGGCGCGACGGTGTCCACGAGGTCGATTACGTGTTGCGCCACCAGGGTGAGCTGTTTGCCTTCGAGGTGAAAAGCGGATCCAACCCAGGCAATGTGAAAGGCTTGGATGCCTTTTGCAAGCTCAATCCCGCGTGCCGCCCCCTGGTGCTGGGCACAGGGGGAATACCCCTGCAAACCTGGTTCGAAGCTATTTGAGGCTGAGCCAAGCCCGCAGGGAATTGCGGGTTCAGGCCATGGCCGCTTCGGCTGGGGCGGCAGCCGCTTGCGTTGCAACTGCGGGCATACGCATCAGGTAGTCAAACGCACCCAGCGCGGCTTTGGCACCGTCGCCGGTGGCGATGATGATCTGCTTGAAAGGCACCGTGGTTGCATCGCCTGCAGCGTACACGCCGGGGAGCGAAGTTGCTCCTTTGGCATCCACCACAATTTCGCCGTGGCGTGACAGCTCCAGCGTGCCCTTGAGCCACTCGGTGTTAGGCACCAAGCCAATTTGCACAAAAACACCTGCCAATTCAACGTGGTGCAAGGACTCGGTGGCACGGTCTTTGTAAGTCAAGCCGTTCACCTTTTGCCCGTCACCGGTGATCTCGGTGGTTTGGGCGTTGGTGTGAATGGTCACATTGGGCAAACTCTTGAGCTTATTGACCAGCACCGCATCGGCACGCAGCTTGGTATCAAATTCGATCAGGATGACATGGGCCACCACGCCGGCCAGGTCAATGGCTGCTTCAACGCCAGAATTGCCACCGCCAATGACCGCTGTGCGCTTGCCCTTGAACAGTGGGCCGTCACAGTGCGGGCAATACGCCACGCCCTTATTTTTGTACTGCTCTTCACCGGGCACATTGACGTTGCGCCAGCGCGCGCCGGTGCTCAGAATCACCGTCTTGCTTTTCAGACTGCCGCCGTTGGCGAGCTGAATCTCGACCAGACCATTGGGCTCGGCGGGCGCGACCAGCTTGTCGGCACGCTGCAGGTTCATGATGTTGACGTCGTAGGCCTTGACGTGCGCTTCGAGCGCCGCAGCAAACTTGGGGCCGTCAGTTTCCAGCACGGAAACATAGTTTTCAATTCCCAGCGTATCGTTCACCTGACCACCAAAACGCTCGGCCACGATGCCGGTGCGAATGCCTTTACGGGCGGCATACACCGCGGCTGCCGCACCGGCCGGACCACCGCCCACAATCAGCACGTCGTAGGGTGCCTGGGCGCTCAGTTTGGCGGCGTCGCGCACCGCAGCACCGCTGTCGAGCTTGGCCACAATTTCTTCCACCAGCATGCGGCCCGAGCCAAACACCTGGCCGTTCAAAAACACCATCGGCACCGCCATCACCTGGCGCTCATTGACTTCAGCCTGAAATGCGCCGCCTTCAATGACCACGGTCTTGACCTTGGGGTTGAGCACCGCCATCAACGCCAGCGCCTGCACCACGTCCGGGCAGTTGTGGCAGCTCAGCGACATGTAGACCTCAAAATTGAAGTCACCGTCGAGCGCCTTGATCTGGTCAATTAAATCCTGCTCGACCTTGGGCGGGTGGCCGCCGGTCCACAGCAGCGCCAGCACCAGTGAAGTGAATTCATGGCCCAACGGCAAGCCGGCAAAACGCAGGCTGTTGTTGCTACCGACGCGTTGCAGGCTGAACGACGGCTTGCGTGCGTCATTGCCGTCGGTTTTGAGCGTGATCTTGTCGCTGCGCAGGCCCTGGATGGTCTGCAATAGCAAGAGCATGTCGCGGGAGTTCTCGGAGTCGTCTAAGGAAGCGTTGATCTCGAACGGCAGTTGTACGCGCTCCAGGTAGGCGCCGAGCTGTGTCTTGAGGGTGTCGTCCAACATGTCTTTCTTTCGTAATTAAGCGACTTTGAGAACCGGCCTCTGCCAAATGAATGAGCGACTGAGGCCAGAAATGCGCTAGCGAACCTTGTGAGTTCGCCAGCGGTGGGAATCAGTGAGGCGACTTAGATCTTGCCAACCAGGTCGATCGACGGGGCGATGGTCTTGGCGCCTTCGTTCCACTTGGCGGGGCAGACTTCACCCGGGTGCGCGGCGGTGTACTGGGCAGCTTTGAGCTTACGCAGGGTTTCCTTGACGTCACGGGCGATTTCGTTGGAGTGGATTTCCAGGGTCTTGATGACGCCGTCGGGGTTGACGACAAAGGTGCCGCGATAAGCCAGGCCGTCTGCGTCGATGTGCACGTCAAATCCGCGGGTCAGGGTGTGGGTGGGGTCGCCCACCAGCGGGAATTTGGCCTTGCCCACAGCGGGAGAGGTTTCGTGCCAGACTTTGTGCGAGAAGTGGGTGTCGGTGGTCACGATGTAGACCTCGGCGCCCATTTTCTGGAACTCGGCGTAGTTGTCGGCGGCGTCTTCGACTTCGGTGGGGCAGTTAAAGGTGAAGGCCGCCGGCATGAAGATCACGACCGACCACTTGCCCTTCATGCTTTCGTTGCTGACTTCAACAAACTTGCCGTTGTGAAAGGCCTGGGCTTTGAATTCGGGGATTTGCGTGTTGATCAGGGACATAAAAGACTCCTAAGAAAAAGAGGGTTAATAAAAGAGACTGAAAAAAAGACTTGTCTCGGCAAACATCAAAGCGTTAACCGATGTGCTAAATCATAGTGGCGTTCTATCGCCTTCATGATGCATTGTTTATAAGCTATCGATAGCCAAACTATATGGCGCGCAGCAGGGTCGAGCTTGCATGCATCCGGAGCAACGCCCCGAATGATGAGAGAGTACCGTCATCGCGAGCGTAGCGTGGCGATCCATGTCTTCGCAAGTCGTGGATTGCATCACTTTGTTCGCAATGACGACATTCTTTTACGTTAACAATTAACAATAAGTTGCTATTCAACAAATAATTAGAATGCTTCATCGTGCATGATGCACGCCATTCGCAAGCCCATGAAAATCCAAAGCCAAAGGACAACGAGATGCAAACCTTGAACCTGGAACAACTCAAAGCCGCCACACTGGCCGGCGGCATTACCGGCATCACCCTGCGTGGTGACGGCGCGGCGTTTGTGGTCAATGTGCACACCCAGCGCGGCGAGGCCATCATGGTCACCTCGCGCCAGCAACCAAGGCGTTTTGCTGATCCGCGCAAAGCGCTGCAAGTGCTGCGCAGCATCGGCTGGACCCAATGCCAGATGGATGTCGTTGAGTGGCGCCCGGAAGAGCGCGCCCTTGAAAAGCGCGCGCGCCCGGACCGCAGTGCCGCCCTGAAAGCCGCGCACGAGGCCGCCCAGGCCGATGCCGACTACGACCGCTGGTTTCGCGCCAAGGTGCAGGCCTCTATTGACGGGCTCAAGGATGGCAGTAACCGGGTCTATACCGCAGAAGAATGGAAATCTGTCCGAGCCGACATGATTGCGCGTATCAAGACAAGGCAATCAAAGGCGGCACAAGCGCATGCATCGGCAGTCGCGTGACGCGCTTGCTCGCGGTGAGCCGGTTTGAGCCTTACCGCCTGGACTTGCAAGACGTGCACGGTTACATCGAACAAGACAACGCCGATGCCGCCATGGTTTTGCTGCTGCACATCGAGGATCAGGTGGACAGCCTGGCGGACCCCAACTTTCCGCGCCGCAAAGGGCGAATACCCGGCACGCTGGAGCTGGTGGTGCACCCGAATTACATTGTGGTGCTTCAGCAAACCGACACCACCGTGACGGTGTTGAACCTGTTGCATGTGGCCCGGCAGTATCCGTAGGCTGTTATTTTTTACGTACACTTTTATGCTTTTTTTACTCTCCCCCGCCAAATCGCTCGACTTCAATCCGCCTGCTGCTGAGGTGCCGCATACTCAACCGCTGTTTGTGCCACAGGCCCGTGCCTTGATTGACATCCTGCAACAAAAGTCGCCCCAAGACATTGCCAGCCTGATGAGTCTGAGCGACAGCCTGGCCGGTCTGAACGTGGCCCGCTACCAAGCCTGGTCGCCCAAGTTCACGGCCAAAAATGCCAAGCAGGCCGTGCTGGCCTTCAACGGCGATGTCTACGATGGCCTCGACGCCAAAACCTTGCGTGCTGACGAGTTGGCCTGGGCGCAAGACCATGTTTGCATTTTGAGCGGCCTGTACGGCGTGCTGCGGCCCTTGGACTATATGCAGCCCTACCGGCTGGAAATGGGAACCAAGCTGCCCAACCCGCGCGGACGGGACCTGTACCAGTTTTGGGGTTCGCAGATTGCCGACTACCTCAACACCCGGCTGGCCGCCGACACCACCCCGGCCGTCATCAACCTGGCCAGCCAGGAATACTTCAAGGCGCTGGACAAAAAGGCGCTCAAGGCACGGGTGGTGGACTGCGTGTTCGAGGACTTCAAGGACGGCCAATACAAAATCATCAGCTTTTATGCCAAGCGTGCGCGCGGCCTGATGACGCGTTTTGCCACTACCCGGCGCTTGAGCTTGCCAGCGCAACTCAAAGACTTCAACCTCGACGGTTATGCGTTCGCTGCGACATCGTCCAGCGCCGAGCGGCTGGTATTTCGCCGCCAGCTACAAGCTGGATAAGTGTTTTCCCTATGTGTCGCAGCTATTGCCGATTTTCCTGCGCAACTGCGTCAAACCCAAAAAACTGGTTGAAGACAACATCACGGAAGGCACGCCCGATTAAAAGAAAAGCCATGGCAGCCTCGGGTCGGGTCCGACAGGTGATAAATTCAGGCAATTAAATCCGGTTTGTTGACCGGGACTTCCTTTTTTATTGGCCTTTCTCATGACCCCTGCTGCAACTTCCCCGCTTGGTCAAACCGCGTGCTATGCCGACCAATACGATCCGGCCCTGCTGTTCCCGATTGCCCGTGCGCCACACCGCGCCGAACTGGGCATTGGCGCCACCCTGCCCTTCATGGGCGCCGACCTCTGGACTGCGTTCGAGCTGAGCTGGCTCAACGCACGCGGCAAGCCGCAGGTGGCGCTGGCACACTTGGCTGTGCCGTGCGAGTCGATCAACATCATCGAAAGCAAATCGCTCAAGCTCTACCTGGGCAGTTTCAACAACAGCCGTTTTGCCGATGCTGCCGATGTAGTGACCCACTTGCGCGCCGACCTGACCGAAGCCGCCTGGCGCGGTGGCGTGGTGCAAAGCAGCGTGGGCGTGAAGCTGGTGGCCGCCGACGTGTTCGACCGCGAACCCATCTTTGACCTCGATGGCCTGAGCCTGGACCGGCTCGACCTGGACTGCAACCGCTACAACCCGGCGCCCGAACTGCTCAGCGCCGCCACGGATGAAGAACCGGTGTCAGAGGTGCTCACCAGCAACCTGCTGCGCAGCAACTGCCCGGTTACCGGCCAGCCCGACTGGGGCAGCGTGCAGATCAGCTACTTTGGCCCGCAAATCGACCAGGCCGGGCTGCTGCGCTACCTCATCAGCTTTCGCCAGCACCAGGGTTTTCATGAGGACTGCGTGGAGCGCATGTTCATGGACGTCTCGGCGCGCTGCCGCCCGCACAAGCTCAGCGTGTATGCCCGCTACACGCGCCGCGGCGGCATTGACATCAACCCGTTTCGCACCAGTTACCCGCAGGCGCTGCCACCCAACCGCCGCAACGCGCGCCAATAGCCGCCAACAGCCAGTCCCTTGTCACCCGCAATAATGCCGTTTCACGCCTACCACGCCATGATGACACCAGCCAAAAACACCGACCTTGACACGATCGAAGGCCTGCTCGGACGACTGGAGCACCTCAACAAAATCGGTGCTGCGCTGTCCCAGGAGCGCGACATCAACCGCCTGCTGGAATCTATATTGCTGGCGACCAAGCGCATTACCCGCGCCGACGGCGGCACCATCTACAGCAAGAATACCAGCAGCAACAGCTTGCAGTTTGAAATTTTGCGGACCGATTCGCACCAGATTGCAATGGGTGGTAGCGCCGATGAGCCGGTACATTTCCCCGACCTGCCGCTGGTCAACGCCGCGGGCGCACCAAACGACTCGCTGGTGGCGGCTTATTCGGCCATTCACTGCGTCACCGTCAACATCAAAGACGCTTACAACGACCCCGATTTCAACTTTTCTGGCACCCGCGTGTTTGACCAGAATACCGGCTACCGCTCCCAGTCTTTCCTGACCGTGCCAATGTGCAACCAGGACGGCGATGTAATTGGCGTGCTGCAATTGATCAACGCCACGCGAGCCGGCAGCTCGGAGGTGGCGCCCTTTTCCCAGGCCGACCAGCAACTGGTGGAGTCGCTCGCCTCGCAGGCCGCCATTGTGCTTAACACCCACCTGCTGATCAAACAGCTGGAAGACCTGTTTGAATCCTTCGTCAGCCTGATCAATCTGGCCATTGACGAAAAGTCGCCCTACACCGGGGGCCACTGCCAGCGCGTGCCAACTCTGACCATGATGCTGGCTGAAGCTGCGGCGAAAAACCAGGAGGGCCCGCTGGCCGATTTCAACATGTCCGAGATGGACCGCTACGAGCTCAAGATTGCCAGCTTGCTGCACGACTGCGGCAAGATCACCACCCCGGTGCACGTGGTGGACAAAGCCACCAAACTGCAAACCCTGTTTGACCGCATCGAACTGATCGACACCCGTTTTGAGGTGCTCAAGCGCGACGCCGAAATTGCCGCCCTGCGCCAGCAACTGGGCTTGCGCCCCTGTGTCGACGCCAGCGCCGAGCAGGCAGTAACAACCACGCTGGCGAGCCAACTCGACACGCTCGACGAAGAACGCCAATTTTTGCGCGCCAGCAATTCGGGCGGCGAGTTCATGAGCGACGCCGCCGTGGCGCGCGTGCGCCACATCGCCAGCCATTACCAATGGCGCAACGCCACCGGCCAGACCGCGGACTTTTTGTCGGTCGAGGAAACCGAAAACCTGTGCATCCGCAAAGGCACGCTGACCCCGGCAGAGCGCGGCATCATCAACGACCACATCGTGTCCACCATCAAGATGCTGGAAAAGTTGCCCTGGCCCAAACACCTCAAAAACGTGCCCGAGTTTGCCGGTGGCCATCACGAACGCATGGACGGCAAGGGCTACCCCAAGGGCCTCACGCGCGAGCAAATGTCGGTGCAGGCGCGCATCTTGGGCATTGCCGACATTTTTGAGGCGCTGACAGCCTCTGATCGCCCTTACAAGCCGGGCATGAAGCTGTCGCAAGCCATCGGCATCATGACCCGGATGAAAGAAAACGGCCACATCGACCCCGACCTGTTCGACATTTTTCTCAAGCAGGGCGTTTACCTCGAATACGCCCGGGCCTTCATCGACCCCACACAAATTGACGAAGTCAAGCTGACGCTTTAAAAATTTATCTGCCGTTGCACTTGCCAGCCGTGGCAGGCGGACGATTGATGCAGCACGGATAATTGGCGCATGTCACCCTCTATTGCACGCCCCTCGCGCTTTTCGCCGCGCACCATTGGCATTGCCGCGGCCGTGATCACCGTGCTGATCTGGACTTCGTTCATTTTGATCGCCCGGGCCTCGGCCGACCCGGCACGCGGCGGCCTGCTCACGCCGCTCGACATTGCCTGGTGCCGCATCGTCGGTGCAGCGCTGATTTTGCTGCCCTGGGGGGCCTACCTGGTGCATCAGGACCGCGCCCGCGGCATCACGAACGCCTCCTGGCTGCGGCTGTCGCCTTTGTCCAAGCGCATCACCGTGTCGGTCGGCTTCTTTGGCGGCTTGCTTTACGCCTTGCTGGCCTACAGCGGTTTTGCCCACGCGCCGGCGCTGCACGCCTCGGTGCTGCTGCCGGGCAGTTTGCCGCTATGGACCGCGCTGCTGGCCGCCTGGTTGCTGCGTGATCGCATCACCCCAGGGCGCGCGCTGGGCCTGGCGCTGATCGTGCTGGGCGACCTGCTGGTGGGCGGCTTGAGCCTGCTGCGCGCTTTTGACGGCGGCAGTGTCTGGCTTGGCGACCTGTTGTTCATGAGCGCGGCGCTGTGCTGGGCCACTTACAGCGTGCTGGCGCGCCACCACGGGCTCGACGCGGTGCGCGCCACCATCGCCATCACCACGTTTGCCGCCGTCACTTTTGTGCCGATGTACAGCGTGCTGGCGCTGACCGGGGTGGTGCAGGCGCACATCTTTACCGCGCCGCTCAAAGAGCTGTTGTTTCAGGCGCTGTTTCAGGGCTGGGGCTCGGTGGTGATCTCGGGCATCACGTTCACGCAAATGATTCGCTACTTCGGCCCGGTGCGCTCTACCATGATCACTGCAGTGGTTCCAGGCCTGTCGGCAATTGGCGCTGTGTTGTTTCTGAACGAGCCGCTGCACTGGAACCTGGTGGCCGGGCTGGTGCTGGTGACCGCTGGCATTTTGTTCGGTGTGCGCGCCGCCACCCTGAAAACCGCCGAACAAGCCGTCCTGCAGAGGGCCAGCGCATGAACCTGCTGGCACTTGACACCAGCACCGACGTCATGTCGATCGCGCTGCAACGCGGCACGGGCGATGCCGCCGCGCTTTTCCAGCATACGGCAGCGGGCGGCGCACAAACCTCGACCCATTTGATTCCCGAAATACTGCGCCTGATGGCGCTGGCGCAACTGCGTTTTGCCGACCTGGACGCCATTGTTTTCGGCGCCGGGCCGGGCTCGTTCACCGGCTTGCGCACCGCCTGCGCGGTGGCTCAGGGCTTGGGTTTTGGCGCGGCAGTTCCGCTGTTACCGGTAGACACGCTGCTGGCCGTGGCCGAAGAGGCGCGTTGGCAAACCGGCGCCACAGACGCCTTTGCGGTCACGGCCCTGCTCGATGCCCGGATGGACGAGCTTTACACCGCCGACTATGTTTTTGCGCATGGCGGCTGGACGCCCGGCAACAGTGTGCGCCTGATCAAGCCCGAGCAGTTGGCCTGGAACGGCCTAAACGTGTTGGTCGGCAACGGCTTCGACAGCTATGGCGCGCGTTTGCCCGACCTGGCAACCCGCATCACGGCGCTGCCCACGGCCACGGCGCTGTTGCGCCTGGCGCCGACCCTTCTGGCTGCGGGTGCCGCCATGCCGGCTGAGCAGGCTTTGCCGAGCTACATCCGTGACAAAGTGGCGCAAACCACGCAGGAGCGTGCCGCCATCAAGGCGCAGGCCGGAGCGGCGCCATGAGCTTGCAGACAACTGACCCGACAGTGGCGGCCCGTTTCGAGTCCATGCAAGAACATCAACTCGACACCGTCACCGCCGTGGAGCAACAAGCCCATCCGCACCCCTGGCAACGGCGCCATTTTGCCGACTGCCTGGCCAGCGGCTACGAGGCGCAACTCTTAATGGCCGGCGACACCCTGCTGGGTTATTTTGTCGCGATGAAGGGCTTCGAGGAAGTGCACCTGCTCAACATCACGGTGGCGCCCGAACACCAGCGGCACGGCTGGGCCCGCGCCATGCTCGATGCCCTGGCAGTATGGTCCAGCGGCCAGGGCGCGCAATGGCTGTGGCTGGAAGCACGCGACAGCAACACCCGGGCGCTACAGGTTTACAAAGCGCACGGTTTTCGCTATGTGGGCGTGCGGCGCCAGTATTACCCTGCCGCTCAGGGGCGGCGCGAAGATGCGGTGGTGATGAGCCTCAAGCTCGACGCCGCGCCCGCGCACAAGGTCGCACCATGAGCCTGGCCCTGGACGCGCGCCAACGCGCCATGCTGCTGGAAATGGGCGTGCGCGTCTGGCAGCCACCCGCGAACACCGAAGCTGACAACGCCACAACCGCGCCTACGCCAACCGCGCCTACGCCAAGTGCGGCTGTAACAAACGCAACCGCAACACCGCCAGCCGCCGCATCGCCAGCTACGGCTGGATCACCGGCAGCGCCAGTCCGCCAATCCACACCGGCTGCGAGTGCTTCCGAATCGCGCCCACCCGAACCCAGCCCGCCTGACAACGCCCCGCTGGCAAGCCCTGCCGCTGTAGCCTCGTCGCCACCCAAGGCGCCAGCGCCCACCCGGGTCACCGAACTGGCCGATGACATTGCCAGCATGGATTGGCCGGCCTTGACTGAGGCCATTCTTCATTGCCAGGCTTGCGCCATGTGCCTGGGCCGCCGCACGCCAGTGTTGGCGCCACAGCTGCTGGCTACACCCTGCGACTGGCTGGTGCTGGGCGACCCGCCAGATGAAGCCGAGGAGCGCGCGGGGCGACCCTTTGTCGAAGAAGCAGGTCAGTTGCTCGACAACATGTTGCGCGCTGTCGGCGTCAGGCGCTGGGACCAGTCTGCCAGCGCAGACCAGTCAGCGACCAAACGCGCCTACCTGACTCCCGTGCTCAAGTGCCGCCCGGCCCTGATGCGCGCACCCGACGCGACAGAACTGGCCACCTGCGCCCACTTCTTGCGCCGCGAAATCGCCCTGACCCAGCCCAAGGTGATTGTTGCCATGGGCCGTTTTGCCATGCAACTGCTGCTCAGCGAAACCCCGCCCGAGCAGGCCCGCCTCCCCTTAGGCAAACTGCGCGGCCAGGTCTGGCGCTTTGCCGATGTGCCAGTGGTAGTGACTTATCCGCCTACTTTTTTGTTGCGCAACGGCGCCGACAAGGCCAAAGCCTGGGCCGACCTGTGCCTGGCCCGTACCGTGGCCCAAGGCGGCCACAGTGCCAGCGGCGATACCCCTAACCCGTAAAATCCGCCCATGCTGACTGTTAAAACCCAATTGCTCGACGTGCTGCGCACCACGCTGGAAACCATGCAGCCCGGCGCTGGCGCCAAGGCCGCGTTCGAATCGCCCAAAGTTGCCGAACACGGCGACCTGGCCACCACCGCCGCCATGCAACTGGCCAAGCCGCTCCGGCAAAACCCGCGGCAACTGGCCGAGAGCGTTTGCGCAGTGCTGCGCGGCACACCGCCTTACCAAACCTGGGTCGAGGCGCTGGAAATTGCCGGGCCCGGCTTCATCAACATCAAGCTCAAACCTGCGGCAAAGCAACAGGTGGTGCGTTCGGTGATGCTGCAAGCCGACCGTTACGGCATGCAAGCCGACAACGGCCAGCGCATGCTGGTGGAGTTTGTTTCGGCCAACCCCACCGGGCCGCTGCACGTAGGCCACGGCCGTCAGGCGGCACTGGGCGACGCCATCTGCAACCTGTTCGAAAGCCAGGGCTGGCTGGTGCACCGCGAGTTTTATTACAACGACGCCGGTGTACAGATCGGCACGCTGGCCACCAGCACGCAACTGCGCGCGCAGGGCTTCAAACCGGGCGACGCCTGCTGGCCGACCGACCCCGACAACCCATTGAGCAAGAACTTCTACAACGGCGAGTACATCGCCGACATCGCGGCCGACTTTTTGGCGCAAAAAACCGTCACGTCAGACGACCGCGCCTACACCGCTTCGGGTGATGCCGCCGACCTGGACAGCATCCGCCAGTTTGCCGTGGCCTATTTGCGCCACGAGCAAGACCTTGACCTGTCTGCCTTTGCCGTCAAGTTCGACAACTATTACCTGGAAAGCAGCCTCTACACCAGTGGCCGGGTCGAGGCCACCGTCAAGCGCCTGATCGATGCCGGCAAAACCTACGAACAAGACGGCGCGCTGTGGCTCAAATCCACCGACTACGGTGACGACAAAGACCGCGTCATGCGCAAGCAAGATGGCAGCTACACCTACTTTGTGCCCGACGTGGCCTACCACATCAGCAAATGGGAGCGCGGATTTCACAAGGTCATCAACATCCAGGGCACCGACCACCACGGCACCATCGCGCGCGTGCGCGCCGGCTTGCAGGCCGCCAATGTGGGCATTCCGCAAGGCTACCCCGACTACGTGCTGCACACCATGGTGCGCGTGGTCAAGGGTGGCCAAGAGGTCAAGATCAGCAAGCGCGCCGGCAGCTACGTGACGCTGCGCGATTTGATCGAATGGACCAGCAAGGACGCGGTGCGCTTCTTTTTGCTCAGCCGCAAGCCCGACACCGAATACACCTTCGATGTCGATCTGGCAGTGGCCAAAAACAACGATAACCCGGTCTATTACGTGCAATACGCCCACGCGCGCATCTGCTCGGTGCTGACCGCCTGGGGCGGACAGGTCAGCGCCCTGCACCCGGTCGATTTGGCGCCGCTGCAAAGCCCGCAAGCGCTGGCCCTGATGCTGCTGCTGGCCAAATACCCCGATATGCTTACCGCCGCTGCTTCAGACTTTGCCCCACACGACGTGACTTTTTACCTGCGCGAACTGGCCGCCTGCTACCACAGCTATTACGATGCCGAGCGCATTCTGGTGGATGACGAAGCCATCAAACTGGCGCGCCTGGCGCTGGTGGCAGCCACCGCGCAGGTATTGCGCAATGGCCTGGCGGTGCTGGGTGTCAGCGCGCCGCAAAAAATGTAATTCAAGACAAACCAAGACATCACATGCAACAACAACGCGGCAGCACCCTGTTGGGTTTTATCATCGGACTTTTGGTGGGCCTGGGCGTGGCGCTGGCGGTAGCCGTCTATGTCACCAAGGTGCCCATTCTGTTTTTCAACAAGACGGCCGGCCGCAATGCCGACCAGGATGCCAATGAAATTGAAAAAAACAAAAACTGGGACCCCAACGCACCGCTGTACGGCAAAAACCCAGCCAGATCGGCAGCGCCCATCGAACCCGTGGTGCCGGCCCCCGAAGCCAGCAATGAAAAGAACCAAGCTGCGGTCAGTGCCGATCCCCTGGGCGATCTGGCCAACGCACGCACCCAAAATGACACTGTCGGGGAAATCAACACCGCCCCAGATCCGTTCACCTACTTTATCCAGGTCGGCGCCTACCGCACGCCCGAAGACGCCCAGACGCAGCGTGCCAAACTCTTGTTGTCAGGCATTGAAACCAAAATCACCGAGCGCGAGCAGTCGGGCCGCACCATTTACCGTGTGCGCGTTGGCCCGTTCGACAATCGCGCGCAAGCGGATGCCGCCAAAACCAAGCTCGACGCCGCAGGGATTGAAACCGCGCTGGTGCGCGTGCAACGTTGAACTTTGCCAACCCCGCACACTCACAGCCTGACGACATCATCTTCAAGAGACTTCACCATGCAACGTCGTGCTTTTGTCGCAAATACCGGTGCGCTTGCCGGTACGCTAGTCATTAGCGCCACACTCCTGTCGCCTGGTCTGGCGCTGGCGCAAGCGGGGGTGCCGCGTGCCGGAGAAGATTTTCTGGTGCTCAATCGCCCGGTGCCAGTCGATGCGGCCACCGGCAAGATCGAGGTGATCGAATTCTTTGGCTACTTCTGCCCGCATTGCAATGCGTTCGAGCCAGTCTTGAATGCATGGGTCAAAAAAGTCCCCAAAGACGTGGTCTTCAAGCGGGTGCCGGTTGCCTTCAGTGGCGGCGCCGTGCCCCAGCAGCGCTTGTACTACGCGCTCGAAAACATGGGTTTGGTCGAACAACTGCATGCGCGCGTTTTTGCCGCCATTCACGGCGAAAGACAAGACCTGAGCCAGGCTGCGGCCATTGCCGACTGGGTGGCCAGGCAAGGCGTTGACCGGGCCAGTTTTGCAGAACAGTACGACTCCTTTTCGGTCTCCACTCAAGTGGCTCGCGCCAGCCAATTACTCACGGCGTACCGGGTTGAAGGCGTGCCCGCGCTGGGCGTTGCCGGGCGTTATTACACCGACGGCGCGTTGACCCGGAGCATGGACCGGATGTTGCAGGTGGCTGACTACCTGACAGAGCAGGTCCGCCGCAGCCGCTCATCCTGACAGAATCGGCTTGTGCCACCATGCAAGTGGGCGATGCCCGCTACAATCTTGTCAACACTTACGCAAGATTCATGCCTTTATGAAAAAACCCTTCCCTTCCTGGCTGGTCGCCAGCGCACTGCTGCTGTCGGCGTCGATGGCCTGCGCTGAAAGTGCCGATCGGGACAAGCCCATGAACATCGAGGCCGATGCGCTGCGCTATGACGATGCGCGGCAGGTCAGCGTCTTCACCGGGGCGGTGGTATTGACCAAGGGCACGATCCTGATTCGCGGCGACAAACTGGAAGTACGCCAGGACCCGCAGGGCTACCAGTATGGCGTGGTCACCGGCACGCCACAGCAGCGCGCTTATTTCAAACAAAAGCGCGAAGGTGTCGATGAAACCATTGAGGGCGAAGGTTTCACCATTGACTACGACAGCCGCCTCGACACCGTGAAGTTCACCGGTCAGGCACAGCTGCGCCGCTACCAGGGTGCCCGGCTCAACGACGAATTCAATGCCGGCATCATTGTTTACAACAACACCACTGACGTGTTCACGCTGGACGGCGCCCCGGCAACGGGCGCCCAGGGCAGCAGCGGCCAGCCCGGTGCCCCGGCCGGGCGCGTTCGCGCCATGCTGACGCCCAAAACTGCACCGGCAGCATCGGCGCCAGCGCCCGCCACCAGTGCGCCACTGCGCAGCAGCCCCACGCTGGGTGACCCCGCGCAATAACGCCGATGCCGATGCCGTCCACGCCCGCCATGACCGCCCCCGCGCTCACTCCCGAAGTGACTGAAAGCCGCCTGGAAGCGCATCACCTGCAAAAGTTCTATGGCAGTCGCGAAGTCGTCAAAGACGTGTCGCTGACCGTGCGCAAGGGCGAGGTGGTGGGGTTGCTGGGCCCGAACGGCGCCGGTAAAACCACTTCTTTTTACATGATCGTGGGGCTGGTGCGGGCCAGCGCGGGCGACATCACCATCGACGGTCAATCCATCGAACACATGCCGATTCACCGGCGCGCGCGGCTCGGCCTGAGCTATTTGCCACAAGAGGCCTCCATCTTCCGCAAACTCAACGTCGAAGACAACGTGCGCGCCGTGCTCGAATTGCAGTTGGACGCGCAAGGCAAGGGGCTGACCAAGGCTGAGATCGAGAAGCGCCTGACCGGTTTGCTACAGGATTTGCGGGTAGACCATTTGCGCGAGTCGTCCGCACTGTCGCTGTCCGGCGGCGAGCGCCGGCGCGTCGAAATTGCCCGTGCCCTGGCCACCCAGCCACGCTTTATCCTGCTGGACGAGCCCTTTGCCGGCATCGACCCGATTGCCATCATCGAGATCCAGCGCATCATTGCCTTTCTGAAAAGCCGCGGAATCGGGGTGCTGATCACCGACCACAACGTGCGCGAAACCCTGGGTATTTGCGACCACGCCTACATCATCAGCGACGGCAGCGTGCTGGCGCAAGGCACGCCCGCCGAGATCATCAACAACGTCGATGTGCGCCGGGTGTACCTGGGCGAGCACTTTAGAATGTGATGAAACAAGGCCTTTCCCTCCGCACCTCGCAGCATCTGGCGCTGACGCCACAGTTGCAGCAGTCCATCCGGCTACTTCAGCTCTCCACCATGGAGCTCAGCAGCGAAGTTGACCAGATGCTCGACGACAACCCGTTTCTGGAGCGCTCTGAAGATGCCGCCGAACGTGAGTCGTACGGACTGGAGCAAGCCGACACTGCCGTCAGCGCGAACGACCGTGAACTTGAATCCGCCACGTATTCCGGCTCGGACGATACCTACACCGCTAAATCGAGCACCGAAAGCAGCGCCGAAGAAAGCTCTACCACGCTGGACGACGGCCCGAGCTGGGAAGGTGATGGCACTGTCAGCCTGAGCCCGGACGACAGCGAATGGGGTGGCGAGGCACGCGCCCACGGCAACAACCTCACTGGCGACGACGAGATGGATGCCACCGAATTGGCGCGCAACCAGGAGTCGCTACAGAGCTTTCTCCTGCGTCAGGCGCTCACCCTGCGGCTGAGCCCGGAAGACCAGGCCGCGCTCTATTTTTTGATCGAATCACTCAACGACGACGGTTACCTTGAAGACGAGCTGACCGATCTGGCCACCGGCCTGGCAGGCGATGATGACAGCCAGATCGAAGAACTGGTGCACCATTTCACCGTGGCGCTGCGGTTGCTGCAAAGCCTGGAGCCCACCGGTGTCGGGGCACAGAATCTGGCCCAATGCCTGCGCCTGCAACTGACGGCCTTGCAAGCGCTACAAGTCGACCCAGGCGTCGATGCCGACACGCTGGCGGTGGCGTTGCGCATCTGCGCCCAGCCGATGGACTTGTTAGCCCGGCGCGACATCAAGCACCTGATGCCCGTGTGCAATGCCAGCGACGCCCAGGTGCGCGCCGCCATCGCCCTGATTGGCCGCCTGGAGCCCAAGCCCGGCCGCCGTTTTGTTAATGTGGAACGTAACATCGTGGTGCCGGATGTGCTGGTGGTGGCCGTCGGGCAGGGGCCACAGGTGAAATTCCAGGTGCGACTCAACCCCGAGGTCATGCCGCGCCTGCGCGTGCACGACATTTACGCCAACGCGCTCAAGGGCCACAAGGCCGGCGGCAGCGACGCCGCCAACTTTGCCGCCCTGCAGCAGCGTCTGCAAGAAGCGCGCTGGTTCATCAAAAACATCCAGCAGCGCTTTGACACCATCCTGCGCGTCAGCTCGGCCATCGTGGAACGCCAAAAAAGCTTCTTTGTGCACGGCGAACTGGCCATGCGTCCGCTGGTGCTGCGCGAAATTGCCGACGAGCTGGGCCTGCACGAATCCACCATCAGCCGCGTCACCACCGCCAAATACATGGCAACACCGTTCGGCACCTTTGAGTTGAAATACTTTTTTGGCTCCGGCCTGGGCACCGAGTCGGGCGGCAACGCATCGAGCACGGCGGTGCGGGCGCTGATCAAACAATTTGTCGCTGCCGAAAGTCCCAAAAAACCGCTGAGCGACAACCAGTTGTCGGACATGCTCAAGGAGCAGGGCATCGAATGCGCGCGCCGCACCGTGGCCAAATACCGCGAAGGCCTGCGCATTGCGCCGGCTTCGCTGAGGAAAGAGTTATGAGACCTTGCGGGACAGACCAAGATTTGCGAAGCAAATTTGCTCTGTCCTCAACTGATTGTCGGATGTTTGGCTTCCCGCCTTGCGGGACAGACCGCAGTCATGCGAAGCGAACCAGCTCTGCCCCCAACTGATTAAGGTATCTATGCAACAACTGCAGTTATTTCTCCCCTGCGCTGCCGGCGTCGAGGACTACCTGGCCCCCGAGGTACTGCGCATCACCGGCCTGCCGCCGGGTTGCATCACCAAACAACGCGGCGGCGTGGCCGTGCGCACCTCGCTGGCGCAGGCCATGCTGCTCAACCTGCACAGCCGCCTGGCCCAGCGCGTGCTGGTGCTGCTGAGCTACACCGAATACCGCAACGAGCAGGACCTGTACCGCGCGGCCTCCGAAGTGGCCTGGGAGCGCTGGTTCACGCCACGCGAGTCCATCAAGGTCGAGATCACGGCGCAGCACTGCCCGCTGACCTCGCTGAATTTTGCCGCGCTCAAGATCAAGGACGCGGTGTGTGACCGCTTTCGCACCGTGGCCGGTGGCGTGCGCCCCGACGTCAACACCCAGTGGCCTGATGTGCGCATTTACGCTCACCTGACCACGGATGCCTGTTCGCTCTACATCGACACCTCGGGTGAGCCGCTGTTCAAGCGTGGCTGGCGCGAAGACAAGGGCGATGCACCGCTGAAAGAAACCCTGGCCGCCGCCATGCTCGCCGCCAGCGGCTGGTTTGAGGGCGATGACGATTTGAAGCCGCTGTACGACCCTTGTTGCGGCAGCGGCACCATCGTCATCGAAGCGGCGCAAATGGCCTGCAACATTGCCGCTGGCAGCCGTCGCCGTTTTGCCTTCGAGAAATACGTGCCGTTTCAAAAACGGGTTTGGGACGACATCAAGCAGGAAGCGCTCGCTGCCGAAGTGGTCCGCTCGCCTGATCAAAAACCCATCATCTTCGGCAGCGACGTGGCGCACCGCATGGTCGATTTTGCGCAGCGCAACGCGGCACGTGCTGGCGTTGCGGATGTGATCGAGTTCCGCGGCGGCGATGCCTTGCAACGCATGCCCCCCATCGATGTCGGCACTGCGGGTGGCGGCGTCATGCTGCTGAACCCGCCATATGGCGAGCGCATGGATGTGGGAGGCGTAGCCAAAGGCGGACCACGCCATACGGGCGACGCTGTTGGCGCGGGTAGCTTTGAAGACGAAGCCAATGTGCCACGATTTGGTGCCCGCGAGCTGCCGCAACACGAGGGCGCCGGTGAATTCTTCAACCAGCTCGCCAGCCACTGGAAGAAAAACTATGCCGGCTGGACCGCCTGGGTGCTCACGCCCGACCTCAAACTACCCGGCAAAATGCGTCTGAAAGAAACCCGCCGTGTGCCGATGTGGAATGGCCCGATCGAATGCCGCCTGTTCCGCTTTGACATGGTGGCGGGCAAGATGGACAAATTGGGATGAGGGTGGTGCTCGACACCAACATCGTGCTCGACGCCTTCGTCTTTGACGACCCCACCGCGCGCCCGCTGAAATCGGCACTGGCCGCGCTTCAACTCGAATGGATCGCCACCAAAGCCATGCGCGACGAATTGGCGCGTGTCCTGTGCTACCCCAAAATCGTGCCGCGCATGGCCTTTTACCTAGTCACGGCAAGCGATGTACTGGCCCAATTCGACGGCCAGGCCACGCTGGTCGATACCGCGCCCAAGGCCATTGTGACCTGCCGCGACCCGGATGATCAGATGTTCATTGATCTGGCTGTCGCGCATCAGGCCTTGTTGCTGAGCAAGGATGAGGCTGTGCTGTGTTTGCGCAAAAGACTTATCGGCCTTTCAGTCCAAGTGCAAAAAACTGTGCACTGAACACGCTGGCCCACTTCGTCGGAAATACCAGCAAGGCCAACCCGAAGCCAGCCATCACATGTCTGTTTTCCGACGCACCCCGCAAGGTCTACTGGAGCCAGCTCAGCACCAACTCAATGCCGCACCGGGCGTTTTTCGATGAACGCCTGAACACCCTCCAAGACAGATTCATCCATCATGTTGCAGGCCATGGCCATCGCCGCATCGTCATAGGCCGCCTCAATGCTGGTTTCAAGCTGACGGCAAACCTGGCAGTGCTGGCAGCCACGGCCCGGTCACACATGGCGACCAGTTGGCAACCGGCAGCGGCAGCGACACCGCGCACATCATGATCGGCATCCTCAGCCAAGCTGCCCAGCGCCTGCCAGGCGCGCATGCTCGATCTTGATGCACAGGTTCATCACCGAGTCCAGCCCGGCGGCGCGCGCCAACGCATCGGCCTCGCGGTTGGCCACGCCGATTTGCTGCCACAAGCACTTGGCGCCAATCTGCACCGCCTGCTCGGCAATGGGCAAAACGTCTTCGGTGCGTCGAAACACATCGACGATGTCCACTGCGAACGGGATGTCACCCAGACTGGCGTAGCAGGGTTCACCCAGCACCGACTCACTCGTTGCGGCGTAGCGCGGATTCACCGGAACCACGCGAAATCCGTGCTGTTGCAGGTACTGGGCCACCTGGTTACTCGGGCGTGCGGGGTCATTGGACAAGCCCACCACGGCAATGGTGCAGGGCCGGCGCAGCAGGCGACGCAGAGTGTTGTTGTCAGTGCTCATGGCTTGGTTTCCTTTGGCTTCATTTTGACATCATGCGTCTCGCTGTGGCGACAGGGATAATCAAACCAGATCAACCATTCAAG